>JAABUK010005262.1_pt1 | contig 20358 bp, 29 predicted proteins | sample 5559141 | NCBI WGS metagenome assembly JAABUK01 (sample SAMN10711869, study PRJNA513367) | rock metagenome | isolation source: Antarctica rocks | place: Antarctica: Victoria Land, Pudding Butte nord | collected 2016-01-03 | reverse complement strand
CATGTCATTGCAAGCCACAGCGCTGAGCAGGAAAGCTGCAAAAGCCTATTCACCTTGTTTATTGGTGCCGCTGGAGTTGCAGCCATGATGTGCCGCGTCAGCATTTGGCGGTGCCTGCCTGCTATGATGCTGGCACATTACATTGGGAACAGGTGGAGAGCACGCACCTGGCTGCATCGACAGCAAGTGTTTGAAGCAGATGCAATCGCGTCTGCAATCAGCACAGCAGCAGGTGTCACTGGTTGGATCGCATTGCCCATGTCCAGAACATGCTGAAGCATGACAGCTCACTTGGTGTTCAGGGCAAAGGCCTCAACAACTCTGGGCAGGATGTTCACAACAAAGCCAGGTATGATTCTTGGCACGCCCCAGCAAAAGTATGGCTTGAGACTTTGCTGCTCATAAGCGAAATAAGGGGGGGTGGCAGATCATCATCTGAACTGGCTGACAAGTGGACGTAACGCTTCACTATCCAGCTGGCGTTCGTCGACAAGGTGATCTCAAGGATAAATCGATTAACAGACTGCTCCGTTCGCCAACGTCGCCTCGCCGGGTTTGCTCTGACCGTGGATTGCGTATCACCGCTCGAGTACCGAAAGATAGTCACAGTCGCACGGTGTTGGGACCCGATTGTTGTTTTGCAGCGTAATCAAATATAAGACAGCTTTTTAAACTCGCGATGTTTGTCGTGATAACATCATGCCAACACAGAAACGAAGATGGGTAGGCCAGTGTTTTGGCACCAAGCTCTGACCGCGTCATGTGCTGTGATAAGCAGCACAAAAGAGCTGAACAGTACTCTTTTCTGACAGCAGCAGTGATTGACGCTGCAGATGTTCCCTGAAGGCACAGAACCCAGCCCCCCTGCTGAATGGTCGAGTCAGTCCTCTGAATCCAGTTTTGATCCTTTGCAAGTAAGCTTTGCCCGCTGAATGCTCTCCTCATAATAGTTAGTAACAATTCAAATGCTCTCTGGCTCATCATGAGCCAGGTACTTGTAGGACAAATTTTGTCTTGCCAGAGCAGCCTGTCTTGTGCATCCCTGTAAGGCCTACTGATACAGCACACAACAATTTGACACTCACATAATGCAACAACATTGAAACTTTTGTCTGTTCGAATTTGAAACTAGACCTAGAGCAACCAGGTGGTTGAAGCGTCTTGACTTCACCAGACAAAAGCTTGTTAGGCAATCTTTCGCTGGGCATCCTAAAACCTTAGCCTATCCACCTGCCTCTACCAAAAAGGTGTTACACCTGTTCAGTATGACAACATTTTGCACAAGGTTGTGCAAGGATATGCCACAGATGCACCGCAAGAAGTTCACATGAACAACAATTCATGGGCTAAACTGTTTTTCACAACAGCCCATGTTTCATGGTCAACACATACTTATGAGTGATCAGTGAGCTTGTTGTATGCTGTAGGGTCTAAATGCACTGCACATTGCAGCACAGGATTGCAACATTCAGCAGTGCCGGAAGCTTCTGAAGCAAGGAGCAGATGTCAATGCCAGAACTGAAGATGTTTATGTGAGCAATCATTCTGTCAATTGTCGTGCCGTAAGCTGTCCACGACATTGCCATGCTTTTTGCAAATACTTTGTCTGATATACTGTCAACTGAGGTACCTGATGAATCCTAAAATTGTTCCTGATCATGAAAGTGGTCCTGCAGGAATTCATTGAAGCAATCTTCTTGCGCAAATACCTTTGAGTTGCTGCAGGAGTCAACAGCCCTGATGCTAGCTGTTCAGGCTGAGAATGCAACAGTTGTCAAGCTCCTGCTGAAGCATCATGCTGATGCCAACATACATTGTTATGGGGCAAGAGTTCCATCTTTGCACCACACACATATCTTGCATGTTTTGGCCATGCACAGCTTGTTTCATCAAGCAATCTTGCGTTTCCCAGCTGCAAGTCCCTTCATAAGTTTCCATTGTCAGCAGCAACAAAAAAAAAAAACAACGTTCATGAAAAAAGCCATATGTGTCATCTGAGTCTGTAAGCAGCGGTACCAGATCACTCACTCTTTGCTCACCCTGGCAAACCCTGCTCAAGCACAGCTTACCTTTGCATTGTTATTGTGTTGTTGCAATGTATTCATTATGATTTCATTGTATTCATGCTTTTGCATTGTAGTCATGCTTTTGCATTGTAATCATGTGTTTGCATTGTTACCATGCTTTTGCATTGTATCCATGCTTTTGCAGTGTGTTCATGCTTTTGCACCCGACTCATGGTTTTGTATTGTATCCATGCCATTGTCATCCTGCAGGGCTCAACTGCGCTGCATAAAGCTGTACAGCAGGGCAGCCAAGAGCTAGCACAGCTGCTGCTTGCCAACGGAGCTGATGTCAATGCCAAAGGCTACAATGCCAACATCAGATGGCGTGAAAGCTATCTTGAGCCTGATACAGTGAGTCTGCTCATCTGCTGCAGCCACCATTGACAGCACATACTGGCTTCTCTTATACTCAAGGCGGTTGTGATCTCTTGCACATGAGCATCAAAGGCAGCAACGCGTCAGCCGAAAACTACGAGCTGCCCTGCCCTGCCCTGCCCTGCCCTACTCCTTCCCTGCCAACCTTTCGCCTGCTTCTGTCTTGCCTCTAACCTATTGCGCCTCTGTTTTACTGCCCTGTTGAATTTCTCGACACGTAGTGTATGCACCAGTCACCATGTAGGCAACGCAATATGATGGAAGGTCCTGCTCGCCTGCTCATAGCAATGTCAAACTGTGATGTTGGCAAAGTCTTGTTGCTCATGAGGTCTTCACAGTGATGCTATGCAAGCTTGCTGTGCTGTCTGCTGTTACACATCCTGATGCAGGACAAAACAAATGGAGATACTTTGAAAATGTTCATGTGACAGCAGACAGCTTTTGACATATGCTCAGTCAAAGCGTCAAAGCATGCCTCAAACGTGGTTGTCAGTCAGCTTTAAGAAACAAACAGATGTTACTGCATGCAAGTCTGCATACCTATGTCAAATGCAACACTTTGTACGTGTTGCAACTTGTATGCAGGGTCCAACTGCTCTGCATGAGGCAGCAGAGAAATGTGATGAAGCAATGGTCAACCTGCTTCTGGAGCATGGAGCCAACATCAAGGCCAGGACCAAATACGTATGCCTGCAGCCTTTGCGCCAGACTGTGCACTGTGTTCCTGATGCAGCTCTTACATGCATTACTAACGGCACAACAGTGCTTGCTGTTGTTTCGCAAGGCATTGCTGCAATGCTGCTGCTTCTGGCAGAACTGCTTGGTGCTGCTGATCAGGGATGCCTTGAACAACCTGGCCCCCTCTGCTCTGAACAAGGCCCCTCCCCACCCCCCACCTGACCCTCGTCTGAATGGCCCTGACCACAGCAGGGTCATGCCCTGAGCCCCTGTTGACCCCTGTCTGACCCCGTCCCTGGCCTCTGCTTTGCTCACGCAGCAGCAGCAGCAGCAGCAATGCTCCTGATGAAGCATGGTGTGAGCACAGGGCAAGACGCCGCTGCACAGCCTCATCCAGTCTGTTGTGTGTGAGGACAATGCAGACATTGCCAAGCTGATGCTGGAACACCATGCCAGTCTCCGCATAATTGATCACCAGGTGACTTCTAGAATGCCACTGATGAGTTGGCAGACCAAAAGCTGCACGCCTGGATGCAGCAGTGCCACACTGCTGATCTGCGTGCTTTGTATGATCTGCACAAGCAATCTTGCCGGCTGCTTCCTGTCGCAACTGCTTGCATACCACAGTTGTCTATCTGACAGTCATTGCCAAGCCTGGCCATGCACAACTTTGCCCTGTCCAAACAAAGCTGACCTGCATGTGTTTTTTTTGCATAGACATGCACTCATGTGTGTGAGCGGTTGTTCATTTGTTCCAGGGCAACACTCCATTGCTGTTAGCAGTCCACCGTAAGCAGCCAAAGATTGTGGCTGTTCTGTTGTTAACGAGAAGTCCAAATATCAACGCCACAGACAAAGAGGTGCGTGCTCTCTTGCAACAAGCTCTGGCAGCAAACCTCCTGTTTCTATGCACATACTGTCTACCAGCTTGCAGTCATATGTGCTCAAAACATTAAGTCATTGTTTTGCTGAAGTCTCGTGGCAAGTATCGTGACATTGCTCTGCCTGAATAGCAGTGTGTAAGGTCTGGTGAGTTTACAACGCACTGTGGCTAGTTCCCAGTCACCAGCTGCACTCACAAGAGAACTGGATTTCCATTGCAATGTGCAAAGAGGCTTGCCTGTTGTGTCTGGTAGATGTACATTCAGCTTGCACCAAGCATCACAACCCTTTCCAGCTCAACAATGTCAAAATTGCAAGTGTGACTGCCAAACAGATCATTCACCTGATGCATGTTCAGGGGAGGAGTGTGTTGCATCTAGCTGTGGTGTATGGCAACAAGGCCATGGCAAGACTGTTGCTGGACCATGGAGCTGACATCAACGCAGACTCAGGAGAGGTGAGTGGAACAAGTAACACAGCTTGTCTGATGCTCTAAGCCTGCACTACCTGCACTACCTATTTCAACCTGTCTCAAGGGTGTCCGTGTGCTTATGGATGTGTGCACCAGAGTCAAATGCAAAATGGTGAATGGTGATCATTTGCATGCTGGTGATTCCAAAAATCTCATGGCTTGCATACTGACATGCTTGCACTTCGTTGCTGAAGTGCCTGACTTTGCGGCATAATTTCATCACACAACTGCCGATGAGCATGCAACAGTTCTGGTTACTGTGGTAGTACAGTGATTGCTCAACTGCCTTTCCCTGGCATGGAGTGGCATGTATGTGCAGACCATGTTTGGTGGGACCCCTCTGGATGAGGCACTCTCTCACCGCAAAAGGGGAATTGTGGATCTGCTGAGGAGCAGGGGCGGCCTCAGACGCAATCAGCTGCAGGCTTGACAATATTGTCTATTTTCAAATTGATGAGCTTACGTCATGTGACGGTGTACAGTTCTGCAGAGTCAACTAGAGAATTGCGTCATTCATGCAAAGACTATGTTGACAAGCAGGCAGACAAAGCGTCTGTTCAGTGTTATGAGGCGAGGAGTTTATGTCTGTGTACACTATATGTAGTGCAATGAGTTCCTATGTAGATTCCTTGGTTGAATCTCGAATGTATGTTCTGAAGGCTGCTGTAACAGTGTGCCTAGGGTATGACATAGCTGTGGCGTAATACGTCATTGCCATCCTTATTATGATTCCTGCTGGGATGCGGCTATACAGGGCCAAAGCAACGGATGCTGACAATCTTATCTTCACGCTCGCTTTGGTCTTGTGTGCCTTACAGCACCAAGCCACTATCTTTGTAACTATCTAGCCTCTGCTACAGCTGCAGAGTTTGTACAGGAAATCACTGACACCATGTCTAATACACTTACTCTGACAGCCTGTATTCTTTTTGATACATGCCCTCACATAGCAAGCAATGCTCAAGTTGACAAAACCTGGACAGTTTTTGAAAGTCATAGTCTGTAGCAACAAAGCACAATGCTCTGCAACACCAAAAACTGCACTGCAAGGTTGAGGGCAACCGTCAAAGTGTTGAAGCTGTTTTACTTCAGTTCGACACAGCATACTTATTCAATTAAATCAGAGTGGGCAGCGTTGAGTTCTGATGTTCAGCATGCTTAGGTGAGCTCAATCATGCATGCCTCGAGGCTGGGGTCCTCTGCACAGCAAAAGCTCCAAGCCAAAATGTCTATCTATAGTCTTATTTGAGCAGTTGCAGGCCTCCACCCAAAGGCACAAAGCCTGAAAGAAAGCTTCTTGCCCAAGCGCCAAGTTTTCAACATTGTTCATGCAGGTCGTTGCATCCCAAAAGTGCAACTGATGTGCACCAGAAGTCACAACATCTGACGCTGTAATACTGAGTCAGCCATGGCTGTATCTCAATACAGTCAACTCAAGCTGGAATCAGCCAGTGCCAGCTCACTCACAGGATCTCACTGCATCTTCTGCTTCACCAAAGTTGTCTCTATGAGAGGAAGAAGCTATATAGGGATCCATTCCTTTGATCCTTTGATGCTGTTTTGTTCTGACATGGTCCTGCTTGGACGTCCAGCAAGTGAATGTTCTGTTATCATGCTTTCAACTATGGCACTTTGACTGATCTTGGTTTGCGCTCTCCCTCCCAAGCTGCAATTTGCCTGTCGAGACCTATTATGCTGGAGCGTCAATGAGTGTTACATGTCTGTGAATGTGGTTGTTGCATGGTTTCGGAGCTGGTGGGACCTTTTTGACCTTTTGCTGAGTATTGACAAGGGAATGCCACACAAGAAGGTTGCTATGGAATCCAATTTCGCTGACCTCCCTGAGCAACTGCTGAGGTCGTGCTTGTGCTTGACATCCTTTGCCACCAAACTTCACTGCGAGCTCGTTTGCAAAAGCTGGAGGAGCGTCCTGCAACGCCCTGCCGTACCCGACGGCGAAAACCGCTTTGCCTCGCTTCCGGGTGTGTGGGGTCGGGTCTTGTTGCTGACAGTCTCCCCGGCTGGCAAGAAGCGAGCAAGGACACAGGTTGAGAAGCTTCACCGTGAAGACACACCTACGGCTATCCACATAGTAACGACTTCAGGTCCGCTGTCTTCGCATGACGAGGCATGTCTCTCCTGGATTGCTCGCCGAGCGATGACCGTTAACCTAGTCAGTCTGAGAAGCGAATCAAGCTTGTCTGGGCAGCTGCTGCCTCACCTTGCAACAGCTCTGGAAGCTGCACGCGCACTAGCACCTGCTGGGTGGCAAATAGAGCTTGATGCAGGTGAGCTAGCATGGATCACTTCCAGCGGCTTTTTGCTCAGTGGCCGCTTGAGCAGATCGTGTGTGTGATGCATTGTTGTCTGATGTGCGCGTGCCTCGCAGGCTTCGATACCACACAGGCTCAACTGGGCTGCAAAAAGCTGGCAGGCTTGCTGACAGGATGGGAGACTGACACGGTTCAGCAACTTGCATGTCTGACCCAATTGACTTATTTATCTTGCAAGTTTGGACCTCATTGCGGCTCATGGCAAGATCTTTTGCAGCTGCCTCTTCTTCAGTCGCTTGAAATTCGCGAAGCTCTGACGCTCAAAAACGTCGTTACAACGTTTGCACAATTGCAAAGCTTGACCTTAAACGGTCATCATGAAGAGATTTGCAACCTTGAGAGCTGCACACAACTCACAGAATTGTATATTTATCTTTTTGCTGGCAACCACTTTAAGACCATCTTATTGCCAGCCAGCAGTCATGTCATGCTGCGGACCCTGGGCATATGGGATCGCAGGTGCATGCATGATCATGACTTCTGTCTGAGACATCTGTCCTTGGTCACACAACTTGAAAGGTTATATGTTGGTTGTCAGTGGCTCAGCAACATGGGGCAGGTCAATTTGACTGTCTTGCCTTCATTGCGACAAGCCAACCTGTCATACCCCTACTCTGCCATGCCTGCGAACCTGACTTTCTCCACTGGCTTGCAGAGACTGGCCTTGAAAGACTATCATCTGCCTAGCCTACCTTTCTGGTTGTCTTGCATGACACAGCTTAGAGACCTTAGTATATATCATCACAAGCTTGATCACTTCCCAGAGAGCATTTTACACCTTTCTCAGCTTTATACTTTGTCTTTGACTGGCTACAATCCTGCACAGCAGTTTTTGCTGAGCAGCCGCATACTCTGCTTGGCAGATTGGCCAAACTTGACTTCTTGCCACCTGGCTACACAGGGTGCAGGGTCACAGCTACTCTTGCACGAGCTGCGCGAGCTGCTGAGTGTACGCAACCCCACATGCAAACTTTATAGCACCTAGATGTATAGGCAGCTAGGTAGCACTTAGATTTGTTATGTCAGTCTCATGCACTCTGCAGCTGTCAACAATCAATGGCCATTGCAATGGTATAAAGATGTGGTGATGTTGAAAGATACATTTCTGGGGTCCCATGTGCCACAGTACTCATTCTATACTGGCTCAAGGGCTATGTGATTGACATCATCATAGACTTTGTCGCATGTAAAGTGCTGCAGTACGTGATGAGAATTGTGCAGACGGATACAGAGAGGTTGTGTTACAAGTCTGCAAGTCTTTTGTTAACAATGATATTGCAGAAAATTCGTGTACATTGCATTGGCAAAAGCCCGGGTACTGTACTCAGTTGCCATCTAAGTCATAGTAACAAACAGCCATGCCAAGCTCAGCCGACACTTTGCCCACTGTAGCCATTCTCGACAACATCATCTAGAAAGCACCAAAAGTACTTGGGGAAGTGGATCCCAGGAGTTGTGCCATAGCGCCGAGCCAACAGCATCTCCAGGACACCCCAAGCATGGCCATCAATCAGTGTTATCGCTTGTTGCTGTTGCCAGCTTGAGTGTGTTGATCCTGCGGTGTTGGCATTGTTGCTGAACCAGACCTGAAGATGCTTCGCCTGGGTGGTTCCTGAGTAGCACCACTGTTGAACCTACGCAGCAGAGCAGCCCCAAGGTTGCCCTTGTTTGGGGTCTGCTGCCCGCCTGCACCACAGCAGCATAGACGCCAGTCAAATAGATGGTATGAGATACCTGACACAGCAGACCAGCGATGCCGAGAAACAAGCTTGATATGATGGAATGAGGTATCTGTGCAGTCTGTATGCTGCATCACAAAACAATGCACTTCTGCTGTGCCTGTTTCTGCTGTGTCCTGGAGCAAGACTTGGGACAACAGTAACTCCTTCGGTAGTGTGCACATGACTTTGACTCCAGCATCTGTAAACAGGCTGGCAACCTGGTATGTAGGAGAGCTGCCAAACTAGTTGAAGGTTGCAAAGAAACGGTTTGACTGACCTGAAATGGGTTGTCCAAGATCGCTGGGTCTGCGGGTGAGGTTGCTGGGCTGCCTAGGAATGCCAGGTGACGCCTGATTGCTGGCCATAAGGTGTCCTCCTGCTACAGTTCCTTCTGAGGATCCAGTGAAGGACCTTCTGTGTTGTGGCGTCTGGGCATCACCAGTTTGCAGGATGGCAGACGCACCATGTTCCCTCAGCATAGCTGACAGGACATCCCTCTGGGTGGCAGGCAGCAGCTCGCCCTCCCGGTGCAGGGACTGCAGGGCTGCTACTAGATGCAGCTGCACTGTCTCGTTTTGGACCTGCAATAGCAGCCTGTCTTTAGTTGCTGTATGGCTGCAGTACGGCCATGTATGCTAGGGGCAAAAGTCGTAGTGCTAGTGGAAGTGAGCACATGCTTCTGTGTGCAGAATGAGCACTTGCAGAATGACAGACAGGCCGTCACAAGGCAGCCAGTCATAGCTTGTCAATACAAGCTGCTGGCTGGCACTGCTCAGGCTCAATCACTGACAGCACTTTTGTATTAGTCAAACAAGCTCAGCACAAATGGCACTTGTTCAGCATGCCCCAGCAGTGAGGGTGCTGGCTGTGGGCTTCCTGCTTTTGCATGCCAGACTCAAGTGTCTGAGCGAGGCTCCCTCCCATCTTTAAATCCCTTTGCTTGGGCATATATCAAAAGCATCACGGCTGAAAGGGATTGCAAGGTCACCTCACAGGTGTCGGCAGCTCTGAGAGCCACAAAGCAGGCATGTGCCAGATCTTGCAGCTGGGCAGGCACACTGGCAGGGCCTCGCCTGTGCACATAGGTCAGCACCATCAGCACCTTCTGCAGCAGGAACTCCATGGCAGGCTCACCAAACTGGGCCACGTGGATGGTCAGCGATCGCAGAACCAACAACTGAACCTGCAAGGCAACATACCAGTATCAAGCAACCTGCAGCTGAGGCTACCATTTGGCACAAGCACCATGAGCATAGCATGGGTTGTGACTCTGCATGTCGCAGCAGGGCAGAGCCATGAAGAGGTATGCATCAGTGAGTCACACATGCTTGGAACTGGCCAGCTGCAGTCAGCATGCATTTGACAGCTGAAGATGTCCAGCTGCTCTCAACACGCATTTGACAGCTGACCTGAGGCTGATTATTGGTGACGAGGTCATCAAGGTGACTGTACAGCCTGCCAGCCAGTTCTGGGTTACCGCCATGCAGAGGCAGTAGCTGAGCCAGGCCCTCAATAGCTGCCGCTTGCACTGCACTGTCACTGTCCTCAGACAGGCTTTGCAGTACTGGCAGCACCTGGCGTATCACCTGCACAGATGCACATGCCTCCTTGTCACGGCCACATCTATCATGGAATTACTTTGGGCGTGGCATGTAAAGGCATATATGATGTCCATCATCACAAAAGGTATGTACAGTATGCTTATCACCAAAACAGGCAGGAAAGCTGCTGCTGATCAGTCACTTGTGGCATTGATGAAGACATGCAAGCCAGCGCTTGGAACACATTGCAGGAGAATGTATCATCAGTCCGGGTGTGACCCACCTGGTGTCGTGGTAGACACGGAGCCAGAGCACAGGCGCAAGCTACTGCACAGCGGCGCACATCTGGGTTGTGCTGGGGCTGCAGAGTCTTCATAACACGTGCAACAGGGCCTTGCACCTCTTGGAAGGCTGCCGCAAAGTGCACAGCTGCAATCACCTCCTGCACGCACAGCCTGGTGTGTGAGCAACATGCAAATGACGCCCCACAGTAAATCATGTCAGGACCTACCAGGATGATCAGCAGCTTTTCATCACACACACAGTCTGAGCTTGCACAGCATGCCTGAGCACAGCAAAGCCTCCAAGAGACAAGCAAATTCCCTGACCATGACCATGTACATGTTTTGGGTGCACTGGCTGGCTGCCTTTGTTTCACAGAGTATTGCATGCATCAACAAAGCTCTATCCTAACAACTGACCTCCAAATGCTGCACGGCCCAGATGTCTTCAACAGCATCCTTGTCTGCTTTCTTACTGTCTTGCATGAGGCCAAGTAGCAGGTCCTCCAAGAGCTTGCCATCCAATTGGCCATATGGCAGCACACCAGACAACAGAATGGGCAGCACAGTTACCCTGCCTACGCGTCTTGCTTCAGTACTTGTGCAGCGCAACTCATCAACCAACTGCATGGCAACAGACTAAATAGACATGATACACAAACCTGATGTGTAAAATTATGAAGTGGTGCCTGCATGCTCAGTATTGTCAGCTTGTCTTGCCGGCAGCGCGAGTTTTTACAGGTAGGAATCGACAAACATTTGATACCGAAGCATGTATGTTGCAGGTCACACAACTTTACCTTCATGACGTGCTCTGGTGTATGATGGTTAGACTCGTCTGCATCTGGCAGTGCAGCACTAGCAGCAAAGACAGGCTGAATGAGGCCTTTGGTCATTTCTGGGCCCACACTGAGGCAGGTTGCCTTGACTGCTGCTGAGAACCGCCGCCTGCAAGAGCCATTCAAGCCAATTCACCTCTTTTTGTCGTTGTTGTGTATGACTAACACCACTGGGGCTGCAGGCAATGTGTGGAATCGAGCTCGGTACTTGAGTATGCAAGGGCCTGTGTACCGTTTTTGTCTCATGAATGTTGCATATTTCACCATAGCTTCTCAGTGCGCATGCAAATAATGGTCACATAATGCCCTGCTGAGTACATCATAAGTGACTGCAGATACGTACCTGACTGCTTCTGTTTCTGTCTGAGGCGCCACCATCCGCAACGCCTTGATCAGCAGAGGAAGCGCTTGACTAGCCAGATACTCAACCACTGCCCATTCTGCATGATCTGCAGCTGACAGCCATGCTGCAAAAGCAGCATCAGCTGCTGATGTGCTGGTACTGGCATGTTGCCCAACACTTGGCAGGCTTGCGTTGGGCTCCTGAACTTGCTGAGCACGGATTTCGTCCTGCTGTGAATCTGGAGCCACTTCCTCTGGGCTAGCTTGCGGCAAATTGGCTGCTTCTGCTGATTGTGCATCTGGGGGCAGGTGAGTGGGTGACTGAAGTGGGTGCTGTGTGACAGCCTGCACTGATGGACTAGCAGCAGGTTTGGTCATGCCAGGGTACGAGTGACCCTGTGCATCTTTCTGCTGCTGGGTCACAGTTGAGACACTGCCTGCTTGGGAACTGACACTTGCAGACGGCAAGTGCGTCCTGCCGTTGGAGGCAGCAATGACTTCCAGGTTGCCTTGGGTGAGAGAAGAGGTTGTGCTGGCAGGAGCTGCCTGAGGGGCGCTGATGTCTTCATCATCCTCTGCCATGCTTTGGGCAGTGGAGAGGCGGGTGGAGGTGTCTGGGGCTGAGCTGCGAGGAGAATCCGGGCTGAACATCTGCGTTGAGGCTGGGGCATTCGTGGCTGGTGACACTTCTTCATCTGCACCAACACGCAATCCTTGACTGGCATGCTCGGAACATGTATGGGTTCCTATTGCTGTGACAGTTGCATGATGGTCATCAGCCGTCCTGCCATGACATGTTGTACTCAGAGGATCATCTGTGCCAGTCAGGCTTAGTGGGTTGTGACTCAGCAGCTCCCTGTGGACAAGGTTGGGCACAATAAAAGTGAGTTGGTTTGTTGCATACCTTCTGAATGAAGGGTATGCCCAATGTTCAGCACAGCAGCAGCTTCTCGCTTGATTGTGGCATGGAGAGCATCATGCGCCCCATCTGGGGTTGAGTCGTCTGGCAGAGTAGGTTCCCCTGCCCAGGAAGGGCGAGCCTGCAGCGCTGCATGGCGTAGGTGAGGTAACAGGCTAGTGTACAGCCGGAGTAACACTTGCACCTGCATCAAACACAGGGCAATGTTGAACTTGACAGGCTACTGTACAGCCGCAGCAGCACTTGCACCTGCATCAAACATAGGACAACATTGAGGTAACAGGGTACTGTACAGCCACAGTAGCACTTGCCCATGCACCAACCCCAGGATAACATGTGGTTTGCAACACTGCACAGGACATCATGTGCAGCTTCAGCAAGGCATTAATACTGATGTCAAGGTTTATTGCAGGCAGAGGTGAGAGGCATGTGCAGAGACTCAACACTTATGGTTGCCAACAACAGCAGCTGCAGTCAGGTACGGTTATGCAAGTCAGGGCATGCTGCCATCACGTAATCTGTAAATACAGCAGCAGGCCATGTGGATGTCAAGAAACATGCCTGACGCTGCTGATGGTCATTGACAGCCCTCATCTCAGCCTGTCCTTCCTGCAAAAGCTCTTCGGATGTGCCTGCCAAGAATGGACACCTGCAGAACAAAGACACAGCGACGTGACATCTCAAGTATCAGGATGTCAACTTGGGCACATACAAGAACATGCCAGCTGTACTAGGCAATGAAGCACAGAGTGATGAGTTGAGTACCTGCCAGCTGTACTAGGCAACGAAGCACAGAGTTATGAGTTGAGTACCTGCCAGCTGTACTAGGCAATGAAGCACAGAGTGATGAGTTGAGTACCTGCCAGCTAATGAAGCACAGAGTGATGAGTTGAGTACCTGCCAGCTGTACTAGGCAATGAAGCACAGAGTTATGAATTGAGTACCTGCCAGCTGTACTAGGCAATGAAGCACAGAGTCATGATTTGAGAACATGCCAGCTGTACTAGGCAACGAAGCACACAGTAATGAGTTGATTGGCATCTACCGCTCAATCAAAGCTCTGATCTCGCTCAGGACTGCAGGTAAGAGAGATGTGTGCAGCAGCCTGATATCTGCCATCCACTTAAGGACGCCAGGCAGCAAGTGCTCAAAGGACGCATCCACAACATCCTGAGATGGATCTTTGGCTAGCTGTAAAAGCAGATTTTGCACCTGCATGAACATGCTCGACATAAGTGACCACTGCTGGACTGTTCTTGCATCTATGTATGCACCAGTTAGATGTCATAGCATTGCCAGTTCATGTGCACCAGACAGCTCAGTCCCCTTCATGTATTGCACTTTTGCAGATGCATGCAATGTACATACATGCAAGCTTGAATGGAAGCCCTTAGCAGACAGATGCAGATTTATCAATTCCAGACAGGTGTCTAGTGATACTACAAGCCTGGGGCGGGCATTCACACTGTCAAAGCAGCAGATGCTTACTGCTTGGAATTTGTCCAGATCTGGCAGCAGCGGCAGCAGATGCGTGAGGCTATGCACCACTGCTCTGCGCACAATGGCATCAGCATCTGTAGACATCTGCTGCAGAATTGACAGGATGAGAGATGGCCGCATCTCTGAAGCAACATATGGTGCCAAGGCCCCACAGGCCTCAGCAACCAGAGCTCTGCGCTCAGCATGTCTGTGATTCACCTGAAGAGAGGACAGTAACAACTCAAGGACTCGAACAAATGCTGGGTTCCAGTAAAAGGGGCGCAAAATCATCAGATAATGATGAATCGGACTGACACACACAGGTGGCTCACAGCAGCTTGATATGACTGAAAGCCAACTTGCCCCACGAGAATGAAAAATTCGTGACACATTGCTCGTTTGGGTCCAAGCCCAATCTGGCAGCCCAGCAGACACAGAGTCGGGCTGTCTGACTAGCTTGCTCAGCATCAACGTGTGTCAGGACTTGTGGCAAGGATGCAGATAGGCTGCAGGTGCTTTGTCGTCAGTAAGATACCTGTTCCCAACACTGTGGCAGAAGCTCTTCAGCGGTGCGGCTAGGACCAATACAGGCAGCCAGGTCTGCACAGCTGTCTGCAATCAAGCGCCTCTGAGCAGTGTTGGGCTTCTTGACCAGGTTGAACAAGGCATGAGTGAGCTTGTCCCTGGTTGCAGCATCTCTGTGCTCTTGTATGACTGCCAAGAAGACAGGCAGCACCTCTGCACAGCAAAGCAATGCACACACTGATGAGAGCTGGTCTGACATGTGAGAAAAGGTGACATTAGTATTGACTTGGCAGGAAGCGCAACAGTAGCTTCATATTGCCAGCACTTCGAATCATACATTGGGTTGACATGGAATTCGCCTACTATAGCTTCCAGAGGTGAACATGTAGTTTGTGCACACATGTGCCATGTGACTTGATTGGACTGTCTCGAATGAGACCCTGGCAGAACAACATGCATGCATGCAGCGCCTCTTACCATCACGCTTGTTGATCAACATGTTGGGGACAATCTTAGGCAGCTGTTCTGCTACTACCCTGAGCGCGGCCTCTGCTCCTAGCAGAGTAGGCCCTACGTTGTCCCCACTCTGTAGCATGCCCTCATCTGCTGCCTGCATAAAGTACTCTGTCAAGGATTTGACAGCTAACGCCATGATCACCATCAGCAGCTGCAGTACTGTGGGTATTGCGCATGCCAGACACGCAGTGCTATCTACTGATGTTCAGGATGAGGCAAGCAGAGTGTTTCCACAGCAAATCCACACCAGCCTCTGAACGTCCAGAGCATGCTTGCCTCAATACCACACTAGTGGCATCAAGGATCAGCAGCTTACCTGTGATGCTTTACCAGCTGGGTGTGTCTCAGTATCTGCTTGCACTTGATCAGCTTGCTGAGCTACCAGATCCAGCTGACGCTGCAGGAACTCCATGTCTGCCCTCAGGCGCGCTTTCTCCTTAGTCATAGCATCAAGAGCCTCCTGCAATACTGAAGCCAGCAGAGATCTGTACATATAGCCAGTTCAAGCAGCTTCATTGTCTGACTGTATACAGGTTGCAATAGACACCCGACCTTGCGCTCCTATGCTTGAGCATGTGAGGGTCTGAATCAACGTCAGTCCTGGATTTATGTGTTTGCTGATGATCAGCTGGCAAGATTCTGAATCAAATGCACTCCACCCAGGTCACATTTGGAAGCATGTGCAACATGAAAGAACCAGCAGCGCAACAAAAACAAGCAGAGTAAGTGCACCTGCAGACTTGCAGATGTAGCATCAGCAGCTGCAGCTTGCTCATTGGCCTGCTGCTGCTTTACCTCAGCCTCCTGCACACAGGCAAAAAGTATATTGGACCTGACCTGACGGGCAGCATCAGGCCTGAGTAGAGAAGGTGGGGAGCATGCGCAACTATGTTGATGGCTGGGGCAAGGGAACTGGCAGTTGGCTGATTTCAAACAAGCTATTTAGCGCAGACAATGTAGGGGGAGATGAAGGCAAAGATACATACCTGCCTAGCCTCTGCAGCTGCAACCTTTTCAGCGTGACCTTGAAATAGGTCTACCAGACTGGCAGCATCTTGTGGTAAGGCAGCAGGGATGTTGCTGCCACCTTCCTCTGACAGGGTCAGTGCTGTCAACTTGTAGCCTTGAGTCACCAAATAGGATCTGACAGCAGCATTCAGCAGTACTACCTCACTGCACATCACGAAGAGTTTTGTAATTCTTTGCTTGGCACTGCAGAGTCAAAGCTTGCACATACACAGAAAGATGGCTCGTATGGGGCGATAATGGCTGCTGCGACAGTCATGATGTACCTCTGAGAAAGACTGTCTGATTCAGCAGCAGTGGAGTTGTTTGTTGTTCCAAGCCTTGCAATGCTGCCATTAGCTTCTGCTGGTGTCTGCATTGTCCCTGATGCATCAAGACGGGCGGCTGAGGCAGTTGACATGGCACTTGATGTGCTCTTCTTGTAAGATGCCTGCAGGCATTGGGATTTGACTCGTGAATGGCATGCATGCAGCTGTTGTTTTGTATTAGAATCTCAAGAACAGTATGAGAAGCAGCTTGACCATGTACCTGAGTCTCAGCAAGATCCTCTTTAGCAACACGCAGCTCATACTCAAGCACGCCAAGACGCTCCTCACGCTTGCGTGCCAGTTGCTGAACATTGATTGCTGCAGAAAGCAACATACATGAATAAATCCATATAAGTAACTGCAGGCTAGTAATCTGCTGCCTGCATTGCGCTTCGCTGCAGGGTTGTGTAGACATCCTGTCGTACCATCATTGGGGTCATACTTTGCAACAACTTCAGCAGGGAATTTAGCTTGATCACTGAAAAAGTGCTGCAAGGAGTCGACATCCTCCTCGTTGCCAGCTTCTTGAGCCTCTACCAGCAGCTCCAAAGCTGTCAACAAATAGTTGTGCGCCAGCAGGTATTGCACCACCTGCACACAGCTTGCGCTCTGGTAAACAGAAGATACCGAGTACAGATTGTCAGCTCACTGTGTCAAACTCACTTGCTCCGGTTGAGCTGCTGGGACGCCTGAAGGATTGTCATGAGCAGCCTGTTGCGACATTGTGTTTAAGCCGGCATAAATGCCGGAAGCCGACAGAGTTCGACGCACGAGCAGCTGTCAGGGGCAAGAGAGGTGACTGTGCGCGCAAAGCATCCAGCCTTTCAAGCCCTTTGGGGAATCAGTGGAGTCTCATGAGACGAATCATCCGTGATTACCACCCGCGGCAGCAGCAGCAGCGCGTTGACTGTTCGATCAGGCGTGGTATTCAAAGTGAGAGACTGCCCTGCCAATCAAAGGGCTCAGCCATGGAAAAGCCCCGACACAGGTCTTGGCGCGACGCATGTTGCGCCACAGCCGGTGCACATTGAGCTGCCCGGGTCTGAGCTCTTCATCCGAGTGTATCTGTCTCTGCACGCCGTTGGGGTCTTCGGTTAACCTCGTAGACCTAACTGCTGATCGCTGAACCAGATCAAAGCTTTTTACAGGCAGCGTGTCGGTCGTGCTGAAGTAGCTGGCATAATTTTGCTCAGGCCGTATCATTAGCGAAGACCTGGCATCTCATAATGATAGAGTCCCATCCTTCAGAGCAATACTGCTGACCTAACGTGACTGTCAAGGCTGATCAGTGTATATCTGATATGGGAGACCATGATGGCATGGATGACAGCAAGGTCCCTATCTGTGTAGAGATATGCCTGACACCCACCAGCACAGCAGGGCCTTCAGACGTCAAGCACGCTGTCGAGCAGTATCTGAGCACAAAGTCACTTTGGTACCGTGAAGGACCAATCCCCTTACCTCCCAGAGAAGAGGCAGACCCGTACCTTGACGCGCATGTCAGCTCTTTGACAGTAACAGACATCGACAGGCATAGTGGCGTAGCTGGAGTCCCAGTTGGCAGCATGCTCCTGTTCTGGCAGGTGCAATTGACACTGGTTGTGTATCAGCTCAATGAAGAGGAAGTTGCTGAAGATGATGAGGGGGAGGACAGCGTTGCTTCTTACAGGTAGCTTCCACATCAGTCTGAGTCGCAGCTCATAGTTCTGACCGCAACAGCGCATTGCGCAGCATGCCGTTTCCAGCAACGCACTCAAGCTGAGTGAACTGCACGCTCTGAACACAAGACATGAGCAACCTGCAATCTTGCAAGTATCAATCCTTCAGTGCACATGAGACAGCTGTGCGCCCAGCTTGACTCATGCTTTGTACCAATCTATGAGACTATAGCTGACACTGCTGAATAGCCAACACGCATTTGTACCTGCAGAGAATGGCAGCTGCCATCTCGACAGTTCCATGGGCTGTGGGAGAGCCTGGTCTATGACACAGAGATCAAGCCACGTCTGTTGCAGTATGCCTTTAGTGCCCTGCTATTTGCTGACCGGCATGTGAACAATCAGCTGATCAGCTGGAACAGAGTAGTGTTACTTCATGGGCCTCCTGGTACCGGCAAAACCTCACTGTGCAAAGCCCTGGCCCAGAAGCTCAGTATACACTTTGGAGGCAGGTATGTCAGGCTTGACTGTGCACTCAAAATGACCCGCATCCATTACCACAACAGTTTACACCAAGATGCGATTGCAGGTATGCTCAGGGTCAGCTGATTGAGGTCAATGCTCACAGCCTTTTTAGCAAGTGGTTCAGTGAGAGCGGCAAATTGGTATCACGCCTATTTGCCAAGATTCAGGTCAGCAATTGAAGCAGAAGCCACCTGTGCATGGGCGTATGTATACCTCTTTGACATACCTGTACAGTCAATCATGCAGTCTGGTGCTTGTGCTGCAGTCATGCATATGCTGCAGCTGTGATTGCATTGCATGGGTTGCCAGCATCACTTCACAGGTAGATGCAAGCTTAGGGACCAAAGGCATATGCACGTGAATCATCTCCAAAGACATCGCATAAGTAGCTGTAACGACTCAAGCCTAATTCACTGCACCAAGATCCTGAAGGTGCATTGACATTCTCTGCCGGTGCTCATGACAGGAGATGATTGACGAAGAGGATTGCCTGGTGTTTGTGCTGATAGATGAGGTAGAGAGCCTCACATCAGCCAGGAAAGCAGCTGTCTCGGGATCAGAGCCGGTTGATGCCATCCGGGCTGTCAATGCTCTGCTGACTCAGCTGGACGGTCTGAAGGCCCACTCAAATGTGATGGTCTTGACCACCAGCAACATCACAGAGGCTATAGATCTAGCATTTGTGGACCGTGCTGACATCAAAGCCTATATTGGTCCTCCTCCGCTGCATGCGCGGTATGAGATCATGCGCACTTGTGTAGAGGAACTGCAAAGGGTTGGCATCATTACTGACTCATGTTCGCCAGTGCAATATCATGAGATCAGCAGTGACAGGCGAGCTAGCACTTGCATGGATGAAGGGGAGGCTGCACAGCAGATGGTGAGCAGAGCCCTGTTGCAAGCAGCAGCTGCCACAGAAGGCCTCAGTGGACGAGCCCTTAGGAAGCTGCCTTTCCTTGCGCATGCTACATCAACCCACAGAAGCAGCAGCTGCAGCAGTCTGCAGTTCATTGCTGCATTAGAAAGGGCTGCTCGTATGGAAGGGCAAGACCGTGCGTCTCTGGCGGGCCTCTCTACAGATCCACCAAGTAAAAGCTTGCAGAATGGTCATCAGTGACATGCGAACACCTTCAGCTGTGTCTTCAAATAGTACTTTCATCTGCAATGGTTTAGGCCATACCTATCTGACACAAGCAGTTGCATTCTGAGGCATTTGGTATGTTTCAGGATTCACTGATGTCACATCCTGTCTCGTTTTGCTGACCACCGCCGTTACACATCACATACATAATAGCCTGTCTCTTCAGCACGCTCAACAATTAGCAGCCTTGGTAGATGTGAAGACAATTGTGCCCAGTCTATCATATGCAACACATACTGTCATGTTGCTGGTGTATGCGTACTAAGCAACTATGAGACATACATACCATACTTAGCAGAGAGCGTGTGCACAACACGTGTTTGGCTGGCATTGCCAAGTTTGCAAGGGCTATGATTTGTTTGCGGACGACTTGCTCACGCTAAAACACCAGCTCCTACAATTGCCATGTAGTGCACACGTATCATACAACTTGTAAGGTGCACGCACAGAGGGAATGTGTAACACAACATACAACAGGAGGTTGACACCGAACATACAGCATTCGAAATATATATATATATATATATATATATATGCATAACTGACTACAACACATGGTCAGTGGTCAGCTAGGCTGATATCTATGTGTGTGTGCATATATGTTTCACAGCTGACCACAGCCTTGCAATGCCCCTTTGATCCGAGATGATCCAAGAATTACGTGGGTGCTGACTGGAAACGAGAGGTTTGGTGTGCACTGCGAACACACGCGGACAGGCATTCAGCCCTCT
>JAABUK010005260.1_pt1 | contig 20360 bp, 1 predicted proteins | sample 5559141 | NCBI WGS metagenome assembly JAABUK01 (sample SAMN10711869, study PRJNA513367) | rock metagenome | isolation source: Antarctica rocks | place: Antarctica: Victoria Land, Pudding Butte nord | collected 2016-01-03 | reverse complement strand
TCGGGCGCCCGTCGAGCGCCCGTCGAGCGACTTAACGCTCGAAGGGTACTCGGCGGGCGCTCGACGGGCGCTCGGGGCCGTTCGGGCGCCCCGAGCCTACCTCGGGCGCCCGAGGTAGCTTACCTAATGGCCCCGAGCCGCTGGAGCCGGTTTTCGATTTGCCGACGTAAGTACTTTTATTAAATCTAGTTTAATAACTAGTATTTACTATCTTAATAATACTTTTTTATTTAGTAATATCGGAATAAAATCCTAAACCCTATTATTTATAAAATTATTTAACTCTTCGGTAAATACTATATATTATTTATCTTTATCGGGTTTATTTAGTACTTTTTATATAATTAACGGAATAGTAAGAATATTATCTAGTTTAGCTTTATTAACTCTTAATATAAATCCGCGCTTAATATATTCTCTAGTATTATAGAGTTCGCGATAATTAACTTTATCCTAGTTCCTACTAGCTCTTAACTAAAGAATTAGTTTATTATTTAATATTTCTACTTCTTAAATAAGTAATTTAAATTATAATTCAATTTCTTTAGGAAATACCTTTACGTTATTAATAAATAATATTATTATAAGATTGTTAATAATAGTATTACCGTCGAGGTTATCTACCTCTTCGTTTATAAATCGTACTAGTATTAAATTAACATTAATAGTATTTTTAGAAAAGAAATTCTAAGAGTTATTATTATATATTTTACCCCCCGTTTCTTTATTAATAATAGCGTCGTTAAATCTCATTTATAAAGCGCGAAAGATTTATTTATTCTTAGGGTCCTATAGACGCTATTGATTTAATCCTTTATAATTAAGAAATTTATATTTTCTACTCTTATTATCCAGCTTCCTAAATACCGGATTCGTATTATATATATAAATAACGTAGCCGAAAGTATATATATAATCGAGTCGGGGTTTATAACCGTACTAGGTTTTAAAAAGAGTTATTCTATTAAGTATTTTAATAAATAAATAGTTTTTATAATAAATTATAAAATTTAAGGCTTCGCCTTATATAGATTAAAATAAACTAGTATTATTTAGAATATTTCTTACCCTCTCGAATAAAATACGAAAGGTACGTATCGTAATAGGGTTTTAATTTAGATTATAAAGAGTAGATAACTCCTATTAAATTCTACGTTCTTTTAGAAAATCCTGAACCTTATAATTAATATAGATAGTTTTATTATCGATATTGAGTCGTTTTACCGGGTAACCTTAAATCGATATCTAATTTAAATAATTCTTAATAGTAACTAGCGTATCGGATTTCCTCTTTAATAAAATTATAAAAATTATATCGGTAGTATTATCTATAAATGATTCGGTATAGGAGTATTCTTTTATTATTTATTTAATTAATCCTCCCCCTACGAGGTTGAAGTATATAAATATACTCTTTATTATTTCTCGTTTATTAGGGTTCTAGCGACGAGGTTAACGAAATAATTCCTTAATCTATTTCCTTATTATATATAATTTATATAGTTTATAATCTAGAATTAACTTCTAAAGACGATTTACTTCGTTAATATTAATTCTTTTATTTATAGTAACTAGCTTCTTTATATCCTATATATTTAAATATACTAGACGCTAGTACTATTTATCCTAGGAGTAATGATTTACCGGGTAGTTATATAACGATTTTAGTATATATAGAGTTTTCGAATACTTTAAATCTAGTAGGTAGTTAGTATTAATACGTATTCTTAATAGTACCTTCTTATTATTAGAATTCATAATATTGAATCTATTATTTATAATAATAGTAGAATATCCCTTTTATTCGAGAGTAGTAATTAAGAGTAAGTTATAATTTATTCTAGGTATATAATATATATTAATAGAGATAATTTAATTTAGTTTACTATCGATAATTATTAAATAGTATATAAATCCTATACTTTTTATACGAAGATATTAATTATTAATCCTATTTAAGGAATCGTTATACGGCTCGTAGGAAATAAATTTAGTTTTATCCTATAATATATATACGTTAGAGGCGATATCTATATAGATTACGTCCTCTTTAATATTATATATAATATTAATATTAATAGATTTCTATTTAACTATAAATAATTTAATTTATATACCTTTAGAATTATTATTATCCTAGTTTTAAACCGTAGTTTTATTCGATTTCCTATCGATATTCTCTTTTATATAACCTTCTTTACCTTTAAATAACTTCTACTCCTATAGATATATTTTAGGGTAAAGATAATAATATTTATTTTTACTATAATAAGGCGATTTATAATAGAAGTAGAGAGGCTTCCCTTTATTCTTTTTATCTTTCTCGTCTTTATTATTATTATTATTAGTAATAAAAGACTTCTCTTTTCTAAGCTTATCCTATTTACTAAATTTAATTATATAAATATACTAATTTTCTTCTTTATCTTTAATTATTCGATTATATTAACCGAGAGTAATAATTATATTATTAATACTATGTTCTTATTTCTCTTTAATACCCTAAATTAAATTAAATAATAAGGGAGCTAGACTCTCCTCTAAACCTATATAAAAGAAAGTATTAAATATTTACTCTAATAATAGTAGTCCTATTTTAATTAAAATTTAGTATATTATCTTAATTACTAAAGTATAAACCTCGATAATAGTATATTTTAACGAGTCGATTTTTAAGATTTTAAATATTACTTTATCTTTAAATATCTAGATTACTCTCGTTATATAACTTTATAAATATAACCTATTAATTAATAATATTCTCGATATTTTTTATATACCTTTATGAGTTTTCTTTAATAAAGAATATTAATTTAATTATAACCCTAGTATTCTTTTTATCCTAGGCCTTTACCGTCTTTTATTATTTAATTAACTCTTTTTTATAATCCTTCTTTTCCTCTTTAATAGAGGGTTCTTTTATTTCCTAGATAAATTTTATAAAAGTAATAAATCGAAGCTCTTTATTTAATACTATTTAATCGACGTTATCGAGGACGTATTTACCTATTATTTCGCGCTTGAATTTAGGCTAGTTCTTCGGCCTATTTAACTTCTTAATTTTAAATTCTTAATAATCCGTTATAATTATTATTTACTACTATATAGACTAGGGTCTAGAGGTAAATCTAGAGGTAGTATTAAAATCGTTATATACGCGGTTTAAAAACTTCTTTAAACGTATTTATTAAGAGGTAGTAAATATTAAACCTAGATTTATAACTCTTTAAAATATACGTTTAATTATAAATAGTAATAGAGGTTTAATAGTTAATTATTATCTATAATATTACTATTACTATATATTTAGTATATAAAACTAGTTTAATAAATAATATTAAACCTAATTAAATTAAACTATAGTAGAGATTCTATTTAAATACTAATATTAGAATAAACTAGGAAATAATTAAGATAAAAATATATAAAGTAATATAGTACCTAGCGGCCGATAAAGTATTAAGAATAACTAGAATCCCGAATCGATTCCTAAAAATTATAATAAAAACGGAAGTAATAAATATTATTATTTATTTATTCTAGGTTTATTTTAAATAAAGATACTACCCGAGGTACTTTAAAGAGGCTAATATAATAATCTTTAAAAAATTAAAGAAAGGCGATTATTTAGAGCCAAAATCATATAAGTTTATTATACTCCTCGATATATTTAATAAGGCGCTAGAAGTAATTATCTCTAGAAAGTTAAATAATATAGCGGAGGAGTATAAATTATTATTATTATAATAAATAGAGGCTAGACGAAAGTATTTAATAAAAACCGCGTTAGAGATCTTTATAAATATAATATATACTATATAAAACTATAGTAGGAACGAGAGGGGAAAGATAGTAAACCTATTATTATTAAATATAACGAGAGCGTTTAATAACGTTTTATACAAAAGACTATTATACGATCTACGAATAAAAGACGTTCCGAGCCTAATTATTAATTAAATAATAAACTTTTTATCGGATAAGGTTATATCCGTAATATTTAAAAAAAGAACGAGTTTAATAGAGGAGGTAATAACGAGTATCCTATAAGAATCGCCTATTTTATCGGTACTCTTTCTATTTTTTAATATATTATTAATTAAAGAGTATATTAAAATAAATTTATTAATATAGATTAGAGGATTTATAGACGATATTTACCTACTCGCCTATAACGAGAGTATAAAAAAGAATTATACGAATTTAAAACGGGCCTATAATATTTATTTAAAATAAATAATTATTTATAATATATTATTTACCTCTTAAAAGTACGAGTTAGTTTATATATCTCGAACGCCGAAGAAATTTAATATAGAAATAACGATAAATTTTAAAAATATAATTATTAAACCTCAAGCGAGTATTAAGGTCTTAGGATTATACGTCGATTTAAAATTAAAATAAAGATTATACTTAATTTAAATTAAAGCTAGGGCGATTAACTAAAACCGTATTATAAAATACTTAATTAATTCGATATAGAGCGCTACCTTCGCGAAGTATAAGATAATATATAATATAATAATTAAATTAATATTAATATTCGCGGCTCCGATATAATATTAATTAAAGGGAACGACGGAGGCTATAAAGAAATATACGGAGAAATTAATAATTATCTAGAATAACTACTTTAGGACGGTCCTAAAAGTATTTAAAATTACTTTAATTCTAATATTTAAAGTTAAATTAATAATTATATTAATCGACCTTTAGTTAGACCGTTTAATAATATAATATTAAATAAATCAAGGGACCTATTTAGTTATATTTATAAAAAATACGCGGATCTAAAGTAAACTCTAGTATAAAAGAAATAAATAATAATAAATATCTCCGATACCGACGATAGAAAAGGAAGCCTAGGTACTTCGCGCTTTAAAATTTAAAGAATAATATAAATTAATTATAATTATAAAGAGGAGGAAAAACTAGATAAATCTAATTAAAAATATCGAAGAATACTAAGATATTAAAATTATTAATTAAAGAGTAAAAGATTAAGCCCGTTAATAATTAATAATTAAATAAATAAAAAAGTTATAAAAAGGCGATCTTTATATAAATTATTAACCCGGTTTAAAAAAAAGATTTATTTAGGGATTAATTCGATTATTATAATTAATTAAAAAAGGCTAAAAACTTTATAATAATATAATTAAAATATAGTAAAATCGAATTAAATAAATTGTTATATTAAATAAAAGTATTTATAATCCGTAGTATTAATTATTAATATAAATAAAAGAAATAGAATATAAAGTATATATTATTATTTTACCCGGAATTAGTTAGGGAGAGAGCGGAGCTAGTAGAATAAATAAATATATATAATTTTAAGAAGATATTAACGTAGGTCTAAAATATATATATAACCGCGCGGTAAATAATAAAAATGGGATAATTTAATTAATTTTCTTTTATCAAAGAAAAACTAGTATAATTTAAATTATTATTAAGATTTAATAATATATTTAAATTTATAAAGAGGAGGAAGAAAAAAAAGAAGCCGCCGGCCGGAGGGTTATAAATATCGATTATTTAATAAATTTACGATAAAGCGGCCTATAGGCCTATAAAATAAATAAATAAAATTAAAAAAACCAAGGTAAAAAAGAAATAGAGGGAAGAATAAATAATATTTTAAAATAATTATAACTATTAGTTACTAACTAGTAAAAAGAGGTAATAAATTATCGATAAATTAAAATTTTTAATCGACGAGGTTTCTTTAGCGGCTAATAAGCGCCGCTAGTAACTTTATTAAAAAAGTATTCACGGAACTCTCTTATTAGTAAAGTAGTTTTACTAGAGTAAATATATAAATTAATTAATCAATTAATAACCGGAGATATATTACTATAAAGTATATATATTATTATAAAGATTTACGCGTCGTTATAGCGTAAATCTACTATAAAATTATAAAAGTATATTATTATTATAAAGGAGGAGTAATAAGGGGTTAATATAATAATATATAATAAAAAAAATATTAATTATTCTATAGAGGATTTGGCCCTGATATACTAGAATCTTAATATTACTCTAGTTTTAATAGAGTTAACGGTAGAGCTTAACCCGCCATTTAATAAATATTTATAATAATATTTTTATTAAAGTCTACCCCGTAATAAATCGCCTTTTTAAAAAAAAAGAAGTTAACGCCCTTATTAATATACTTATATAAAGTATTATAAATAATAACGTAAATAATATCTATATATAAAATTAAATAAATAAATAATATATATTTTAAACTACCGACCGATTACGGGTAAACTCGTAAAGTTTTAAAATTTAATATAGAGTCGTAAAACTTAGTATTAAAATCGCGATAACGAGATAAAGTAATAAAGAGATATAAGGATAACGTAGGTAATTAATAATAAAAACTATAATATTAATAAAATAGGGGCGTATATATATAATATTATAAAAATATTAATACTAAAGAATTAGGGCCCTTAAGTATATATTAGAAAAATAAAATTTTAGCGTAAATCTAGTTTACTAGAGAAAGTCGTTTAATAGTATTTTTAAAATTAAAATTATTTTAGCGCGGAGCTAGTCCCGATTCAAGTAAATAATTACGTTATTTTTATATTATCCGAAGTTCTTTCTTATATAAATATACTACCTAGTTAAAAAGTAATAATAATAAAAAGTATATATTTAAATCTATATAAAGAAGTCTATAAGTAATATAGTATTAGATATTCGAGTTATGTAACTCTACGTACGACTAGGCGAATAATTTAAAATTACTAAAAAATAATTTTATTAATTCTCGGTATAATACCCCCTTAGTATTATTATAATACTCGTACTCTAAATAAAACTCGATAAATAGATTTAATATAACGATTATTTCCTAATAAAGGTAAATAAAGGGCGATAACGTAAAAGAGAAATATAATTATATTTTTAAAATTATCGATTTTAAAATTAGAATTTAACTTAATATTTAACCTATTATTTATATTCTTTAATAAATTTATTCGCGAAAACGTTTTTAATATTTATTCAACGGTACTATATAAATCCTTAGTCTTTTTAGGATAAAAGGTATTCGGTAGTATAACCCTTCCCTTTTTTAATAACGCGGTTATTAAGGATATATTTTAATTCTGATTCTAACTTTAAATCGTTTCGCTCGGTTTCTACTACTTAAAAATTAATAGGTCGTAAATATTTAAAAGGGTCTTAATTTAATAATAAATACTACTTTAACTATATTATTAAAAATATATTATAAATCCTTTAATTTTCTAGGATATTAAGGCGGTATACGAGTTTATTAATATAATTAAGAATTTTAAATAACTTAGTTATTTATTAACTATATTTACGACTAGTAAATTTATTTACCGGAATATTATAATTTTTATATAAATATAGTAAAGCCTAATCCTCTTTACGGAAGTATTAAAAATAATAAATATAATTATAATACTCTTTATCGTATATTTAAATAAAGATAATTATATTTAAAATTTAAATATATATTAACTTCTTTAGTAAAATATTATTCTCCTAATTTCTTGAATTTAATATATTATTAATAATAAAACCGAAAGCTATTTTATTTAGGGTATAATTAATAGATTAAGAAAATATATTATTATATTATATAATTATAAAAGGTAGTACCTCTTCCTAGGTTTCAAGGTTTTATAAAGTAGCGATCTAGAATCGTAATATAATATCAATAATTTAATTTATACGCTCGCTTAATTTATTTATTTATAAATAATAAATAGTAGAAAATATTAAATTAACTTTAAATTTATTAAATAAAACCTTCTATAAAGTATTTATAAATTTATAATTATAATCGGAAAGAATAATTTTCGGAATATTTTAATTTATTAAATATAAGTGACGTAAAAGTATATATATTTATTACGTTATATTTTATATTAATTTTCCTAGAATCGCGGTTACCTTCCGGGAAAATTTATATATAACGATTATAATATTATCGAATCCTTCCTATAAAAGGGGTAAGACTAGGATAAAATTAATAAAAATTATATAAAAAGAAGAGGGTAGTATAAGAATAAATTATAATACTTTATAAAACTTATACCTAGGAGTACTAAATAATTAATATTATAAATAATATCGTAAATACTCCTCTAGTTTTTTATTTAATTTATATATATATTAATACCTAGTTATTATTTTATAATATTTATATCTTTTTATAAATAAACTAGAATATACGATATTAAATAAAGTTTTAATATATAAAGAAGGTATATATAAACACTCCGGTATATATACTCGATTAATAGTTAAATTATTAATATATTATATTAAATCGTTATCCCCCTTCGAAAAAAAAAGATCTACGGTATCCTCGCCGGTTTTTATATTATAATTAAATATATAATTTATTTTAATTTAAAAGTCGTTATTCTAATACTTTAAAAATAATTCTTATTTAAACTATATATTTATTTCTATTAATATATAGACTTTATATATATATATTTAAAATATATCTAACTCGTCTTCTAAAAAGTCCCTAACTATATTCTTTTACTAAAATCGGGATAAAGTATCTAGTACTATATATTTAATATTAAGTTTATAACGAATCTCTATGTTTTAAAAATACTAAATATAATCTAAGGTCTTATTAGTAAATCCGGAAAAATAGTTTTGTAAAATCGTTACTTAATCGGTATAAAATACGTATTTTACGTATTTCGTAGGCTATTGATAAACGAAATATAATATAATAAAATATAATTAAATCTAATTTATTTTAGCTATATCTAAATTAGATAAATAATAATATATTATCGTATAAATAATAGTAGAGATAATCGAAATATTAAAAGCGCGTTTTTTAAATTTAAATTAAATCTAGATTAAATCTAGACTAAAACTAGACCTAGATTTAAATAATATCTCTAACTTCCTTATAAATATTATAGGTATACTAGGTAATATATTCGTAAATTAATATTTTTTTTCCGTTATTATTTTAAAGGTTTTTATTAATAGCCTTTAATTCCTAGGGCCCTATATCGATCGTAAATTAAAAAAAAAGATTAAGAAATATATAATTAAATACCGCGTTAAATAGCGGTTAATATAATTAAAATATTAAGAGCGTAGGCCTTTAATAACGAGTTTAAGGATTAAATAAAATCTAGGTTAAATTTAAAGAATATTTAAACTAGATCTAAACCTAGATCTAAACTAGATATAATACTCGGTTTTTTATTATTATATTAAATATAATAAAATAAAGGATTAGAATTATAAATAATAATAATATATTATAATAAATATTATTACGTATAAAAGCGCGTAGAGGAGTAATAGACTTTCTAGCTTTTACTCGAGTTTAAATATTTAACGATTTATAAATATAAAAACGCTTTATTAAAATAATTAAATACTATATTTATAGCTACTCTAACCGCGTTTTTATTTAATATATATATTATTTTTTTAAATCGCCTTTATATTTTCCCTAGTATTATTATTAACCGTAATATTATTAATATTCTAAATATTATTATTATATTTAGGATTATTACCTCCGTTAACGCCTTTTATACCCTCCGTATTTATTATATTTATAATTTTAAATATATTTACTCTAAAATCCGCTTTCGATTTCTACTTCCCCTTTATATACTCTTTAATTCCGGTATTAATATATAGTATATATTAAAATATTTCCTTTAACTAGGTTATTTAATATATTTTCTTCGGTATTTATTTATATAACCCGATAAAGTAGAGGAGTTTATAGAATAATTATAATTATATATATAAGATTTAAGCCTACGCTTATTTACCGCGTAAATTTAATTAAAAAATTAAATATATTATTCTTTACTAGTTTACGATTATAATTAATCTTTTATATTAATATATATATAATTACGATCCTCGCCTTATCGGTCTCGAAGAATATTCGTATTTTGAATTTAAACTCCTGTCGGATATATTATAATAAAGAAAAGTTAATATTAAATATTATATTTAAAAAAAAGAATATTATATTTAATATATTAGAAAAAGCGAGTTTAGGTTTTTTATATTAAAGATTTTAAAAAAGAGAAGAATTTACCCGTTTTATTATTAAAATTATCTCGGTGAATAAAAATATAATTAATATATTTACCCCTTTATATTTCTTAAAAATAAACACGATAATTTTAAATTTAAAGGATATCTTTTTAAATATTATATAATCTTTACCTAAGATATAATCTTTTTATATTCGATTATTATCTTTATTTATATTAGAGGCCGCGGTCGTATTATTAATTTACTTTTTATAAAGAGTTTTAGAGGAGATAATAAAAATAGATAAAAATCTATATAATCGGAGAACCCGTAATATAATAGGTATTATATTAAAATAAACCAAAATTAAATATTAAGAATATTTGTATAGGAAAGAGGTATTATAATTTTAATATTTCTTTAATAATCTTACCGTTATTAAAATCTTTCTAGTATAATAATTTTTTAATTAATAATAATAGACCTAAATCGCGGCTAAAGTCCTAGTAAATAAATAATTATAAAATCTTTTTAATAAAGTTTCTTAAGTATTATAAAATATATTTAATTTAATTATTCTTTTTATATCGTAATATCGAGGTATAAAGAAGTATATTAATAAAGATATTTATTATTTTAATAAATCTTTCTTATATTTTAATTTTTTTATATATCGGGTAGTAGTACTCGTAGACTTTTTTAGATTAATAAATCCGAAGTATTAATAACCGAATTAATAATTATTCTAATAAATATTTTTTATAATAATCCGAGGGGCTATAATATCCTTTAAGTTTTAATTAATAATTATTCTAAATATAATTATAAAATAAAAATTATATTTAAAACGAGTCTTCTTTATTTTTTAAAGAGGATAATATAGACTTTTATTTAAATTTCTTACCCTATTATATTCGCCTACGATTATAAAGTTATATTAGAAATAATAAATTATTTTCTTTATAGTCTCTTTTTTCGTTTATTTTATATAAAGATATTTATATTCTTTATTAAAGACTTTATTAAAGGCTAATTATATCTACTATATAATAATTATATATAACGATATATTTATTATACTCGGGGAATTATACTACGTAGGGTTAATACTTTTTTATTTTAAAATTATATTATTTTAAAATTCTTTTTATTATATATTATTACTAATCTTCGTCGCTCTTTTATTTATAATATAATCGTATTTTTATTATTATATTAATAATTATAAACTATATCTTTAAGTCTTTAAGGTCGATTACCGATTTTAATTTATTAATTTAAATACCGAGATCGGGTAGCGGGATAAGGAATAATTTAAATTTATTAATTAATATAATATAAATAACCTCTAAGCCCGGTAAATATAAATATTTATAGAATTATTAATTCGTAGGATATTTAGAGCCCGTAGGAATATTTCCATAATAATAATAATATTTTATTAATTATTCCTTTTATTTATATTAAATCTTTATTTATTTCCGGTACAAATAACGATAAAATACGATAACGTCTATAATTTTATAAATTTTTATATAATTAGAATTAATTAAAGAGTTTAATAAATAAAATTATAAATTTTTTATTTTTTATATTTATTTATATAGTCTAAACGAATATTATAATATCTTAAATCTTCTTCGTTATTTAGTATAATTATAAATATATAAAGTTACTATTAGTAATAATTTAATTTTAATATTCTAGGAATCGTTATTATATTATTACTATAAGAATTATTAAAGTAGACGATTTTCGCGAATATAATAACGCGTTCCTATATATTATCGTGAATATATTTATATAGATAATTATTACTAAGTTTTTTAAAGCTAAGAAAATAATTAATAAATATAATATTATTAAAGAAGATATTAATTAATTATTATTTATATATTATAATTAATTTTATTCTCTCTTTTTTAACCCCATTATTATTTTTATTATTATTAATAACTAGTTCGGAGGATTCTTTAAATATGAATTTATTCTTTTAATTTAATTATTCGGAGGACTTCTTTAAAAATCTAAAGAATTCGTAAAACTTCTTAAATAAAAACTTCTTCGGAGGTTATTTTTATAATAACGATAATAAATCGTCTTTATTATTATTAAAGTTTAAGAATTTTATTCGGCTCTTTAATCTTTTTATTGTTAATAAATAAATAAAATTTTAATAAAAGATATTAAGAGAAGGGCGATATTTTAAAATTATAGAAAAGAGAAGTTAATCTCGAAGTAAAAAAAACGGGAAATAATAAATAAATATAAATATATTTTCGGTATTAATTTTTATAATAACTCCTTTTTTTCGAGTTTCTTCGGGCGCGATAATAAGTTTTTATTTATAATATATTAAATATCTAGAAGAGGGAAAAACGGAGAAGGAAAAAAATAAATTTAAAATTTTAATAAAAATAAATCTATTTCTTAAATTAAATTTATATTAAAGAATAAAGAATATAATTAATTAAAATTATTATTTATAATAAATTTACTTTTTATTAAATTTATACTCTAGTTTTAGAAATATTAAATATTATTTTATAAATCCTTATCTTCTAAAATATTTATATAATACGCGTCCTCCTCCGTTATATAAAAAAGATAATCGAGTATCGAGTCCGTTATAAAATAACGAGTTATTTAATATCCTTAAAATAACGCGAATTATAAATAAATTATATTAAATTCTTCGTCCGGTAAATACGCGGAGATTATTAAAAACCGGATCTCGTATATAAAATTCCGTAATATAAATTAACTTAATATATAGTTGATTTTAAAGATTTAAAAAAATCGAAAAAAGGAAAGATTATAAACGGTATTAATTTTTTATTTAAAAAAAGTATCGTTCGAGTTAGTTATTACTATTATTTAATTTTATAAATTAAGAGATAATATATTATTAAAATTATCTTTAATTTTAACTATTTAATTAAAGTCTCTTTAATATATAATAATATCGATATATATTTATTCGCCGAAGTCTAAATAATTTTAAACCTCGATTTACTCCTTAAAATTAAATATTAAATATTTATTTTATTAAGTTTTTTTTACTTTAAATATATTTTTATAATTTCGTTAATATTTAAATATATCCTTTAAATAATAATATTTATTAATAAATTTTTTAACTCGTAGTAATATATTATTAATATTCGTATAATAAATTAATACGGGTATTCTTTTAATATCCCGGATAATCTAGTTAACTTTAAATAATTTTTTATTATATTTAAATAATACGCGCCGGGGCCGTAACGCGATAATAGTAATAATTAAATAAATTTAATAATAATTATAAAGTAAAGAGGGTATAATAATTCGCGTAATTTAAATAATTAATTATAATAAAATATAATAGATTTTATAGTAAATTAAATTAAATCTAGTTTAATATATTATAAATATCGGGCGATATTTAAATAAAATTATTAAAAGAATAAAACAATAAGTAAAGAGGTCTTTAAATTATTATATATAAATATATTTAAAGGAGTCGTTTTTAGAAGGATAATTAATATTTAATATTTAAATTTATATATTAACTATTTATATTATTATAATTTTACGTAATATAATTATTAAATTATATTAGAAATAATCTAGAGTAGGGTTTATAATATAATTAATATTATAATTAACGAATTTCTAGGTCTTATATAAAGGGCTTAAATAAAAGTAAATATTAAGAAATAATAAAGAAGAGTATTTATATATATAATATATTAATATTAAACTAACCTTCTAGCGCCCTAGATCTAGCCTAGATTTTATCTAGATTTTTCCTAGTTTTTACCTAAACTAGAGCCTTTACGTATTATTAAATAAAGATTATTTCTTATAAATTAAAAATAAATTACGTAAAGCTTTCGATATTATTTTCGTACTCTTAATAATTAAAATTCTATCCGATAATAATAGATTATCCTCCGTCCGCGGCTTTAATTATAATAAAGTACTAGAGACGGTAATAACTAAAATAAAAGATCTAATTAATCTTTCGACTTCTAATAAAAATATTAAAAAGACGAAATATTCAGAGGAGGATATAATTTTACTCGATAATAATTATAACGATTTATTTAATTTTAAAGAATTATTAAAGAATATTTAACTGGTATTAAATATAACTAATTTATTCTTATTAAACTTTATAGAGGATTCGGCCTATATTCGTTATTTTATTAATAATAATAATAGTAAGAAATTAAATAAAGTTATTAAAATAGTCAAAACGATAGTAGTATTAATAATTAAGAATATTTATATACCCTCTTTAGAATTTAATAATTCTTCGGAGTAGTATTCGTTATCGCCTAGTAAATTAGTCTCGGCGTCGATATCTTTCTTATTTAATAATTAGGATAAAGTTATTATTATTAATATATAAAAGGAGGCTATATTTAATATCGAGGTAAATAATATAAATTTATTACCTTAAAAATAAAACGTAGATAAAATACTAAAGGTAATAAAGGTATTAAATTATTTATTATCTTTAATAAATATTATTAAAGAAGCGGGAATAATCCTTAAAGTTTTAAAGAAAATTATCGATATATTAATCCTACTAAATGACGTTACTTTAAAGAGAAATACGAAGTTTTTCGACCTTAAGAAATATTATTAAGTTATAAAAATTAATTAATAAAAAATTAGAGTAAAGAATTTACGGTTCCTTAATTTTTTTAAATATAAAATACACTTTACTCTCAATAATAATAAATATAATATTTATTATAATATCCGTATTTTAAATCTCTCCTCCGATATTATTATAATAAAGTTTTTAAAGAAAATTCGAGGTAATATAATATTTAATATTTAATATAAAATTATTAAATATTAAAAGTATTACTAGTAATATAATTAGGCTCGTTATATTTCTTTATAAATATATAATTATAATTTATAAAGAATACGCTTAATAGTATTTAATTTTCTTTAATAATCCTGTAGCCCGAATCGAAATTATATTAACTCCGATTTAATTTATCCCGATTAATTAACGAAAGGTTATTAACGATAGAATTACACATTATTTTAAAATATATAATTTTCCTTATATTATTAAATTAATAATATTAAATAAAGAACTAGCGGTCTCTTAAATAATTAAATTTAACGTGGTCGAAAGTATAAATATAAATAGTAATAATATTTTAGGTTTACGCTTTTCTTTCGTTTATATTATTAAATAGATTTCTACGTTATTTAATTATACCCGTCGATATAAAGATTATATTATTATATTTATATTAAATCCGTATATTTAGCCTTTAAAGACCTTTCTCGATAATAATAATAATTAATAATTAATAATTAATTATTAATAAAATATTCCGTTTATTTTAAAATAATTAAGAGGGTAAAACCTCTCCTACGCTTTTATAATTTAAAGCGGCGATATAATTTAAAGTTTAGGCGGGGGCTATATTAACGATAACTTTTAAAATAATAAAAATAATAATAATTAAAAAAGAGGTATAAATAAGGGCGAGGATAATAATAAATAAAATAAAAATAAAAGCGGCGGCGATAATAATAATATTTATTTAGATAGTAGAGAATCGTTATTTATATCGTTTATAATCGTGGTTTATAAGAGTACGGACGGTTTTAATTAATAATAATCTTTAATTATCCGCTCCGATATTTATAATATAAATATTAATTATAAAAAATTTCGGAATTAACTATAAGGGGAAAATAAAAAGATTAAGAATAAAAACGTATATTATAAACTCGTAAAGAGGTTTAATAAAGGTATCGTCGATTTTAATTACGCTGCGGAATAGGGAAGGGAATCGGCCTTTTTAACTCTATTCCCTTCCCTTCTTTAGGGAAGGGAATTTTTTTTATACTAATATTTGTCCTAATTTTTTGAATTCCCTTCCTCGATTTTCGAAAAAGTCAAAATTCCCTTCCCTGTTCCGCAGCGTAATTTTAATATAAATAAAATTTTAATATAAAGAGTTTAAAAGATTTAAGAATTCTATTAATAATAAAGCCGCCGTTATTATTTACTCGCTTTAAAGTATAGATAATATCTTATTATTAATAACTACTTTATTCGAATATTAAAACTATTATATATTAATTATTTAGTAAAGGAGCTCGAAAGATAAACTTTATATTAATATTATTTTAAATATTATTCGCCCTATCGTTATCTTCCTCTTTATTGTCCTCGGAATTAAGGATCTTTAGTATCTTTTACTTTTAATTAATAATATAATTTATATATTTATATCTTGAAATCGAGGGTAGTATATTCTTTAATAATTAAGAAAATAATATTTCTTTCTTTTTTATAAAAGTTATAAATATATTAAATAATATATTCGTAAATTAATATTTCTTTTTTATTATTATTTTAAAGGTCTTCGCTAATAACTTTTAATTTCCGGGGTTTTATATTAATTATAAATCCGAGAGAAAATTAAGAAATATTATATTAAATATTATATTAAATATTATATTAAATATTATATTAAATAATAGTAGATATAATTAAAATATTGAAAGTATAGGCCCTTAATAACGAGTTTAAAGATTAAATAAAATCTAGGTCAAATTTAAAAAGTATTTAAAAAATATCTAGGCTAGATCTAGGCCTAGATCTAGACTAAATATAATACTCGGTTTTTTATTATTATTCTTAAATATAATAAAGTAGAGAATTAGAATTATAAATAATAATAATATATTATAGTAAATATTATTATATAGAAAATAAGTATTATTATATAGAAAAGCGCGTAGAGGGGTAATAAACTTCCTAGTTTCTATTTAAATCTAAATATTTAATAATTTAGAGATATAAAAAGATTTAACCTAATTAACGGCGGTTTATTTTTATATTTATTTATTTTAACCGCTTTTCCTCCTAATATATATAATACCCTTTTAATTAATATTTGCTATATTAATAATAAACGTTACGGTATTATTAATATTCTTAATATTATTACTTTTTTTAGTATTATTACCTCCGTCGGCGCCTCCTATATCTTTTATATTTATTATATTAATAATCTTAAACGCGTCCTCCCTAAAATCTATCTTCGATTTATATTTTATATTTATATACTCCTTAATTTCGGTATTAATATTTAATATATAATAAAATACTTCCTTCTTTTATTTTATCCGATATATTTTCTTTAGTATTTATTTATATATCCCAATAAAATAGAGGGGTTTATATAGAATAATTATAATTATATAAATTAAATTTAAACCTACGTTTATTTAATATATAAATTTAATTAAAATATTAGGTTTATCCTTTTTTAATAATATATTATTATAATTAATTTTATATATAAATATATATTTAGCCGCGTCCCTCTTCTTATTAATTTTAAAGAATATTAATATTTTAGATTTAATATCCTCTCGGATATATATAATAAATAAATATTAATATAAAAGAGTTAATTAGAAAAAAGAAAACTAAATTTAATTTAATAAAATAAAAAAAACGAGTTCGGGCTTTTTTATCGGAGATTTTGAAGAAAAAAAGGATTTACCCGTTTTATTATTAGAATTATCTCGGTAAATAAAAATATAATTAATATATTTACCCTTTTATATTTCTTAAAAAGAGAGGCGATAATTTTAAATTTAAATGTTATTTTTTTAAATATTATATAATCTTTACCTAAGATATAATTTTTTAATATCCGATTATTATTTTTATTTATATACCGGTTCTTAATCTCTTTATTAATTTATTTTTAATTATATATAATTAAAGAGACGGAGAGATAAGGTAAATAATTATATAAACTGAGGAATTATATTATTATAAATACCTAATTAATATTAATATTAATCGGGCGGTTAAGATAATTCCGTATAAATATAATATTATATTAATTATCGTTTTAATAAATTTATCGTTTTATAAACTTCTTTATTATTAAAGTTTTTTAATAAATAACGAGGGTTACGTAATATACTTTATAATTATAAAGAAAATTAGTTTTAAAGATACTTTTAATAAAGTTTTTTAAATTTAATAAAATTATAATCTTTTTAATTACTCTTTTTATACCGCTATATTAGGAATTTAAGAAGTAAATTCCCGAATATATTTATTATATTATCGAATTCTTATAATCGATTATTTAAACCTTAATATTTAATAATAATATTAATAAGAATCTTTAGGCCGGCTAGTTTAAAGGGGTAATATTTATATTTAAAATTATTCTAGGAAATATCGTATATAATATTTATTAGGGTTATAATATCTAGTAGATCGGAGTTAATAATTATTCCGGATATAATTATAAATTAGAAGTAATATTTAAAGTGAGTTTTCTTTATTATTTAAAAAGAATTTTATAAATCTTTACTTAGATTCTTTACTCTATTATATTTATTTATAATCGCGAACCCGTATTAAAAATAGTAAAAAAATTTCTCTTTAACTATTTTTTTTCTATTCTTTATAAAGAAGTATTTATATACTTTATTAAAAACTTTATTAACGGTTACCTATAATTATTATATAATAAATATAAATATAAAAGTATTTACTTCGTTTAAGAGATAATATTATAAAATATTAATAAATTTAGTACTTTTTAATAATTTTACGTCGGAGTTATTCGGGTTATATATTATTTATAATTTTATTATTATTTATACGTTTATTTAATAACTAAAATCGGTATTATTATAATAAATAATTATAAACTATACCTTTAAGGCCTTAAAATCGATTATTAATAATATTTTAATATTTTAAATATTAAAGTTAACCGGCGGGGTAAAGAATAATATAAATTTATTAATTAACTTAATATAAAAAGCTTTTAAATTTAATTAATATAAATATGTATAAAATTATTAATTCGTAGGATATTTAGAGCTCGCGAGAGTATTTTCGTAGTAGTATTAAAACTTTATTAATTACTCTTTCTACTCTCGTTAAATCTTTATTTATTTTTAATATAATTAAAAATAAAATACCGCGGAACTTATAACTTTAAAGATTTATAAATAAATAAAATTAATTACGAAATTTAAAAGATATATTAAGAAACTTTATTTTACCTAAATTTATTTCGTCTTCGATAATAATATTAAATTATCCGAAGCCCCCTTTATAAAGTAATATAACTATAAATATATAGAGTTACTATTAATAATAGATTAATTTTAATATTCTAGGAATTATTATTTTATTATTACCGCGAGAATTATTAAAGTAAATAATTTTCGCGAATATAATAACGCGTTCCTATATATTATTATAAATAAATTCGTATAAATAATTATTATTAATTTTTTTAAAATTAAGAAAAAAGTAATTAATAAATATATTTCGAAACTATAAAGAAGAGAGCTTAAATTTAAAATAAAAAAAACGGGAAGTGATAAATAAATACGAATAGGTTTTCGGTATTAATTTTTATAATAACTCGTTTTTTTCGGGCTCTCTCGGGCGCGATAATAGGTTTTTATTTATAATATATATAATACCTAGAAAAAACTAGAACGGAGGAGTAAAGAAATAGATTTAAGATTTTAATAAAAATAAATCTATTTTTTAAATTAAATTAAATATTAAGGAATAAAAGATATAATTAATTAAAATTATTATTTATTATAACCTCGATTTTTATCGAGTTTATACCTTTATTTAAGAAATATTAAATAATATTTTTTAAAATATTATTTTTTAAAATATTAATATAATACCTCTTTATAATATAATATATAAAGTAATTAAAACTTAAATTTATTATTAAATTACGAGATATTAAATAATCTTAAAATAATAAAAATTATAAATAAATTATATTAAATTCTTTAAATAATAAATATAAAAAGATTTTAGAAAACCGGGTCTTATATACGAACTTCCTTAATATATATTAATTTAATATATAATCGATCTCGAAGCCTTTAAATAAACGAAGTTAAAGAGGATTAAAAATAATTCTTAAATCTTATTTAATATAAAGATTACTTAAATTAACTATTACTACCGTTTAATTTTAGAAATCCGGAGGCGGTATATTATTAAATTTATATTTAATTTTTAATAATTTATTAAAGCTTCCCTAGTAAATAATAATATTAATATATATTTTTTCGCCGAAAATTATATAACCTTAGATTTAAATTTAGTCGTTAAATTTAATTATTAAATATTAATTCTACCGGACTCTTTTATCTTTAAACGCGATTTTAAGATTTAATTAATCCTTAAATATATTATTTATAAAATAATATTATTTTACGAGCTCTTTAAATTATTAAAATATAATAATAATAATATAATAATAATA
>JAABUK010005257.1_pt1 | contig 20371 bp, 17 predicted proteins | sample 5559141 | NCBI WGS metagenome assembly JAABUK01 (sample SAMN10711869, study PRJNA513367) | rock metagenome | isolation source: Antarctica rocks | place: Antarctica: Victoria Land, Pudding Butte nord | collected 2016-01-03 | reverse complement strand
AGAAATTCTACGATTTCTATTAAAATATAATTAAAATTTAATATATATAAATTTATAGATATATTTATTAAATCTATAAATAGTATATCTAACTAATTATTAAGCGAAAATTTTAAATTATTAATTTTAATATCGATTTTAGAGCGATTTTTGATATATTTCTATTTATAGGAATAATCGACTATATAATCGATTATTAATCGATTAATAATTGATTACGATTATAGACCTTCGTAATCGTAATCGATTACGATTATAGGGTTTTCATAATCGATTATGGACGATTTTAACACCCTGGCTATCACTCCGCTACGCATGCACCACGATAACCATGGAACGATGCTTTCACGCGGACACTGGGACCCGATTGAGTACCCACCATGTGTCAGAATTACGTGAAACCCGCGTGGCATTTTGCACTGTTCCCCCACACAGGCTGTATTTCGACTAGCCTGTGCCAAGACGCTAACATGTGTCATGCTGGGTAGCGCCAGCCTATCACTCTTCCCTCTCGCCCCGAAGTAGCGCACGGCCAACGACTGGGCCAATGGCACCACAGCCTGGAGCATGCCCCTTGCTAAAGCCACAGTACCTCTTGCGTATATAGTACACACTTACACAGTATAGTACTACGGTAGAACAATTGTCGACCCTGGTCCCAGAATAGTCATCTTGCTCGTGCGACGGAAAATTGTCTCCACAGCTCCCTTCCACTGGCGGACCGGGCCATCAGCTTTCCAACCACCAACATGTATGAACGAAACGTCTTGCAAATTCTTCCTCAGATATCCCATCCTCGGATGAGAACCTCGCCTGGTGCCCACTCGCCATCTGACAATGTCGTCCTCACCAGCTGAGGATGCACGCTTCTCTGAATGGACATCGACAGATCACCAAGCACCGTTGTGGATAACGACTTCTCTATCCCTGATCTACTCCTGTTGCTTCCTTTGCGTGCGACTAGTCGTCAAATATCGGCGCTGGGCCCTGGACGATGTTGTCCTGGGCGCTGCTTATGTTGGTTTAGCACCTGCCCACGAGCAGGAGATACACTGACATTCTACCAGCTCATTAGCATTGCACAATGGGCCATGATCTATACCGCACTTGATAGAGGTGTTGGTAGGACTACAAGCAGTCTACAACCTGATTCACTCGGGACTACGGGGAAGGTATAGTGTCCGACAGCAAGACGCGTCCGAAGCCACATTGACATCTTGTCTCTAGCTTATATTCGCTTCCACATCGTTGACGCTGCTATCGCTCGGTCTCACAAAATGCAGTACAGTTTTGTTTCTGCGACTGGTGTTTACAAGAGAGAACAAGAGAGCCTGGCGACTCTGCAACGCATTACTCACTGCCTTCGGCTGTTGGACTGTTGCATCAACGCTGATAGTAAGCGTCGGCTGCTCACCGAAAGATGCTCTTGGTTCAGGAAAGACCTCCCAATGCACAAGCGAGGTACAGCATCGGATACCGTTGCCCGATTGCCGCCAGCTAATGGCCGTTGCTAGGTCGCGCGATGGGCGGCAGTGACAGCAATCGATGTCTTACTAGAGCTAGCCCTGGTCCTACTAGCTGCCAATTTGTTATCGACACTTCAAATGAGGGTTGGGACAAAGCTCACCGTGATCAGCGCCTTTTGCTTCCGCCTGGGGTATGTGAATTTCCTCAAACACAATTTAATCAGTGTCTCTGACCAATATCAGTGTTCCCGCCTTGTTCATCACCTATTTGATATTGTACACATCCTTTCGCGAGCACGGCAGACCCAGCATCGACGCGGTCGACTCCCTGGTGTTACAACAGACCTTACTAGCCTATGGTCTGATGGCGGCGACCATTCCCGGCCTCAAGGGTTTCCTCGGGCGCTTCCGGACGGGTGATCTGACCAGGCTGGCTGAAAGTGAAATAATGGAATCGGACGTTTTAAGAGAATGGGTATCACGGTCAAAATCTACACCGCGCGGTCAGAGCTACGTGCTATCATCGATGGATGGGCAAAAACCTGGCAAGGTCAGACGAGCAAAGAATCAGCTTTCGGCCATGTTGCAACCTGATGGCACACACCACGCCACTCACGCATGGGCAGAAAGGCAGGACGACCAGGGCAGGAGCAGCATACCGAGTTCGGGGAGTGAACAGATGATCATTCATCGCACAATAGATTTCGATGTTGTCACTCGGTGACATGGGACGAATGACGCTGTATTGGACGGCTGATTCTCTCTCCTTCCTCTCTAGAGCTGTACAACAGTATTGGAGCCATTACCGCACCTCAACCTTGATCAGAGTGTAATTCAAACATCTTCGTCATAAATTCAGCGCCAGTGCGTTTCATATATTGAAACATGGCCTTCGAAAGACAGCCGGAAATGTGTGTGCAAAACATGAGGCACCATGAAGCTCTTTTATGAACTTCGTCATCTTGTTAAGATTCTTATGTTGCTCTTTAAGCGGGTCCCTGTACGCGACTGTACCGCTGCATGACGTGTCTGACAGGTGGCTAGCTGATGTTGCCACGAGGCATTCGTAGCTAAATCCACGAGGGGGAAGCGTAGGTATCTTAGCACTTGATATCAGCTCTAACCTTTTCGGATCTAGTTCAAGTATCCTGTCGCCCAGCCGCTCCTTCCGCTCGTCAACGACATCATGTCGAATTCACATTGCGAAACTGGTATAGACCTGACCTCAACAGGATCAGATCCTACACTTCAACCTCAATGATCGGTCAAGCCTGCACTTATACAACAGCATCTCCGCCTTCCGTTGGAATTGGCTGCATAGCAAGCTTATACCCTTATGCGCACTACTACTACCCTTCATCCATCCCACTCCACTAAGCGCTGCAGCACATCGGCTATAGTCTTGAGTTGACACGCGCCGTTGCTGATGTTACATTGTTATTGGAGCCTTCTACAATGCAGGTGTATCAAAGCCAATCAGCTCAGACATCACCAAGCCCCACCAAACCATCCAAGTCCCTTGCTAGCAAAAGCTAAGTATCTAGTGCCCTCATCGATGTGTATATTGCCAGGCGTGACGTATACGTTGACCTTTCTAGTGCCTTTCCGAATGGCGATATCGCCAAGCGTGAAGGGCCATATCAACCCTAAAGAAACAGCTAAGACGGGCTCTAATGGTCCTGTCCAGCCATGATAGACCACTTCGATCGAGGCATCAGCCACCCGCTGTCAGAATAAGAGCCTAAAGGATGCCAGCGCCATATGAGGTTTCTCATTCTCTATCATAATGATAACGGACTAGATATTTCAACCGCTAGTCTGTCTGTAAGAGACCCAAAAGCTGGCTGCTACACGTGGGGGTTTCCTAGCTTCACTCTGATATTTCATATCGTACCTCTTACCCCAGTCTTCATCAGATGCAAGAGCTATCCTCGACTTTGATTTTCCGTCTTTGCCATCCTGACTGTTTTTCACTTCCTGTTAAATTACGGCCACACCGTCTCACAGTCATCGGATCTTAATCTGATTGGGCCTCGATTAATTCTTTCTTGACATCTCAAGATGGAGTTCCTACATCGGATCATTGCCAGTTATCATCATAGAGTCTCCTCAGCCAAAGGATCAAGTGATCAGCAGTCTACAACCTCAAGGTAGATGGAATACCCGCATTCTACTGGTGAACACGCTGACTTGTACTCGCTACGTAGTATACCACTATCACTTATATATATATCTCGAGAAAGCCTTTCTAATCTTTTGGTAGCTGCACAGCATTCGCTCGAAAACGATACCTTATCATCCTCCACTTCGAACGCTCCATCCACTGCTCCGTCGTCCGTCCAACGTCCTGAAGAATTCACCTCATCGCACCCAGCACCTCATCTCAAGAGCTTCAGGCTGTTCGACAATGTCATCTTTGAGCTCAATAACGTCTTTCTACGGAATTCGAAAGAGGTCAAGAACGACAAACGTCTGAAAGAGGTCAAGTACGACGTAATCACATCGCTACCATGGTCAAAGTTCGAAAAGGGCCTCATCAGTCAAGAAGAGTGCCGAGCTCAGCTTCTTGGGAACCAAGAATTCGATTCCTCTGAAGAAGACATTACCATCGCCATGCAGTCGGCAATGTCATGGCAACCGTCACCAGAGATGCTTACGGTAGCGGCAGAACTCCGGGGATCCCATAATATATATGCTGTGGGGAATTTGCCGCAGCCTGTCGTCGATGCACTCAAGGAATCAACAAACTCATTAGGACTCTTTACGACGACTATCGTTTCAAGTCAATTACATGAACGACTACCCCACATAGCCATACTCTCCGAAGTATTGGAATCTCTCAAGATCGACCCAAAGCGAACCCTCTACGTGGGAGACCATATCGACAGCGTGATTACAGCACGATCTTTCGGTTTTCACGCTATCCAACACAAAGACACCGCATCCTGCAGTGAACGCATCAAGCTCCTTTGCAGTGAACCTATAGCAAGAGCAAAGTCATGGCTCCGAAGCAATGCTGGCAGCTTAGACTTGACGACAAGTCTTGGCATTACTGTCAAAGACTCCTTCCAGCAATACTGCATCCTCGACGCGACCGGCGATAAATCGCTCATTTACTACGACAAGGAACAAAGATTGTTCAGTTGGTACTACGGGCCACCTCCCAAAGGCTTGAAGCAGTTCCCACCGGACGTCGACTGCAATGCCCTCGCTTGTTCTGCACTAGATCACCTGGACGACGCAACGAAACACAGCCTGATGGACACCATGCTCAAACACGTCGACTCGAGTGGTATACTCCAAGGCTATTTCTCCGAGGATAAGGTCCGCGTTGACATCCTTATGTGCGTCAACGGCCTGGCCATCTTCCATGAGTACGGTCGCGGTCATCAGCTGGCACCCACCGAGGACTGGCTGTACAGGGTCATGGTCACACGCGCGTTCAGAGATGGCACACACTATTATCCTTCAGCGGACGTCTTCCTCTACTTTGTCTCACGCATGTTGCGCAAAGCGCCTCTGCTTTGCCATCGTTTCGGTGCCGTATTGCGGGATTGCGTGCTCGAGCGTAAAGAAGCGTCTGGTGATGCCCTAGCGATCGCTTGCCGACTGGTTGCTGCGGCGAGATGTGGCATCCGAGACGAACAAAATATGGAGAAGCTATTGCTGTTGCAGCGAGAAGATGGGAGCTGGGATGCGGGCGTCGTGTATCAATTCACGAGGTTCGCCGGTGTGGCGTATCACCAGGGTTTGACCGTGGCCTTGGCCGTGTTGGCGATTGAAGAGTGGGATGCTTTGCGCAAGGCTTGAACATTCTTCTTTCTTTCCCTGGTGATTTACATACTTGATGCATGGGCGCTGGGTTTGGGCTCGGACATGGTGGTTTCTGATCCCACTCTCGACGGAAATACATCGGTGCTCGCAATCGCATAGATGCCCCACTTCGACTCAGAACAAGAGATCGTTGTAGGTAAGGTTGCGGAAGAACTCCCGCTTTCTGTCTCTCTACTCTCAGATTTTGCCTCATGATAGGTGCATCAAATCCACATATGACATGGTTGAGTCCAGAGGCTCTTTCTTGCACTAGACAAATGTATCACTTTAGTCGTCCACGAACATCATATCTTTTCCTTCAAACCAATATTCGAAGTCGAGTATGCAGACTTAGTTGTTTCTCCATCAGTTCGTACTTTCCATCGAACCTGTTGCTTTCTGCTTCAGATCAACCGATCTAGCTTCAAGAGCAAGGATGCTGAGAGCTGATCCAAGAGCTGGGTAATATCCAGTTCCGGCATTCCGGAGAAGCATGTGGCTGGTTCAACCTAGGGAACATCCTCTATCTTGTCACAATGAGTCTTGCATATCACGGAGGCGTTGACGGGTGGGTTGGTTGATAGGGACTTTGGGCGCTGGTATGGGATAGCAATATCTGGTGTTTTGACTCATTTATTGAGTTGTACGGACCTATCGCCGTACCGTACACACTGGGGCGTTCCTCTTTCAGTTTCAACTCCGCGTTATCTGAGTTGGACATCTCTCCTCAAGCGATGCCACTTTCCAGGCGGTAGTCTCCTACTCAGACCCATCCCTCCTCGTTATGAGCTGCCGGGGCCAAGCTGAATCTCACTACGATGGCGGCTGCAGGCGGCGAACACACCGACACATTGACTGGCAAGCGAGATCGGTTCGTGCGCTCATTTGTGCCCGAGATATAGCCACAAGAGCTCTCTTGTATGCGCACGAATGGTAAGCAGTTGTCTCGTATCGGTGTATATGAATTTATTTTATTAAATTTTGATAGTAGTTTATGGTCTTTGATCGCCAGGCTGACAGAATGATTTTTAGTATAAAAGGTCAGATGACGCGCTTGTAGGCTGTATATTACAACGATACATAGACCTCCACACGACAAACCCCCAAACCTCGCAATGGGGATGCCACTTTCAACTCCAAAACACCAAAACCTCTCCACCCTATTTCCTCCCCACCCCCGTCCAAGCAACCATCTCAAATCCAACCTTCCCCCCCTCCCCCCTCTTAACAAACTCACTCCCACCCGCCAAAACCCTCCTAAACCCCTCCCTCATCTCCTCCCACTCCCCCTCCCCCCACCCACTCCCAACCAGCAACTTCAAAGTCTCACTCACGCTCTCCGCCGCCTTCTCCTCCCCCTCAAACCAAGCATAACTCACCACCTCCCCCTCCACCACGTCCGTGAACCCGCCCTCCCTCAACACCGAGGCGAGTTTCCCGGGTACAGTCCACGCATCTAAGAATGGGAACTGCGTCAATGCCTTTCCTGGCCAAACGAGTTGTTCCACTTCATGCAGCAATGGCAGCCAGCCTACATGCTTCCAGGTTGTGAGTGCGGCTATGCCTCCTGGTTTGAGCGTGCGGTATAGTTCGCGAGCGCCTTTGACGGGATCGGGGAAGGCGAAGATGGCGATGGAGGTGAAGGAGATGTCGAAGGTGTCGTTGGGGAAATGGAGATCCATGCCGTTCATCACCGCGGTGTCGATTTTTATCCCGTCGCGGGGTGACATGGCGGCGATGGAGGCGAGGTTGTGATTGATGAATGCCTCGTTGATGTCGACGGCGGATATGTGTATGGAGGTATAGCTTTTTATGTCGGCGTCGTGCAGGATTGCGTTTGTGAGCACGAGCGGCCCGCACGCGTTGTCTAGGATTCGTAAGGGCGATGGGGATGGCGGTGGTAGGTGGGGTTTTATGAGGGCGATGAGTTGGGTGGCGAGATGGAGGTTGCAGCCGCCTGTGCGGGAGTTGTAGGTGCGTGCGAACTCGGATGCGGTGGAGCCGTGCTGGAGACTTTCCATTATTGTGGTCATGTCGAGATGGTGTTGGGTGTGGGTTGGAGCTTCTTTGGGTGTGGGTGCTGGGATTGTGGAGGTGCTTTGTGAGGTGGGAGTCGATTGGGACATGGTGAGGGATAGTCTGTGATGGACTGCAGGATGAGATGGGTAAGACTGTGATTTGGATGTGTTTTCTATACGGAAAGCTTGGGTTTCAGGAACGTTGGGTGGCTTATATATAGCCTGGTGCTGCTGCGTAAACTTTGCGGGATGTTGTCGGAAACTTTTGCGAATGTCTCCGAGTGAGATTCCGGTCAGCACCAGCGCAAGTGCTAGGGTTTGCCACGAACACGGAAATGTCTGGGAGACGTAAGGGGAGTTTTGGTCATCTCTGCAGATTTACGTCCCGCAAGGAATGGCTAAGAGCATGCGCTTACATCTTTCCGCTCCAAGGCAACATTTCCTACACGTCGTCTCGAAAAAACACATCTCCTTAACAAGCAGCCATCTTCACCATAGATCTCAACCCTCTCCATTAGCCCATCTATCTCCTTCATCTACTATGCAACCAATTCGAGCTCGATGTGGTGGTCAGGGTGATGCTTGATTTGTCAACGACAGGGACGGTTTCGCATCTGGGTCTTCGAGATGTTTTTCGAGATTTTTGATACCGAACTCGGAGACGTGGATTGCCTTTCTAGTTGTGGGGAGCATTTGCGAGATCGGACTGTGCGGAGATGAGTTGGTGGGGATATTGGACTATAGGGTGGGACGACCATGTTTTAATGAAGTTTGAGTCTGGACGTGTTTTGTTTGTTATTAGCATCTGCCTGGTTCATAGACCGTTAGTCGTCGTGAGATGTCTTGATTTTGGGTTTGGCGGTGCTGCTTAATATAATTATCGGTATCCGAACCTTTAAGCAATAACTCACTCCCTCTCCTAACCATGTAATGCCGTATTATCGAGCTCCGTGTGTCGTCAACCATATCTGTTACCCAACGCCCGACTCCGCCCGACCTCGGCTTTATATAGCTTATTAACGCAACAATACCGTAGGTTATTAGGAAGACGACCTCGATGACATCGCGCACTTCATTACCTTGGCTCTATTAGGTTCTCAAGCCGAGTATTCTTTTTTCTCTATAGATATACTAACTTTTGTAATTGATTAGATGAGAAATATTACTTCATAATCACTTAACTAATCCAAGAGTAATTACTACCCTTTATAATCCTAAAAGCGTTAAGATCTTAGCGTCCGCATTAATAGTCAAATGTCTTTCTAGATCAAGATACTTGGAACTTGCAACGGTTGTTATAGTTCCATAAGAAGTTGTAAATGATACAGCGAGCGAAATGCATGCGCTTTGTTTAGGTTATTGGGGTCTGTTTGTAGATCGTTTTCGAGGTTCTAGGGAAGAATTTGCGGAGTTGTGAGTAGATAGAGAGAATGGGGAAAAGAGGCGTAGGCGTTGTAAAAATCTCTTTTGGCCGTTTTGACACCGGTTCAATTGCTTTGGAAGGACGTGCATCTTTGGCAAACCAATACATCCCATATCCTAGCAGGGGACTCGTTTCAGGGGGTTCTGCCAAGACGTAGCCGAGAGCAGTACCCAAGTTGCCTGCCTGTTCATTTCCACAGAGTAATGGATTGGACTTTGCAGTCACTAAATTCTTCTCGAGATAAGGAGATTTCATCTAATCGGATCTTTATATTCGATTGCAGCGAGAAATAGGGGTATCATCCATATAGAAACACCGAAAACGCCCACGATATATGGTTGGGATATCTGATCCAGGTTCCAACCACGGATCACAGATCAATCGTGATCGCAAATCCACCTCTGCCAGAATGATCAAACCCTTGAAACCTTCTTGAGCTCAACAAGTCCCCTCACAGCTCTCTTCATCCCCTCCAGTCGATCCTTCTCCCTGACAACCATCCTCTCAGCCAAAGCCCTGATGGCTCTCTTCCCCATCTTGGCGTGCAACTCCTGCCATCCTGCTAGTTCTCCAGCCGCAGTCTGCTGTGTATATCTAAGATCGCAGCCCACCGTCCTGAGCTCTTCCCTACTACTCTCCGCCCGTTCCTGCGCATCAGCGTGAATGCTTTTCCGCGTTTCGTCCAAAAGGCCCAAAGGCCAGCGGTCTGAACGTCGTGAAGAAGACTCATGACGATCAATGGCCTTTTGTATACTAACATAGGAACTGATCAACGCATGTGGCCGTGAGAGAGAGGATAGGATGGCCAGGATGGTGGAAGAAACTGCTTGCATGTCTTCATGAAAGAATTTATAAGGGTCCGATGGTGCTATTTGTGCGCTTTTGGCAAATCGTTCGAGAGCAATGATATGAGGATTCGGTAGGTAGGAAAGTGCTGCAAAAGACTTTGCACAGAGATCGAAGGCGGTACATAAATCTAGCTCCATGTTAGCAAGATACAGCGACAGAGCGGAAGACGTACTCGACGAGCCAACACGGATACTGTTCGCCCTCCGAAGTACGCTCTTTGTCGAATGATTGACACCTCGAATCGAATCTCGCGCATGCTCTACAAATGTTGACACCTCCCTGATATCCTCGACAGGCTCGTAGTCCTCTCTGATATTTTCGGTCCGTATCTCTGCTTTCTTCCTGCTGCGCTCCGCCATCATATCTGGCTGGATTTCTGGAAAGAGGATGAATTCCCACAATAATTCATGCGTGGAAAATGTGGAATGGGCAAGCATGATCTTAAGAAATTTATCCAGCCGGACTTGAATATCCTGCAACACGGCCCTGGCTGGTCGTGAACCTATCTGGAAGGGAGATCGAAAATTGAAGATCGACGGAAGCCATGAAGCAGGGTGCTCCACAGACAGCCACTTGGCTAGGTTCTCGAAGTCGGTTAATGACCGCCGACAAGTGCTAACACCTATCATTCCGTTATCATTGCGCACAGCTGACTTGATAATTAGCCGTATCGTAGCGTCTTCAACGAAGAAAGATCGGACTACAGCCGTCACCCGTCCATCCGCGGCAGGCACATTCGAAACAAGTACCATGTCGTCTATGCGGTTTCGAACTTCATCGTCCTTGGCCAGCTCAACAGCCGTCATGCCTCTCGATTCCTTGGCCAGAATGTCAACCCTTTTGTCGCCAAAGACCGCTCTGACCATGTCCACCCGTCCATACTTGCTCGCCACCATCAAGGGCGTGAAGTGTTTGTCATTCGTAGCGTTAGCATCGGAATCGCAATACCGTAGAATCCGTACAGCCAAGGAAGGGTCATTTACCACATGAAGAAGAGTGTTCCCCTTGGCATCAACATGGTCGTCTAGGTGAAGAGCCTGGCCATCGCCTTGCTCTTGGGTCGCAAAGTGTAATGAGTCGTTGACCATGTGTAGATAGTCAGGATGGTCATACGATCGGCATAGGGCTAGTAATGGTGTTTGGCCATTCTGGTCTTTTGTCTTCCAGGGCAGGACGTCGCAAAACCTTGGTATCAAATATGGCGCATTGAACAAGTAATGTGCCATTGTTCGTCCTCGATTGTCGGGCCTTGCGATGTACTCCATCACAGCAATCCTATCCCTTATGCCAGATATGCATCGCAATAATATCTCGATGAGCTCATTGTGGGCTGATTGTACAGCAGCACTAAGCAGCGTGGTGCCGTCCTTGTTGGAGTCTTGCAGAACGTATTGGGGTGGAAAGTATTCTTCTAGAGATAGGAAGAAGTCTAGCGCTTCAGGCTGTCGTGCTTCTACGGCCATCATGAGGATGGAGTCGCCGTCTGTGTCCTGAGTTTGTGCCAGTGTCTCTATGGATGTGTCACCCTCAATGCCACTGCTTCTTGAGTCGAGAGTGGTAGTCCGAGAAACAAATGAGGATTCTGAAGCATTCGAAAAGCTTCGCACATCCATAGAAACTCGCTTGCCTTTGCGAGGCGCGGATGCAACCTGAAAGGGAAAGACGTGAGCGAGAGTCGAACTCTCTGAGTTATACCCCTCCTCAAACGGGGTTTCGGAGCCATGCGTGCTAAGGTCGTTCTCTTTACCAGGATAATGACTACCTGCTTGATCAGACCCCTCAAAGACGGCTTCGTTGTCAACATGGTCACAACAGTGGCGTCTGCTCGATTCAACTTCTCTAGGATCGAGAATAGCCTTGATCTCAACTACATCGCCACTCTTCGTAGCCTGCCACAATCGCTTGTTTCTTCTACTCGCTTTTTTGAGACCTCCAGAGTCGGACGTTAGATACGAGAGGACTGCTTCATAAGTGCTTAGGGCGTAGCCCAGTTCGCCACTTTCAACGTCATCAACGAAGATGAAGTTTCGCATATAAGCTAGCCTGGCTTGCAGATGCCGCACTCCAGAGCGTATCACCACCACAAGGAGCAAGGAAACCAACGTATCCGCATTCATTGTCATGCTTGAAGCTGGCTTCTCAGATTCTGCTGATCCTTCATTGCGCCGGTCATCTGGGCTCGCATCGACCTGTCCATTTGGATCAGACATGACCAGCTTCTGTGTTCTCAGAAGGATGTCCATCATCTGCTGAGGGCTACCCGCGACGGCAAGCATTCGGAATTCTTCCACTCCTTTGGCGATTTTCTTCATGAGCTGCTCCTTTCCTTTTCGACAGTCGATCTCGATTCCGACTTGCGCGATATCAATATGCTGCATACCATGGATGCGGGATTCGAGCTCAAGATCTTCCAGCTTTCTGCTACTACAGACTCCCGCAAATAGGTCCGAGTCGTGGAATTGCTCTGCAATATAGCGTTCTACGAGACGCTCAACAGTAGGACCTGTCAAATCGGTCGAAGCTCCAAGAAAGGACAGTTGCTGCTTGTCGACTTGCTGGAAAAGGTCGATAGCCGCAGTCACTGCATTCTCCAGTGTCTTTCGCATATGGTCTTCTTCCTCGTCAACACGTGTGGTAGCCACGGAGGAGGCGGTCGCATGCCCATTTGAATATCTACTGTGGATCGACCCGTTCGATTTCGATGATGCCGTTGACGATCTTCTTGAATGATTAGAGGGCTTCCTCGATAACTTTGTTGGCCTGTCACGCATTTCTTGCCTGAAATCCTTAAATACCCTCTCTAGACCAGGCTGCATTTGTCGTGCGATCATGGGAAAGGTATTGAGAAGCTCATTGAAGGTTTTGACGTCTTTTCTCTCAACATTGGAAGGGGGCCCAGATGCGCTTTCTTCCTCCGCGGCTTCGTTCGCAGTTTCGCCCAATGATTTGATGCCATTGAGAATGGTTGGTAGTACAGCAGGGATAATCTTGATCTGTTCGTAGGAGCCTACCAGGGGCCTTGAGATATAGTAAATGAGCCACTGTTGGGCGTCCAGATTGTCAGGATAGTAGAGCTGATCAGTGAGCAGCTGCGCCTGGTTGAGATTCCGGAAACCTAAGTAGCATATCAGAAGCAGCTCTTCTTCCCTTAGTGGCGGCAATGGACCTGCCTTTGTTACTGTAAACGAAGGACTCTTTCACCACGATGGTCTTCCCATTGATCGTATTGAATTGCTTTGCTTTGCCCTTGTGATCTCGGACCTTGCCGCTTCCAGGAGCAGGCGTTCCAGAAATTCGGAGGACATGGCTAGCCAGGAGGTCCTCCGATACTGCCAGGTCTGAGTATGTGGAGCCCGTCTCGCCGTCTTTTCCTGTGAGGAGGCATTCGGTCGTTGGGACGAGGAGGATCTGTGGTGACGTTAGATCGGGATTCTTTACAAGATTCGCGGCCAGCACTTTCGAGGGGAACGAATGCTTACATGGTTGTTGACCGGGTTGCATTGGGAAGGTAAAGCGCTCTTGAAGAAGGCCCGTAGGAAAGGATTGAGGGAGTGCATTCATTCGGCACATGAGCGACGTTGGTAATCGGCAGATGGTGGGAAAGGCTGCTTCGATTTGGCGCTGCAGGGAGCAGCTGCCTGAAAGCCTTTACGCAGCATGTGATTGGAGATTATTGAGGGCAGCAGGTATCTAGGGAGCGCGGCGCCGAGGTAAAGGCTTCGTAGCACAGCTGCAGTCTGATTGGCAGCTTTCGGTGGTAGTGATTCGGTCAGCGAGACGCGCGAGGATGTGGGCTAGCAGAGACACAGGTACAACATCGAGAGGATGGCGGTCAGCTTGAGGGGACAAAGCTTTGGACTGATGGAAATCAATGGTAATACGGTCGACTTTACGTGCTAACAGCGTAGCGTTACAGTTGGATGCACGGCGATAGGACGGAGTAAAAGTACAAAGTTTCATCATAGATGGAATCCTCGAAGCTCTAACGGTATATGATATTATTTACAGAGAAGAAATGTTGTTGAGAGTGGTGACCGAGATCCTGCGTCGGCGAAAAGCTTCGCAACCCCTTTTCCATTTCCAGACATGCCACAAGGTATTGTACAATTAGACAACGGCTTTTGATGCACGCTAAACGCTTGATATTTCCTTTCGAAAGATTGCCTCCCCGGTAATCAGATATAATCCCTCGCGCTCTTTTGAAGCTCGATCAAACGCCAGCCTCGGGTCTCTGGATTATTGACATCCTCCGCAACCCGAGTAACTCCAATAGCATAAGTAACAAGCTGGACCTTGTCCTCCATACCAGCGGCAAGATCATTAGTCTTGGCGTTCCGATAAACATGAACCTCTTGCGTCCGGCAGGTGATGATGAAAACGGGTATGTCGTTTTCCAACATTCGAGCAGACAATATATCCACATGCCGTATGTCCAATATGCGTCCGTCGGACTTCAACCCTGCTGTTGTGTACTGCTGGGCCAAAGCAGCGTAAACTTGATACTGGGGGGCCGAAAGCCAAAGCTTTAGAGTCTGGGTGTCTCCTTTGACGTATGCATCAAGGACTTCTGGTAGGATGTATTCTCTCATCTCTCGAAGGAAAGGCTCCACTTGGAATGCAGGATCCATCTCCCGGAGCTTTTTGATGACCATAGCCGTCTCGTTCTCGGCAAAGAAGCCAGCAATCCTGTCGGTGACACTCCGAGCGGTCGAGATGAGGGGATTGTCGGACTCTTTGTAGCTGGACTGGAGGGAAAAGATCGACTGCATCACCTTGTTTGAGTCCTTGAAATTCCGCCACGACTCTGAAAATGCAGAGTCTTTGTGAAGTGTGACCTTCGTCCCCGCACTGAAATGACATCAGCCGAGCTCTCCATTGCAGCGTGAATAACCTACTCGGGATCTTCCTCTATCTTTCCCCCACGCCTTCCAGTCGGACCAGCTTCTTGAAGTTCTCTTAATTCCCGCTTCTTTCGTCGTTCCTCTTTGTCCGCCCAGCCACCATATCTAGAACTACTCCCGTCATCGATAACGTCTTTGACGCTCTTGAAGGCCTTGGTTTCGCGCACTGGCTTGGTCACCTTGTCAATACCCGAAGCTGTAGCATTGACTCCAGTTCGGACGCCTTTGACAACTGACGTATCCCAAGTCCAAGCGGCTCCTTGGCCTAAAGCCTTTCCAGTGCCTTTGATTGCAGATGCGGTGCTGGAGGTGGCGGCGCCCGATGCTTTTGTGTATGCTGCTCGTGCACGCTTCACTGATTCATTTTCAGTAAATTGATTTGTCGAGGCAGCCAACTGCTTTGTGGACTCGTTCCATTCTTTCGACGCCTGAAACTCAGATCTCAGGGTCTCGGTAAAGACCTGCCATGGTGACTTGTTACCATGCGGAGGTGGAGGGGGTGGCTCTTCATTGCTCTTCTGCTCTTTTCCACCTTTCTGAGAGTTCTTCGCTTTATCCTCATTATCGCTCTCCTCTTTCTTCTTCTCTTGTTCCCTGCTTTTTCTGCTCGCCTCACTCTCCTTCTGAGCTTCACGATATGCTTTCTCTGCTGGGTCCTCCTCTTTCGGAGAGGTCCTTCCAGAGGTGCTATCCGTTGCCCTTTTTGGCGACTCTTCTGACTTGCTGTCCGACTTCAGGTCTCGAAAGCTGACTGCATTCACTCTGGATGTGGTAGAAAAGGCACTCCTAAAACGCTGGTCGAATGTGTGGTGATGTAAGGATGAGAGTAGTATTTGTGATGGCGGTAGTAAAGAGGGTAGTTTTTGGTTATAATGAAGCTCTCGATGTATCCGCCTATAGCATGCGGTCCTCCCAGCTGGTAGAATTGTAGAGGAAGTGAAGCATCGTACTGTGAGGCCGCGAACGTTAGGCGGTATACGCAACAGCGGTCTCATGCTATGGTTTATGGGGGCTCCCAAACAAGTCAAAACCCTTGGAAAATCCTGATCTGTGAACAGCGCAAAAGCGCAATGGGGTAGGAATAGTTACTTATGGAGAAGCTTGGGAGGCGCCGAAGGTTTGATGGTCGGCAAAACCGATGGATGCCGACATGAAATAGTGCAAAGCTACGGTCGACCAATGTACAATCAAGCTCAATGAGGAAGACTCCGTGGATAACTGGATTCATCCTCCACAATTCCGGCGCACATAATGAAGCGCTTGTTACTCCAAAATCCATTCCTGAGCTCAATATGTCCTCCTTGTCGCGAAAAGCTTGCACAGGTTCCAATCTCTCGGTCCCTACAATCCCCCTCCAGACGACCTATAACTACAAGCTCATGCAAGCTTGCCGAAGACACCTCCTTTGACGACTACTCCGTGCCGTATTCACCAAGAACAGACTCTCCAAGCTTATCATACAGGCCTCCCCCGAAACCACATCGCCTTTGCATCTACGCGACGAGACATAATTGCCACATTACACTCACCCGCGGCAACCGTGACCCTTTGATCTCCCTTTCCTCGGGTAACATTGGCTTCAAGAAAGCGCAGCGGGGAACATACGATGCTGCATATCAATTAGGCACCTTTGTGATGGGAAGGATAAACAATCAGGGGCTGCTGAGCCCAGATTATCCGGGGAAGGGTGGGCCTATTAAGGAGCTGGAAGTTGTGCTGAGGGACTTTGGGCCGGGAAGGGAAGCGATGACGAAGATATTGCTGGGCGCGGAGGGGAAGGCGCTGAGGGGTAAGATATCGAGGGTGATGGATAGTACGAGGTTGAAGTTTGGGGGGACAAGGAGTCCGAAGCCGAGAAGATTGGGTTAAAGAAGCGGGAGAGCTACAACGAATGCAAAGGGATGTGTCACCAGGGGATAGGACATGGATTTGTGGACAGTACATATGAGGTGGTACATTCAGCTGTTGCTGAAATCTGATATCCAAAAGATCAACAATCAGCTGCACCCCCAATCGTGCCCCCAACACCATCGCTAAATCGAATACCCAATCGATCGCACATCTCATCGCCCCTTTGGCAGCGGAGCCCTCTCACTCGCAGGTAGGTCCCTGCCAACGGTATCTCTCACAGCACTCTTGCCCTTCCCACTACCACCCTTCCTCCGATCCCGATCGCTATCCCATCCTTCATCATCACTAGTCGCGATGCTGCCGCGAAAGCTGGAACCCCGATGATACTCCTGTCGCAGCATTGAAGTCCTCTCGTCTTCCTCGTCCTCCTCTAATAATTCTCCATCCGCAGTGTCATGGTCTGGCGGGGCGATCCATTCTCTAGGCACCACGCAGGGCAGCGCAACGCCTATGGATGCAGCTCTGTTCAGCCAGCTTGGCGCTGGTCTTCCAATGAGCTTCTCGCACAGATGACTGGTGAAGTGGTTGCAGTTCTGGGAGAGTAGGTTGTAGGAAGGGCCCAGAAATTGAGCCGAGACATCTTTTATGATGGTCTCGATCTCATGTTCTGGGCGGAAGGTGAAACCTTGCAGCAGCTCACAGCGGAATGTCCCACCAGGTGGTTCTGTGAGGGGTTTTGTCCAGTATACGCCAGACATACCCGGCCGATCATGTCCCCCAAATGCGTATTCTCTGTTCAAGCTTTTTATGACAACGCCAGTATGTAGGAGGGAACTTCCGAAGAACCATAGTGTGGAGGCAAGTTTGCCCAGCTATTGCACATCACCGTTGGCTTGATCTATCTGCGGAATAGCCGAAGTGACTTACTGGAAGTAGATCGTAGACATTAATAATAATCTCGGTTCTTCGAACGTTGGATGAAGTACGCCGACTTGCTTTGGGCCGTCCAGCCTGTGGTGGTACTGAACGATCCTTCTTCTGCGCACCTGGCGCCATGCTCGATTATTAGATATAGAGACAGAAGGACAAGACAAAGCGGTTGATCTCGGAGTCAGACCGCATGATAGCAATACCCAAGGTTAATGTCAGATCAGCTAATATACCCAGTGACCCAAGCTCCTCCAGGAGTGTCCTCCAGGTCATGCCTCCAGGCGCTTTAGGCGACTTCGGATCGCGCTTAGTTCTTGATTCAAAATAGGCGCCTACAGCGCCAGAGTTCGGAACAAATTGAGCAAGGTCTTTTGGAACCACAAGCTTTGCGACCCCAATTGAGTACACCACCGTCCATTGAGGAAAGGGGCTATAGTTCGCTCTCAACTCTCCCACGGCGACGATTTCTATCCGGGTCTTATTCATCTTCACTTCTTCAGCTGGCTGTTCCCAACGCTTTGCAGCAGGGTCTGCTTTTGCGCTTCGATTCAAGGCTACTCCACGATTCACCTGCCCCCCTTCCCCCTTTTCGCGACAACCCTCAGTCTCACGTAGCTTCATCACCTCATCCTCCAGACTCCGAAGCAGGATGGCTCCCAAGAAGAAGGAAGAGGAGAAGAAGGTGCTCTTGGGACGCCCTGGCAATAGCTTGAAGAGTGGTATCGTACGTTGGTGTTTACCTTGCAATCTTCGCCGACCACATGAAGAAAGACTGCTGACTGTTCACTAGGTTGGCCTGGCTAACGTTGGTAAATCCACTTTGTTCCAAGCAATCACCAAATGCTCTCTGGGAAACCCAGCGGTGAGTCATCGGCTGGGATCGGTTTAACACTTCATATCGCTCACATCGCTGTCAACAGAACTTCCCTTTTGCCACAATAGATCCAGAAGAAGCACGCGTTATTGTACCCGATGCGCGGTATGACTGGTTGTGCGAGCAATACAAGCCTAAATCTCGAGTGCCGGCCAATCTCACAGTGTACGACATTGCAGGTTTGACAAGAGGTGCTTCGACTGGCGCGGGTCTTGGTAACGCTTTCCTATCTCACATTCGAGCTGTGGATGCAATCTTTCAGGTGGTTCGATGCTTTGACGATGCAGAGATCATACATGTGGAGGGAGACGTTGACCCAGTCCGGGATCTTACTATCATTAGTGAAGAGCTCCGAATCAAGGACATTGAATTCACCGAGAAAGCACTGGAAAACATCAAGAAGCAGACACGACGTGGTGGACAAAGCCTGGAAATGAAGAAGCTGAAAGAGGAGGAGGCTACAATTGAGAAAATCCTTGCCTGGCTGAAGGACTGTAAGGATGTGAGGAAAGAGAATTGGTCCCCCAAAGAAGTAAGCTTTGCCTTTTCCATTTGCTGTAAAAGTCGTTTTGTATGATGAACAAGAGCTATAACGCTCGATATAATCCCAGCTCGTTGAGCGGCTCAACATATAATGCAGAGACCGCGTTGAGATGAAATCCAACTCTGACACAAACACTCATCACTCGAAATACGTCACCCGTCGTCAACCATGGTCTACGCTAATCCTAATATCCCGCTAGGTCGAAGTTATAAATCCATTGTTCCTGCTCACAGCGAAGCCGGTAGTCTATCTTGTCAACCTTAGTGAAAAAGACTATATTCGACAAAAGAACAAGCACCTCCCAAAAATAGCAGAGTGGGTCAAGGAGCATGCAGCAGGCGATCCTATACTGCCTCTATCTGTCTCCTTTGAAGAGCGCCTTACGAGATTTGAGAATGACGAGGAGGCTGCGGAGGAATGCAAGAAGCTAGGGACCAAATCGGCGTTGCCGAAAGTCATTACCACTATGAGGCAAATGCTCAACCTTGGAAGCTTCTTCACCACAGGAGAAGACGAAGTAAGACAATGGACCATTCGAAATGGAACCAAAGCGCCACAGGCTGCAGGCGTGATTCATGGCGGTATGCTCTTCCCGATGCCGAAGCATATTAGATCTGGGGGTCACTAACCAAACTGGGCAGACTTCGAGAAGACATTCATCCAGTGTATAGTCTACAACTACGATGTCATGAAGGAATATGGAGATGAAGCAAAACTTAAAGCAGCCGGGAAGGTCATGACAAAAGGGAAGGACTACGTTGTTATGGTTGGTTTCCCGAGGATTTCGACTTGACCATAGCTAATCTGGGAATAGGACGGCGACATCATACTTATCAAGGCTGGTGCAGCGAAGTCGTAAATTAGTAGATAATTGAACAAGGCCAACGATACAACCAAGCATGTATACTACCGTCAATCAAGTCTTGAGAGCGCGTCTTACAAGTGCTGAACAGATATCCTTCGAAGAAAGCTGAGCAGGTAGCATCTTATGCAGTGTCGAACGACGATTGCATGTATAGTCATGATTCGCATCCGGCTAGCGACCGAATGGTAGAAAATAGCATGCTCTACTTCAGTCTCATTCGTTAACCCCCTACCTAGTCCTTTCATCGTGTCCGCTCTAGCACCGTTTCCTGTTTCTACTTGGTACTCATTGATTGCCTACACCTTCCTTATATTATAACATAGAGCCATGAGAGTAGCCACCCTCTGTGATGCAGTACCATTTACATATCATTAATTTCCCTCGCGTCCTTCTAAACCTTATATCTTACATCTAACCTCTCACATCTTACATCTTATATCTTACACCTACCTTACATCTTACATCTTACATCTTACATCTTACATCTTACATCTTACATCTCATATCTTATATCTTATATCTCACACCCTCTATATCCTATGAGCTTCATTCCCGGGTTATATGAAACATTTTCATCGCCTATCCATCTCTCAGTCTATACTCCTACCTCTCCCACCTCTCCATCTCTCTCTCTCTTATCTCCTTATCTCCCTCCCTCCCCATCCCCCTTCACATGTCATAGAATATTCCGCTTACAGCGGTCATATACTTCTTTCTTAGTACATGGTTCGCTTGTGATAAGGATTGAAGGTTATGATTATAGTTATAATTATGATTATGATTATGATATATATAAGGAGGAGGGGGTAATAGGGTGATAGGGTTTTGATAGTTTGG
>JAABUK010005255.1_pt1 | contig 20375 bp, 20 predicted proteins | sample 5559141 | NCBI WGS metagenome assembly JAABUK01 (sample SAMN10711869, study PRJNA513367) | rock metagenome | isolation source: Antarctica rocks | place: Antarctica: Victoria Land, Pudding Butte nord | collected 2016-01-03 | reverse complement strand
AAATAAGTATGTTCAGGTTTTTGTATTCTGGCTTGTTTCCGCGCTATGTCTGCCCACGATTCCCTCCTGACCATCATTCGCAGCTTCATTACGCTGGCCCCGGCCGAAGAAGACCTTATTCGGCAGTGGTTCGTGGCCGAGGAACTACCGAAAGGAGGCTTCTTTCTGCGGGCGGGCGAGGCAAGCCGTAAAATTGGCTTCGTGCTGCAAGGCGTGTTTCACAACTTCCGCAGCCGCGACGGCCAGGAGCATACCTTTTACTTCGGGCGTGAGCAGGAATTTATCGGCGACTACAGCAGCTTTTTACCGGCCCGGCCGGCGGCCCACGCCATTCAGGCCTTAGAGCCGGCGCGGTTGCTCACCATTTCTTACGACAACCTCCAGCGTCTCTACCGCGAGGTGCGCGAGGGCGAGCGCTTCGGCCGCCTCGTGGCGGAGTATCTGTTCGTGGATGTGCTGCGGCAATTGACTTCTTTTTACGAAGAAACGCCTGAGGAGCGCTACGCCCGCTTCGTGCGCACCTATCCCGACTTGCAGCAGCGCGTGCCGCAGTACTACATCGCCTCTTACGTGGGCGTCAAGCCGCAGTCGCTGAGCCGGATTCGGGCGCGGGCGGCGGGGTAGGGGCCGGGTATTTATTCACCTGAGTGAATGACTGACCGGTGGGAGCTGCCGGAATTTTGCGGCGTACTAAACCCCAACTTACTGTCATGCGACGCACCCTCACCCGCGGACTCAGTCTGCTCACCGGCCTTGGGCTGGTTTTCATTGGTACCCGTTTTCTGCTCGCGCCCCGCGTGGGGGCCGAGGGCTTCGGGGTGCTTCTGCCGGCTGGCAGCAACTACGCTTTTCACTACGCCAAAGGCGTGCGCGACCTCTTTTCGGGCCTGCTGATGGTCACTTTCGCGGGCCTGGGCTACGACCGGCCGCTGGGCTGGGTGATGCTGCTCGGTACGCTCATCCCGAGCGTGGACCTGACCATCGTGCTCGCGCAGCCCACCGCCTCACTGGCGCTGGCGCTGCCCCATTTGGTGGCTATTGGGCTGGGCCTGGGGCTGGCGGCCTCGCTCTTCACGCCATCCCGGCCGGTGGCCGCTACCCTGGCAAATCACCTAACCCGCCAAGCCGCATGAGCACTTTCTGGACGCAGGGCCTGGCGGCCCTGGCGCTGCTCAGCGGCGGCGTGGTGTACGGCACCGACGTATTTTTTGCCCTCGTAGCCCGCCCCGCCCTGCGGCGGGCCGATGACGCCAGCCTGACGCGGGTGCTGGGCCACCTGCACGCCGTGGCCGATGCCCGGATGCCGGTAGTCGGGGCCACGGCCCTGCTCGCCACGGCCGGCTTGGCGCTGACCACCGGCGGCTGGGTCACCACCGCCGGCCGCCTGGCGCTGCTGGCGCTGGCCGGCCTGCTCACGCAGCTGGCCGCCTACCTGCGCGTGGCCCAACCCGTGAACCGGGCGCAAACGGCGGCCGCCCTAACCGGCGTTATTCCCCCCGATGCGCGGGCCCTGCAACAGCGCTGGGATAGCGTTATCGGCCTGCGGGCCGGGGCGCTGACGGTGGCGATGGCAGCCCTGGTGGGGGTAGCGCTGCAACTACCGTAACCGGGCGTGACTAGCTGCGGTCAATTCGCCCAGCCCGACCTTTGCCCCCATGCACACACTTGAAGAACTGCGCGCCGGCAAGCTGGCGGGCCTGCGCCGGCTCCGGCTGGCCGCGGACCTTACCGAATTTCCCGAGGAAATACTCGGCCTGGCCGACTCGCTCGAAGTCCTGGATTTATCGGGCAACCGGCTCTCGTCCCTACCCCCCGATTTCTATCGGCTGCACCGGTTGCGCATTCTGTTTTGCGCTGATAATCAGTTTACCGCCGTGCCCGAGGTGCTGGGCCAGTGCCCGCGGCTGAGCATGGTAGCATTCAAGGCCAACAACATCCGCACGCTGCCGGCGGCGGCGCTGCCGCCCAACTTGCGCTGGCTCATCCTTACTGATAACCAGCTCGAAGCCTTACCCCCCGAAATTGGTCGGTGCGGGCAGCTGCAAAAGCTGCTGCTGGCCGGCAACCAGCTGCGGCACCTGCCCGCCGAGTTGGCCCACTGCGCGCAGCTGGGGCTGCTGCGCATTGCTGCTAACCAGCTGGAAGAATTGCCGGCCTGGCTTTTCACGATGCCCAACCTGGCCTGGCTGGCCTACGCCGCCAATCCGTTTTGCGCCGCGGCCGAGGCGGCGGTAGTGGCGCGCCATCCTATTGGCAGCATTGCCTGGCCCGAGCTGGCCGTGGAGCAGCAGCTGGGCGAAGGGGCCTCGGGCGTCATTTACCGCGCGCGGTGGCAGCGGCCAGCCGCGCCGGCCACTGAGGTTGCCGTCAAGCTCTTCAAGGGAGCCGTGACGAGCGACGGCCTGCCCCACAGCGAGATGGCCACCTGTATCAGCGCGGGCCAGCACCCCAATCTGATAAGGGTTGAGGGTAAAATCAGCCAGCACCCGGCCGGGGCCGAAGGGTTGGTGTTGGAGCTGATTGACCCGGCCTATGGCAACCTGGCCGGGCCGCCCAGCCTCGATACCTGCACCCGCGACGTGTACGCGCCCGGCACCGCCTTCACGCTGGCGGCGGCCCTGCGCCTGGCCCACGGCATGGCCTCGGCGGCGGCGCACCTGCACGCGCAGGGCATTTTGCACGGCGATTTATACGCCCACAACATCCTGGCTACCCCGGCCGGCGCGGCGCTGCTGGGCGACTTTGGCGCCGCCAGCTTCTTCGACGAAGCCGCCCCGGCCGCGCGCGGCTTGCAGCGCCTCGAAGCCCGCGCTTTCGGCTGCCTGCTCGAAGAGCTGCTGGCCCACTGCCCGGCCGGCGACGCGGCCGCGCTGGCCGCCCTGGCCGACTTGCAGCGGCGCTGCACGCAGCCCACGGTGGCCGCGCGGCCGCTGTTCAGCGACATCGAGGCGGAACTGGCCCGCTGGCTGGCGCGGGCCTAAAGCGGGGGGGTAGGGGCGCGCAGCAGTTGGTGTACCTCCTTGGGTGTGAGCACGCTCACGGCGTCGGCGCTCACCAGCCAGAGGCGCTGCCGGGCATCGAGCTGCGCGAGCACGGGCCGGCCGGTGGGGATAGGCACGGGCCGCAGCAGCAGCTTGGGTAAAATCCGGTCGGTGCCGGCGGCGGGGGCAAAGCTGGCGGCCGGCTCGGTGGGCAGCAGCAGCAGGCCCTGCGCCGTGGCAAACAGCCGGCCCTCGCCCCGCACCTGCACCACGCTGAAAACCTCATTGCCGGGCTGGCCCAGAAACTTTACGGTCGGCAGCTCGCCCTCCTGCTCGTGGCGGCCCGGCCCTTCAAACACCGAAATGGCATCGGACATGATGACCCAGAGGTTGCCGGCATTGTCGGGCAGCAGCTTGTTCACGATGTTGTCGGGGATTTCGTGGTTGGCCACGCCTTCCTCGTTGTAGCGCGTCCACTGCGTGCCTTGCTTGCGGCTCAGGCCAATATTGGTGGCAATCCAGACCGAGCTATCGGCCGTCACCGCCCCGGCATTGATGGTGGGCGTGCGCAGCTCCTGCGTCAGCTGGCCGTCGGCGCCCTGCCGAAACACGCCCTGGCCATTGGCGCCCACCCACAGCGCGCCCTGCTTATCCTGAAACAGCGCCGTGATATTGCCGGCCGGCTCGGCCGTGGGCAGCGGCAGCGCCCGCGCCCGGAAGCGCCGCGTGCCCAGCGCCACTACCCCCTGCCGGGTGCCCAGCCACAGCACCGTGTCGGCCGCCGCCGCGCACTGCACCGGGCTAGCACTCTGGTATTTGCGCACAAATTTACTTTTCTCCAGCTGCCATACGCTATGCTCAGTCACCACGAAAATGGCCGGGCCGGCGTGTAGCAGTGCCACCGGCTGCTCATGGCCCGCGAGGGGGTAGGGCGGCCGGGGGCGGGCCAGCACGCCGGCGCCGGGCCCCGGCAGCCGGGCCAGCAGCAAGCCCCACGTGAGGCAAAATACCAGGGGTAGGCGGGGCTTTGACATAAGGCGCGGAAACGGGATGAATAATACGACAAAGGTAAAAATACCTTAATAATACGCTGATTACGATACGGTTAAATATGGGGCTGATAGTCCTGAATTGGTAATGAATGCTTGATGAAGACGTAACAGTCGCCTCACGCGGGCCGGCCAATTTTGCGGTCGGTTACGGTTCTTCTTTTCTCCACATTTTTTCAGGGTTTATGAAAGTTAAATTTTTACTCGCCAGCGGGTTGTTGCTAGCGGCAGTGGCGGGGCAGCGGGCCCAGGCGCAGGCCGCCAACAACAACGTTATCATGTACATCGGCGATGGCTTCGGGCTGGCGCCCAAAACGGCGGCGCGCATGGCGATGGGCCAGGGCCGCGACGGCAAGCGCTTCGCCACCGACGCCGGCTTCCAGGTGCTCAACCTCGACAAGCTCAAGTACAACGCCACCGTTACGACCCACTCGCTCAATTCCTGGATTACCGACTCGGCCCCCGGCGCCTCGGTGTATGCCTGCGGCAAGCCCGGCAAGCAGGACAATGAGGTGATTGCGATGAACGCCGGCACCGGCGCGCCGCTCGAAACCATTCTGGAGGCGGCCAAGAAGCAGGGCTACGCGGTGGGCCTGGTGAGCACGGCCCGCATTACGCACGCCACGCCGGCCGCGTTTGCCAGCCACATCTGGTTCCGCGACCTGGAAGACTACATCGCGGCGCAATACATTGCCTCGTCGGAGGCCGAGTACGAGGCCATCTACAACAGCAGCCCCACGGCTTCCTATAAGTACCAGGCGGCCCGCGACTGGCAGCTGCCCAGCCCCAAAGTGGGAGTAGAGCTGGACGTGCTATTGGGTGGGGGCGCCCGGCACTTCCTGCCCAAAAACGCGGCCAGCGCCTACAAGAACGTGGTGGATGCCGCCGGCAACCCCATTAACAACGCGGCGGGTACGGCCGTGAAGCTGACCGGCACCCGCGCCGACGACGTGGACCTGGTGAAGTACGCCGTGGACAACCGCAACTACAGCTACGTAAATAGCCGCGACGCCCTGCTGAACGTGGCCAGCAACCTCACCCAGTACGGCCCCAGCGGCAAGAAACTGCTGGGCCTCTTCAACACCTCGCACGCCAGCTACGAGCAGGACCGCCAGACCAGCGCCGCCTGGGAGCCCTCGCTGGCCGACATGACTAATATCGCCATTCAGGTGCTGCGCGCCAAGAGCAACGGCAAGGGCTTCTTCCTGATGGTGGAAGCCGGCCGCATCGACCACTTGGAGCACTCCAACACGGGCGGCATCTCGGTGGTGGCCGGCTCGGGCACCACCAATCAATACGTGGTTGATGCCGACAAGCCGACCTACGTGGGCACCGGCGACGCCGGGGTAGGGGCCACGCCCACTTCGGCCCGCACCACCAACGTGTACGGCTCCGACTACATGATTAAGGAGGTAATGGCCTTCGACTACGCCGTGGCCGAGGGCCGCAACCTGCTCAATACGCCCGCCAACGGCCGCACGCTGCTGCTCTCCACGTCTGACCACGAGTGCGGCGGCTTTGCCGTGACGGGCCTGCACGACGAGGCTAATGCCTCGGGCAACGGCACCAAAATCCGCACCTACGCCGGGGCCATCAGCAAGTCGGTAACGGCCGAGCTGGGCTACGCTACCCCCACCAACCTGGTGCGCGGCGACGGCGGGGCTAATGGCTGGTTTCCGGACTACGTGCTGACGAACTTCCAGGGCAAAGACTACCCTACCCCCGCCTCGGCCACCGGCCGGCGCATCGTGGTGGCCTACGCCTCCAACCCGCTCACCAACGGCAACAGCACCAACCAGTCGGGCACGGCCGGCAACCACACGCCCCAGGATGTGTGGGTAGGGGCCGACGACAACACCGGCACCCACGCCGCGCAGTTCACCGGCAAGGGCCTGCTCGATAACACTTCCCTCACGCCCGTTATGGCCGACTTCCTGAAGCTGAGCATGTTTGCTACTACCCTCAACGTGCGGGGCGGCCTGCCGGCGGCCACCACCGACGCCTTCCAACTCAGTCCCGTGCCGTTCGAGAATCAGTTTCAGGTCAATTTCACCCTGCCCACGGCGGGTGCCGTCACGGTGGAATTGTTTGACGAGATGGGCCGGAAAGTACAGACCGTGGTAGCCGGCCAGCGCTTCGCCATCGGCGCGCACGCGCTGCCCGTCGATGGCGCGCACCTCAAAGCCGGCCTCTACGTGGCTACCGTTACGATTGACGGCCAGGTAATTTCCAAGAAAACCATTAAGCTGTAAAGCATAAGGCGCTGTAAAACGGAGTGGTCCTCCGTTTGTCGTTGGGCAACACGTTCCAACGACAAACGGAGGACCACTCCGTTTTACAGCGCCTCCCGCAGGGCTTTGGCCACGCGGCGCAGCTCGTCGTCGCTCATGGCGGTGCCGCTGGGCAGGCACAGGCCGCGGGCAAACAGGCCGGCGCACACCGCGCCGCCGTACATGGGCGCCGCCGCAAAGAGTGGCTGCAAGTGCATGGGTTTCCAGAGCGGGCGGCTCTCGATTTGGCGCGTTTCGAGGTGCTGGCGCACGCTTTCGGGGGTAGCGGCAGTCGCTTCCGGGTCGAGCAGGATAGTGGTGAGCCAGCGGTTGCTGAGGCTGCCGGCGGGCTCGGGATTCGGGGCCAGGGCCGAGCCGGGCAGGCCGGCGAGGTGCTCGCGGTACCAGCCGAAAATCTCGCGGCGGCGTTTCACGCGGTCGGGCAGCAGCTCCATCTGGCCCCGGCCGATGCCAGCTAATAGGTTGGACAAGCGGTAGTTATACCCCACCTGCGAGTGCTGGTAGTGCGGGGCCGGGTCCTTGGCCTGGGTAGCCAGAAAGCGCGCCCGCGCCGCCAACTCACGGTCGTAGGTGACGAGCGCGCCGCCGCCGCTGGTCGTCAATATCTTATTGCCATTAAACGAAAACACGCCAACCCGCCCAAAGCTGCCCAGCGGCTGGTGCTGCCAGCTGGAGCCCAGCGCCTCGGCCGCGTCTTCCAGGATAGGAATATCGAACTCGGCGGCCAGGGCCAGGATTTCGGGCAGCCGGGCGGGCATCCCGTAGAGGTGCACCAGCAGCAGCGCCTTCGGCTTTTTGCCCTGCCCGATGCGGTCCACGATGGCTTCGCGCAGGCGCTCGGGGCAGATATTCCAGGTATCGGCCTCGCTATCCACGAACACGGGGGTAGCACCGCAGTACAAAATGGCGTTGGCCGTGGCTACGAAGGTGAAGGACGGGCACAATACCTCATCGCCTGGCCCCACGCCCAGCAGCAGCAGCCCCAGGTGCAGCGCGGCCGTGCCCGAGCTCAGCGCCACGCAGTAGGGCACGCCCACCGCCGCGCAAATGTCGGCCTCGAAGCCATCCAGATTGGGCCCTACCGGAGCTACCCAGTTGTCTTCCACCGCTTTGTGCAGGTAGTTGAGCTCGTGGCGGCCCAGGTGCGGCGGCGAAAGGTAGATGCGGTCCAAACTCAATTATCAGTTATCAGTGAGCAATTATCAGTCAGCAAGGCAAGCAGGTGTTGCAAAGAAAGAGCCGTTGAGCATCATGAAAATGATAATTGATACTTGTTCACTGATAATTGATAACTGCCCTCGCCGGTACGCCTACGGCGGTGCAGCCGGCGGGCAGGTGGCGTACCACCACGGCCCCGGCGCCCACGGTAGTGCGCGCGCCCACCCGCACCTGATGAATGAGCGTAGCATTGGTGCCCAGGTACACGCCGGTTTCGAGGTGAGCGCCGCCACCCACGTTGGCGTGCGGCATCAGCGAGCAAAAATCTTCGAGCACCGCGTCGTGGCCCACCGTGCAGCCCAGGTTGAGCAGCACGAAGCGGCCCAGCGTAATATCGCAGGTCAGGATGCAGCCGCGCTGAATGAGGCAGCCCGCGCCGATGCTGATGCGCTGGTGCGCGCGCAAGGCCACCCGCGGGTGCACCAGCGCCGGAAACGACAACTGCGCCGACGTGAGCCGGCTCACCACGGCCGCCCGCCCGGCGCTGCTGCCCACGGCTACGGCCACGGCCAGGGGGGTAGGGGTCGCGGCGAGGTCAGCGATGGTGCCCAGGTAGGGGAGGCCCGCCACGGTGGGGGTAGGGGGCGTTTGGTCGTCGTAAAAACCTTGCAGGTCCCAGTTGCTGCCCGCCTCGTTGAGCTGGGCCACCAGTACGGCTATTTCACGGCCGAGGCCGCCCGCGCCCACGATAACCAGGGGCCGGGGCAAGCCCGTGGAGGCGTTCGGATGGTGGTCGTCTTGAAATTCCGAGAAAAATAACTGAGTCACAAAGGAAAATTAGGAATGAAGAGGTAAGAAGGAGGAATTATGAGTTGCCACGGCTAATTTTTAATTCCAAATGCTTCATTCTCAATTCCAAATTCCTCAAGCCGCCAGCATGGTTTCGCCGTGCTGACTGGTGTCGAGGCCGCGGGTTTCGTTCTCGGCATTTACCCGGATGGGCACGATAAAGTTAGTGACCCGGTATAAAAGCCAGGAGCCGCCGAAGGTAAATACGCCCACCACCACCAGCGTGAGCAGGTGGTAGTAGAGCAGGGTAGGGCCGCCGCCCGTAAACAGGCCGCCTTTCTGCGCGAACAGCGCCGTGGCCAACATCCCCACGATGCCGCCTACCCCGTGGCACGGAAACACGTCGAGCGTATCGTCGAGGGTAGTGCGGTTTTTCAGAATCACGGCCCCGAAGCTCACGCCCGACGCCAGAATGCCGATGGCAATGGCCGGCCCGTAGGCCACGTAGCCCGCCGCCGGCGTAATGGCCACCAGCCCCACTACCGCGCCGACGGCCGCCCCCATCGCCGAAGGGCGCTGCCCGCGCGCGGCCTCCAGCACCATCCAGGTGAGCATGGCGGCGGCCGAGGCAAAGTGCGTGGTCACGAAGGCTTGCACGGCCTGGGCGTTGGCCCCCAGCGCCGAGCCGGCATTGAAGCCAAACCAGCCAAACCACAGCAGCCCGGTGCCCAGAATCACGAACGGAATGTTGACCGGCGCGTGGGCGTGGCCGTCGAGGTGCGAGTGGCGGCGGCCAATGGCCAGCGCCCCGGCCAGCGCCGCGAAGCCCGCCGAAATGTGCACCACCGTGCCGCCCGCGAAGTCGAGCACGCCCCACTTAAACAAAAAGCCATTGGGGTGCCAGGCCCAGTGCGCCAGCGGGCAGTAGATAAGCAGGCTGAAGAAGCAGATAAAAATGAGGTAGCCCCAAAACCGGATGCGTTCGGCAAAGCCGCCAGTAATCAGCGCCGGCGTGATGATGGCAAACTTGAGCTGAAACGCCGCGAACAGCACCAGCGGCAGCCCCGCGCCCAGCGTGGGGTGGGGCGCGGTGCCCACGTTATTAAACATAAAAAACGTGCGCGGGTCGCCAATTACCCCGCCAATATCATCGCCAAACGCCAGCGAGAAACCCACTACGTACCACAGCAACGAGATGACTCCCAGCGCGATAAAGCTTTGCAGCATCGTTGAGATGATATTGCCCCGGTTCACCATGCCACCGTAGAAAAAAGCCAGCCCCGGCGTCATCAGCAGCACCAAGGCCGTCGAAACCAGCATCCAGGCCACGTCGGCGGCTTGCAGCGAATTGGGCGCGGCATCGGGGTGGTGGGAGGGCAGGAAGGCAGCGCCGAGCGCCAGCACTGCCAACACCACCAGCGAAGGACGGGCAAGCATTTGTTTGCGCGACATACGGAAATAATTTAGCTGAATGACCTCTGCGAAGTTAGGGGGTAGCGCCAAATTTCATCAGGTTTGGGAGGATATGGCCTTATTTTTTAACCCTATTCCCATTAAAACAGATAAAAAATACGGCGGAGTGTTTATAAAATAAACCCATTTCCTCCGTTGTTGCTGGAGTTCAGAGCTCGGCGGCAACTTTGCTGGCCGCTGGCAAGTATGTACAAGCTGATACCCTACCTCATCCTGTTCACGAACCGTACGCCCCTGCTTCTACACACATGACACACAAAGAAAAATGGTTGCTTTTCGCGCCCGCCGGGCTGCTCGCTATCGGGGCCGGGGCGAGCTTGGTTGATTGGGCCGGCAGCCTGAAATCGAAGGGTAAGCCGGCGGGTACCTGGGTGCTGGCCGGCACGGCGGCGCTGGTAGTACTCAATGCGGGCGTGAGCATCTTTGGCCGCGGCGTAGTAGAAAAAACCCTGTACGAGCTGCACGAAAAAGCGCCCGGTAATGCGGCCGGCAACTAACGCGCCTACCCCCGCGTCAGTCCACGGCGCACAAAAAAAGCCCTGGCCGGAGCCAGAGCTTTTTTTAAGGAAGTGAGCAACACTACTCGCTCTTGTTTTCCATTTTCTTGGTGCTGGTGCGCAGCTTGCGGCTGGCTTTCTGCGAGCCGTGCTTGATTTTGTGACCGGCTTTCGACACTACGTTGCCAGCGGCGTCAGCTGTGTTTTCGAGGGCCGCGCCAACGTTGGTCTTACCGGTTTTGGTCACGACTTTCTTCGTGCCGTTGTTGCGAACCTTTACTTCGGTTTCGGGAGTCTGAGCGAAAGTGGCAGTGGCGAATGCGCAGGTAACTGCCAGCAGGAGTGCTTTTTTCATGGCTTTGGGGAAAAGATATTTTCGAAGTCTTTTACGCGGCAGCCCAACCTGGGTTGCCACTAAAAGCCGGGAAGTACTTTTCAAAGCCCGTGCCAAAGTCAATTAAACCCCAAAATTATCCTATGGGTGAGGGCAAGAGCAGCGATGAGTCGCCGTAGCTCAGGAATCGGTAGCGGTGGGCCAGCGCGTGGTCGTACACCGCCCGCCAGCCGGGGCCCAGCAGGGCGGCCACCAGCAGCAGCAGCGTGCTTTCGGGCTGGTGGAAGTTGGTAATCAGCCCCCGCACCAGCCGAAAACGGTAGCCCGGCGCGATTAGCAGCCGCGTGCTTGCCTCCACGGCGGCCGAGCCGGTTGCCTCCAGGTGCGCCAGCAGCGCTTGCAGCGCCGCCTCGGCCGAAATGTCTTCCTCACCGGCGGCTAAGGGCTCATATGGCTGCCACTGGTCCACTCGCAGCTCAGCCGTGGGGGTAGGGCGGCGCACCAGCGCCGCGCCCAGCCAATACAGGCTTTCGAGCGTGCGCAGGCTGGTGGTGCCCACCGCGATAACCGGCCGCGGCCGGTGCGCCAGCAGCTGCCGCAGCAGCTCAGCCGATACAATTATTGGCTCGGCGTGCATGGGGTGGTCGGCCATCGTATCGGCCTTCACGGGCTGGAAGGTGCCGGCGCCCACGTGCAGCGTCACCTGGCCGGTGGCGATGCCGCGCCGGTCCAGCTCGGCCAGCAGCTCGGGGGTGAAGTGCAGGCCGGCGGTGGGCGCGGCCACGGCGCCCTCGTGGGCGGCGTACACGGTCTGGTAGCGCACGGCATCGGCGGCGGTGTCAGGGCGGTGCAGGTAGGGGGGTAGGGGCAGGTGGCCGGCGGCGCGCAGCACCTCGGCAAAGGGCAGCGAGGTCGGCTCCCAGCGGAAATCAATCAGGCTTTCGCCGCCTGCTTCAGTGGCCTGGCGCTCGGCCCATAGCGTGGCCGGTTGGCCCGCGAAGCGGAATTCCAGGCTCACGGGGCCGCTTTTCCAGCGGCGGCCATTGCCCACCAGGCAGCGCCAGGTGCAGGCGGCGGTTTGCTGCAAGGCCGGCTCCAGCGCCCGGTGCGGGGCCACGGGCTCCAGGCAAAACAACTCGACCACGCCGCCCGTGGGCCGCTGGGCCAGCAACCGTGCCCGCACCACGCGCGTGTCGTTGAAAATCAACAGGCTATCAGCCGGCAGCTCATCGGGGAGGTCGCGGAAAGTCTTATCGATGATAACACCCTGGCGGCTCACCAGCAGGCGGCTGGCGGCGCGGTCGGGCAGCGGCTCGGGCGCGATGCGCCCGGCTGGCAGGTCGTAGTGAAAATCCTGAATGCGAAGCTGGTGCGGGTCGGGGGGTAGGGGCATAGTAGCGCGAACTTGGTAGCTCGCGTCCCCGAACGACAATCGTGGAACCGGCGCGGGGACGCGAGCCGCAAAGTTCGCGCTGCTGGGCGCTACCAGCGCGTAGCCCGGATTGGGTGCTATTTGCGGCAGCAAAATTTTATCTGGCTTATGCTCTCGTTTTTTCTGGCGCTGCTGCTCGTCGGCCCACCCACCCGGCCCGCCTACGCCGACGCCACGCGCCGCCGCATCGCCACCGCCCAGGACGAGCGCCAGACGGCCGCCCTGCTGCCTTTTCTCCAGGATAAAAATCCGGCCTACCGCGCCGCCGCCGCCGAAGCCCTGGCCTCAGTGCAGGATAAAAAGGCCACGCCCGCGCTCCTACCCCTGCTCCGCGACGCCAACGCCGCCGTGCGCCGCGCCGCGGCCTACGCCCTGGGCCAGGCCGGCGACAGCCTGGCCGTGCCCGCCCTGGCCCGGCGCCTGGCCCAGCCCGAAGCCAACGCCCCCGCCCGCCGCGCCGCCTACGAGGCGCTGGGCCGCTGCGTCACCAGGCGCACGGTCAGCCAGATTTGGGCAGTGAAGCCGCCCGGCCCCGACTCGGCCGCCGCGCCCGGCCGGGCCTGGGCGCTGTACCGCGCCACGCTGCGCGGCCTCGCCACGCCCGAGGCCGTGCGCCAAACCACGACGTTGCTGGCCCGGACGGGGGTAGGGCTGGCCCCGGCGCGGGCCGGCGCGTCGGCCTCTCTGGCCCGCGTGCGCGGCCAGGATTCGACGTTGGCGCAAGTAGCGCTACCGGTGCTGCTGAAAGCCGTGGCAGGAGACCCCGATTATTTCGTGCGCGAAAACTGCGCGTCGGCGCTGGGCCGGGTGGCGCGGCCGGTGGCATATGCCGCGCTCATAAAAGCAGCTGGCTCGGATGTAGACCACCGGCCGCGTATTGCGGCGCTCCGGGCGCTGCCAGCCCAGCCGGCCATCGGGATAGTGGCCAGCATCGACCAGGGCCTGATGAGGCCGCTGCCCCAGGAGTCGCTGACGGCGGCGGAGTGGCTGCTGCGAGTGCCCACGGACAGCCTGTGGGCCAAAGCCGATTTTCTGGCCTACGTGCAGCGTGCGCCGCACTGGCGCACCCGCGCCACGCTGCTGCAAGCGGCGCTGCACCACGCCCGCGCCGCCCGCCGCCCCATCCTGGCCGACACCATCCGCGCCCGCTACCAGCACACTGCCAATCAATACGAGAAAGCCGCGCTGCTCACCGCGCTCAGCGAAGACCCGGCGCAGTTCGATTTTCTGGCGAAAGAAGCTACGCTAACTACTAGCCCGCCCGTGGTGCCCGGCACGGCGCTGGCGGCGCTGGCGGCGCTGCGTGGCAATAAGAATTTCCCCGCTGCCCGGCAGGCCGATTTCACGGCGGCACTGCGGCGGGCGCTGGCCGGTGGCGACGTGGCCCAGCTCGCCACCGCCGCCGAGGCGCTGGCCAACCCCGCGCTCGTCCCTACCCCCCAGCCCGAAGACGAAGCCGCCCTGCGCCAGGCCCAGAGCAAGCTCACGCTGCCCCGCGAAACTGAGGCCTGGCTGGGCTTGCAGCAGGCCCTGGACAAGCTCACGAAAGCCCCCAAGCCGACGCCCGCGCCCGTGGGCCCCGCCAGCGAGCACCCCATCGACTGGGCGCTGGTGCAGACCATCCCGGTGGGCCAGCGCGTGCAGCTGACGACTACCAAAGGCGTTGTCATCCTGGAATTGAAGGTGGTGGAAGCGCCCGGCTCGGTGGCCAGCTTCGTGAGCCTGATTAAGCGGCACTTTTACGACGGGCTGTATTTCCACCGGGTGGTGCCCGATTTCGTGGCCCAGGGCGGCGACCCGCGCGGCGATGGCTCGGGCAGCACGCCCTACAACCTGCGCTCCGAATTCGCGCAGCTAAACTACGGCGCGGGCGCGGTGGGCCTGGCCTCGGCGGGCAAGGATACCGAAAGCTGCCAGTTCTTTTTTACCCACCAGCCTACCCCTCACCTCGACGGCCGCTACACCATCTTTGCCCAGGTGGTGCAGGGCATGGCCGTGGTGCAGCAGCTCGAAATCGGCGACCGGATGCTGCGTGTCGAGCTGCTTAAACCTGCCCGCTAGCGCCGTAGCGCCGTATAAAATTGCCCTACCCCCACTCCGGTGCCCGCTTACTTATGCCTGTTCCCGCTGCTTCCCCTGTTTCCGCTATTCAATTAAATACCTACGTCGAGCGCCTCACGAGCCTCGTGGTGCTCTACCTGCCCCGCCTGGCGGCGGCCGTCCTGCTGCTGGTAGTGGGCTGGTGGGTCATTAGCTGGCTGAGCCGGCTGGTAGCGGAGGCCACCGCGCGGCTCGATGTGTCGCTCAGCTCGTTCCTGACCAGCATGTTCAGCATCCTGCTCAAGGTGCTGCTGCTCATCTCGGTGGCGGGCATGGTCGGGTTCCAGACAACCTCATTCGTGGCCATTCTGGGCGCGGCGGGCCTGGCGGTGGGCCTGGCCTTGCAGGGCACGCTGGCCAACTTCGCGGGCGGGGTGCTGATACTGGTTTTCAAGCCCTTCATGGTGGGCGATGTGATTGATAGCCAGGGTAAAAGCGGCACCGTGCAGGCTATCCAGATTTTCAATACCATCCTGCTCACCTCGCAGGGCGACACCGTGATTTTGCCCAATGGCGCGACCTCCAACGGCGTCATCGTCAACAAGGCGCTTCCGCAACGGGCGCTGGTCGAAGTGCAGCTGGAGCTGGACAGCAGTACCGACCTCGACGCCCTGCGCCAGCAGGTGAAGCCCCGGCTGCAAGCCATTGATGGCGTGCTGCCTACCCCCCCGCCCCAGCTCAACATCGTGGCGCTTAAGCCGGGGGCCACCATGACCGTGGCCATCCAGGCGCATACCACGCCCGGCAAGGAAGACGCCCTGCGCGAAGAACTTATGCAAGAGCTACAGCAGTTTTTCGCGAAAGAAGGCGAGAAGAAGTAGGGTGCGGGGCTTGTCCCCGCCCGTCGTTGAACGACTCGTAGTGCATTCGTTCAACGACGGGCGGGGACAAGCCCCGCACCCTACTTTACTATAGTTATCCTCCGGCCGGTACCACCACCACTTTCTTCGTTTCGAAAAACTCTTCCTCAAAAAACTCGCTCAGGTCCACAACCCGCACCACGAGGCCGCTCTCGGCAATCTCTTCCTCCAAATCGCCGCCTTTTAGATAATACAAGCCAGCGCCCTTGGCGGGCTTGGCTTTGTAGCGGTGGGCTATCCAGGGGTGGAAGGTGGCCAGGCGGGCCACGGCGCGGCTCACCACGAAGTCGAATTTCTCGCGCACATCCTCGGCGCGGATTTGGGCGGCCGTCACATTGGTCAGGCCCAGGTCGGCGGCCATGAACTGCACCGCCCGAATCTTTTTGCCGATGCTATCGACGAGGTGAAACTTCACTTCCGGGAATAATATGGCCAGCGGCAGGCCGGGCAGGCCGCCGCCAGTGCCCACGTCGAGCACCGCGCTGCCGGCCGGAAACTGCACTACTTTGGCCAGGCCCAGCGAGTGCAGAATGTGGCGCTCCACGAGGTTGTCGGTATCGGGGCGGGCCACCAGGTTTATCTGCGCGTTCCAGGCTTTAAACTCGGTTTCGAGGCGCGCGAACTGGGCGAGCTGGTGCTTGGTGAGGGTAGGGAAATATTTAGTAAGAAGCTGCATAAAAAAATTGTCATTGCGAGCCCGCGAAGCAATCGCACTAGAACGATTAGCGGTCGGGCTTTTATTGGCTCGTGCTAAGTAGCTCGTTCTGGTGCGATTGCTTCGCAGGCTCGCAATGACAGGCGATTTTAGTTGGTCTAAAATTAAATAAACTCCTTCTTGTCCTTCACCATGTCGTAGAGCAGCTCGCGGGCGCGGTGCAGCTGCGCCTTCACGGTGCCGAGGGGCGCTTTTAGCTCGGTGGCGATTTCCTCGTAGCTCAGCTCGTCGAAGTAGCGCAGGCTCACGAGGCGCTGGTACTTGTCGGGCAGGCGCGACACGACGTGGCGCATGATTTCGATTTTCTGGTTCTTAATCGTGGTGTCGGCCGGGTTGAGGTCGTTGTCCCGAAATTCGAGCTGAATCTCGTCGCCATCGCCCATCTTCACCGCCGAGTCGATGCTCATGGTTTTGATTTTATTCTTGCGAATAAAGTCGATGCAGTTGTTGGTGGCAATGCGGAAAAGCCAGGTGCTGAACGCAAACTCAGGGTTGAATTTGTGCAGGTTCTTAAACGCCTTGGCGAAGGCCTCGATGGTGAGGTCCTCGGCATCGTCGGGGTTACGCACCATCTTGAGCACCACGTGAAACACGGGCTTTTTGTAGATGTGCATCAGCTCGGCGTAGGCCTTCTCGTCGCCGTGGTCCACGGCGGCCCGAATCAGCTTGAAGTCGTGCTTGGCCTTGGACGAGAACTGTTTTTGAATATCAGCAGGATTTACTTCCATTGGAGCGGGCGGCGCAGAAAAAGGGACAAGCCCCAGGCGCAGTAAAGAGCAAAGTAGAGAAAGTCGAGTGCCGGCAACAGCAGCGGCGGGAAGTTGGCGCGCAACCGGCGCGCCAGCGGTACATAAGCGGCCAGCAGAAACAATGTTCGCGCCAACCAGATTATTGCCAAAGATACCAAGTTTTCACGGGATAAGCCTACTGCCAAAACGACCGGCGTGAGCAGGTAAAAAAGCACGTTGCTGCCCATAAAAAGGCCGATTCGGCGGCGGTCGGCGGCCCGGTAGCGGCCGCCAGCCGAGAGGTGCCGGCGCTTCTGGCGCCACCACGCGGCCCAGGTGGTGGCGGGCTGGCTCAGGGTGTGGGCGGGCGGGTCGGCCACCACGGCGGCGCGGGCGCCGGCGGCCACCGCGTCCTGCACCAGCAGGTCGTCGTCGCCGCTCAGTCGCCGCATGTGGCTGGCAAAGCCCTTGGTGCTCTGAAAGGTGTTTCTGGTATAGGCCAGGTTGCGCCCTACCCCCATATAAGGCCGCCCAGCCCAGGCCAGGCCCAGATACTGGGCCGCCGTAAGCAGCGTTTCGTAGCGAATGAGTTGGTTGAGCAGCCCCGGCATTTCGGCGTAGCCCGAGTAGCCGAGCACCATATCAGCCCCGTTTTTTGGGGCAAAGCCGCGCTGCATCAGGCGCAGCCAGTCGGAACTGCCAGGCCGGCAGTCGGCATCGGTGAAAAGCAGCCGCTCGTAGCGCGCCGCCTTGATGCCCAGCGTGAGGGCGTATTTTTTGGGCGCGAAGCCGGCCGGCGTGCGCGCCACCGTCACGAGCCGGAAGCGGCCGGGGTAATATTGGCTCAGCTGCTGGGCGTAGAGGTAGGTGTCGTCCTGGCTGCGGTCGTCAATCAGCACCAGCTCAAAACCAGGGGGGTAGGCCTGGCGCAGCAGCAGCGGCACCAGCTCGCGCAGGTTGTCCAGCTCGTTGTGGGCGCACAGAATAATCGATACCGGCTCGGTATCGGGGCCCGGCTCATCAGCCGCCGCTTCGGCGGGCCGCCGCGCAAACGGCCGGAAATACCGCAGCCCAAACCACAACTGCACGAGCAGCAGGGGCAAGAGCAAAAGGGCAGCGGGCAGGTGAGGGAAGGGGGGTAGCAACACGGAACTAGTCCGCAAAGGTAAGCCGGCGGTAATTTTGGCAGAATGAAGTTTGACCTCCTGGCCCACGACCCGGCCACCAAAGCCCGCGCCGGCCGCCTCGCCACGGCGCACGGCGCCATCGAAACGCCCATTTTTATGCCCGTGGGCACGGCCGGCACCGTGAAGGCCGTGGGCCAGCGCGAGCTGAAGCAGGACGTGCGGGCCCAGATTATCCTCGGCAATACCTATCACCTCTACCTGCGCCCCGGCCTCGACGTGCTGCAAGCCGCCGGCGGCCTGCACAAGTTCAACGGCTGGGATGGGCCCATCCTTACCGATAGCGGTGGCTACCAGGTATTTTCGCTCAGCGGCACGCGCAAGATTAAGGAAGAGGGCGTCACGTTTCGCTCGCACATTGATGGCAGCAAGCACCTGTTTTCGCCCGAGGGTGTGATGGATATTCAGCGCCGCATCGGGGCCGATATCATCATGGCCTTCGACGAGTGCACGCCCTGGCCCTGCGAGTATGACTACGCCCGCCGCTCCCTCGACATGACGCACCGCTGGCTCAAGCGCTGCATCGAGCGGCTGGATAGCACCGAGCCGCTCTACGGCTACGAGCAGACGCTGTTCCCCATCGTGCAGGGCAGCACGTTCAAGGATTTGCGGCGGCAATCGGCCGAATTTATCGCGGAGCAGGGCCGCGCCGGCAACGCCATCGGCGGCCTGAGCGTGGGCGAGCCCGCCGAGCAGATGTACGAGATGACCGAGCTGGTCTGCGACATCCTGCCCCCCGATAAGCCGCGCTACCTGATGGGGGTAGGAACGCCGGCCAATATCCTGGAAAACATCGCGTTGGGCGTCGATATGTTCGACTGCGTGCTGCCGACCCGCAACGCCCGCAACGGAATGCTCTTCACCACCCAGGGCATCATCAACGTGGGTAGTAAGAAGTGGGCCGACGATTTCTCGCCCCTTGATGAAGAGCTGGGCGGGCACGTCAGCACGTTCTACACCAAGGCCTATTTGCGGCACCTCATTCACTCCAAGGAAATACTGGGCGCGCAGATTGCCTCGCAGCACAACCTCACTTTTTACCTGTGGCTGGTGCGCGAGGCGCGCAAGCAAATCGTGGCCGGCACGTTTGGGGCCTGGAAGCCCGGCATGGTGGAAAAGCTGATGCGCAGGTTGTAAGTGTTGGCGTTTTCAATCGTTTGTCATTGCGAGCGCAACGAAGTGGAGCGCGGCAATCTTTCCTTCACGCTTGCACGACCCGCAAACCTCCACAAGATGAAACTCTACTACATCTATATACTCACCAATCAAAACCATACGGTGCTCTACATCGGCGTCACGAATGATTTGATGCGCCGAGTAGCCGAGCATAAGGCTGGAATCCATGAAGGATTTACCAAGAGATATAAGGTGGATAAGCTGGTGTATTTTGAAGAATCGCCCAACATTATGCAAGCTATCGAGCGTGAAAAGCAATTAAAAGCTGGCTCACGGGCGAAGAAGTTGGCGTTGATTGATGAAATGAATCCTTATTGGAATGAGCTGGCAGATGTTGGCGAATGATGCGGTCGGCAAGGAAAGATTGCCGCGCTCCACTTCGTTGCGCTCGCAATGACAAGAGGTGCAAACGGTACAGACGATTACACGATTCATGAAGATTCTCGATAAATACATCATCAGCAAGTTTCTCACCGCGTTCTTTTTCACGGTGCTGATGCTGGTATCGGTGATTTGCGTGATTGACTACACGGAGAAGAACGACGACTTCCTGCACCACAACCTCACGTTCTGGCACGTTTTCACGCACTACTACGTGTACCTGTTTCCGTATTTTGCTAATTTGCTGGCGCCCATTACCATCTTCATCGCGGTGGTGTTCGTGACCTCGCGGCTGGCGGCGCGCACCGAGCTGGTGGCCATGCTGGCCAGCGGCATGAGCTTCGAGCGGCTGCTGCTGCCCTACACGATGGGCGCGGGCATTATCGCGGTGCTCACGTTTGGGCTCATCAGCTGGGTTATCCCGAAGGGTACCAGGGAAATCGTGAAGTTTGAGAACCTGCACGTGCAGGAGCCCTGGAAGTACGAGGGGCGCAACATTCACGTCAAAATCGGGCCGCGCAGCTACGTGTACCTGGAGAGCTACGATGCCGACCGCAACGTGGGCTACCGCTTCGCCCTCGAAACCATCGACAGCACGGTGCTGCGCCGCCGCCTCACGGCCGACGCCATCACCTGGGATTCGACCAGGCAGGCCTGGAAAATGACCAACCAGACGGTGCGCACTTTCCGCGGCCAAACCGACGAAACGCTGCAAGCCATCCCGGCCCGCGATACTACCCTCAACCTCTACCCCAAGGACTTTGCCAGCACCTATCGCCTGGCCGAAACCCTGACCTCGCCCGAGCTCAACGACCTGATTGCCACCAAAATCATGCGCGGCGCCAACGACACGGCCCAGTACCTGAGCGTGAAGTATGAGCGCTACGCCTACCCCTTCGATACCATCATCCTCACCCTCATCGGGGTGGTGTTGAGCGCCCGCAAGAGCCGCGCCGGCGTGGGTGGGCAAATCGCGCTGGGCTTCGTGCTGGCGTTTATCTTCATCATCTTCGTGATGCTGTCCCGAAATTTGGCCTCGGTGGGCTCCCTACCCCCCATGCTGGCCGCGTGGGTGCCGGGCATGGTGTTTTCAGTGATTGGGCTGTTTTTGTATCGCGTAGTCCCAAAATAAAAACCGTCTGTCATTGCGAGCGAAGCGCGGCAATCGCACCCGAACGACACCCGCGCCGCTCGTTCGTCCATCGTTCGGGTGCGATTGCCGCGCTT
>JAABUK010005254.1_pt1 | contig 20384 bp, 21 predicted proteins | sample 5559141 | NCBI WGS metagenome assembly JAABUK01 (sample SAMN10711869, study PRJNA513367) | rock metagenome | isolation source: Antarctica rocks | place: Antarctica: Victoria Land, Pudding Butte nord | collected 2016-01-03 | reverse complement strand
GAGCAAAGCCTGAGTGGTGTCACCTCAAAATTTGGAGACTGCCTGTTGCAAGTGGACAGTCAATCTGGCTGGTGCCATGCAGTAGCTTGGTCCCCTTCAGGTGAGGCTGTATTTCACCCGCCTCAGCTGGAAGACAAAAGACAGCTTACATGTGATGTGAGCCGCTGCACACCATGTCCCAAGGTTGCTGCTGTATGCCAGCTTTTGGGAAAAAACAGCAGACATTCAAAATATCCTGCAGGGTCAAAGCTTTGCTTTACCAGCCATGGCTCCAAGCTGCATGTGGTGTCTGGAATAGATGCCAGTGAGCTGTTGAGAAGCAATCCATTGGTTCAGGATCAGAGCGCAGATCCCACTGCACCACTGCAATGTTACTTGCAGCCTCAGCCAGACCGGCAGGATATACAGTTGAGACAGTTACCCTTCAAGGTAAGGTAGGTGAGCTGACAACACATGGCATGCCCTGCAATATGCATTTGTATGTTGCAGATGCTGTGGGCATGCATGGTGATTTGCAAGATTGCAATTGTTCCTACTATCCTTTGCCATTGTAGGTGGTGGCTTTCCTTCAAGAAGATCTACTGGTTGCTGGAGGCTTTGAAGGGGATATGTATATGTTCAAATGTACGCAGCAGCATTGGCAGCTCCTCAGAGCCATTGAAGGCAAGCAATCACTGTTCCCCTCCTTCCATCTGAATTATGCAGCATGCTCAATAATAATTTGCTGCTGTCCATGATAGCTTGTTGCATCAAACTGCATGCATGCTACTCATGTGTGGTTGGCTAATGATGACTTCCATCTGTTCTGTACAAGTGCAGAGGGCTGTGTTTTGTGTGTCTTAGCTTGATGTCGCATATCTCTTCATGCAGACAGGCACTAAAGTTTAGCTTGACGGCTACAGGTGATGTTCAGCAGTCACATGCTGCTCATTTGAAGAAGCAGTTGTCCGCTGACTTCAGCAAAAAGCTGGATATGTTCAAGCAGCAAACAGCTTCACCAGTCACCAACAAGGTGTGTTTCCCCTCTGGCTTGCACATTAAGGCAAACATGTGTCTCTGCCAACCTTTGTTTGAACATGCCTTGATACCATCACAGCTACACTATCGTATGACAAACAGAGCATCGACAGTGGTGATCAATACTGTACAAAACCTGGGCATGAGTCAATCTTTGTCATGGCATCTCATGGCACACAAACAACAAATTGTTTTGGAATTGGCTGAGCTTGTGTTGGAATGTCCTCATGATGGCTTTGTCCAAGAATGTGTAATGATGCCAGGTGACTAGGAGAAGCACTCAGCCTCAAGTCGCTGGAGCCCATCACAAGTCAGCGCACATCAACTGCATCATTGATCTGCATGTCTTTCAAACTCAGCACAAGACAGCTTCTAGTAGGTTCTCCACCGCAGGTCTGGATGGGCAGGTTGTGGTTTGGGACGTTTTGGATTGCATGGCTTGAGTGAATTGAATGAAAGCTGCACGTGGCATCAATCACTGTGCCTTGCCTCAGAATGGAGCCACAATGCCCTCACCATTGCAATTAAGACAATTCTGCTGCCCACGTCCACTACAAGCAGGGCAAAGACAGTAACGCTTCACTTGCGGATCTTTGAATGGTGACCAGTCCAGCTGCATTTGCCCTGCACACACAGCGATACATCAAGGTCTACCTTGTTGCTGGAGGTTGCGTGCCCACCATGCATATCAGCTGTAGCATGGCAACACCTTTGCAAATTTGGCAATCCTGAGTTCCCTTCTTCAAGCAGACTGGGCAGTGTACAGCATGTTTTCTCTGCAGCATCAGGCTAACACTGCTCAGAGATGACTTCTGAAGGGCCACTTCAAAATAGTTCCTTGCTGAAGACGCTACATACTCGATGTTGCCTGAGACCTATTCTGACAACTGTCAACGCCCCTGTAGACACTGCCATCGTGGCTCCGCCAAGGGCTGCAAAAGTCATCACCGTTACACCCAACGCGCGCACGGCTGGCGACTGTAGAGGAGACCCAAACATTCTCGTTTTGCCACAGGGCGGAGTCATGAACTTCCGCGGGAGGAAAGCTAGGAGGAAAGATAGACTTTGTGCTCAGCAAATTGAGAAGCACAAAGCGCCGACAATGTAGCGCTGCAAACAAAGTCACTGGGGTCAATCAGGCCACTCTTTCACAATGTGACTGAGAACTTTGAACGTGCTCCAGGGTTACTTCGGGCCACAGTAAGAATTCGTTACACATGTAAATCTGACGACAAAGTGTACAATTCACCACAGCATGGTACACTAACCTGCTGAGAACCGGCAGGAGAGAGAGATCCCTCACACCTGCTACTAAGTTTTGAACTGTAAAATCTTCAACTGTCATGGCACACCTCCTGTACACAACTGGACTCGGATCGCAAAAGGACGTCCACAACAAAAAACCGGCCAACGCCATTCATGACATGCATCTCACTATGACAGCTGCTGTATGCCTGTGCTACCATCACTTGACACCTGCTGAGCTTGCATTCCGGAAAATATGTCAGTATAAAAACCCAGAAAGATACACACAATGGTAGACTGATCAATGAAACGCCGATCTCACGCAAAAAGCCAATGTGGCCGTGCGGGCACCCGGTGGGGTACTGCAGATGCAGTACAGTGCAAATATGCCAGCCAGCTTGCCTGAAACCTACACACACCATGCAACACAGACCTGCTCTAAGGTGCAAGGTGTCACTCTTGAGCACCTGGTGACAACAAGAGCCTCAGACAAAGCGTTTTGTCAACAGGAACTGTGTAAGACCACAGGAACACCGAGGTGGAACCTCAGGTCCACCTGAGCTTCCACCTCAGTGATACCACATGACCAGATTAGTGACTTGCAACATCACGTTTTGGCGGCCTCTTTTCAGGAAAGTGCGGTCGTGTGCCCAGAATGTCGACCAATGGTGTGCTCCTCCCGCTCCAGGAGTTCCTGCGCGTAATGTTCTTGTTCTTTCTCTGCAGCTTGTGCAGCTCCTGCTGTGAAGTGGCGCCAGACACAGGGTGGTACTGCAAACTCTCCAGTTGGCCCTCCTTGTCCTTGCCATGACCTGCAGCAACATTTCTGTATGTCAAATTTACGGTGAATCAGCAGCAATTGCAGACTGTGCAGGTGTAAATGTCTTGTTCAGCACAACCTCCTGGCAAAACCAGACAGAGCATGAATACAAGCCACCATCGGATGGCGACTGTTTACTAGTAAACTAGGAGGAGCTTGCTCACTGCATAAGATGTCCAGACCACCAACAGGCGCACTGCCGAAGAACGGCCGGTCTGTTTCATATATCTGCAGAGGGGTCTGCTTGTCTTTGCTGTGCAGGGGAGTAGGGGTCTGCTGGGGGTCAGGCCCATCAGCCTTGTAGGGGGTCTGACCCACCACGGGCAGCTTGTTCAGATTTGGGGGCACCATGCTCGACGTAGCCAGCTTGGCAACATCTGCATCGTCACACTAGCTCTTCGGGATACAGAAACGCCAGAAACGTCATTCCCTACAACTAGAGTCTAAATACAGAAACGCCTGGGGACAGTTAAAACGCGTTTCTACATAGGGGAGATGTTTTAGATCAACAGGAAGTACATGATGGCACTGCTTACGAGGACAATTGAGACAGAGGACATATAGTGAGATTGAGGAGACTGGCGATGCCCGTTGTGTAGATTTCGAGCACCATCGTCAGCCAGGGTGTATAGGGCTGACACCTTGCCTACCCATATAAGATTGGGCAGAGCTAACAAGATGGCATGAGCTTAACTGCTAGCTGCTAGCTACCAACTGGTTAGCAGCTTGATACCTCTGTGACAAGTCATGGCTGCAACAGCACACCCTAGCATCTGGCTATAGAATGTGGTTTATGCAGCTGCTGTTGAACCACTTTGTCGAGCATATAACAACAGTGCCATCCCTTGCACCAATGCCATCTTTACTTTACCGTATCTAGATCTGTCACAACCCATGGTTTGACCCCTCCAGTCCCCAGGCAGTACGCACATTCTGAAGCACTGCTGAAATGGTTTTTGTGCTGTGCCAGACAGTGGCTATGCTTTCAGAGTTTCAACTGAATCCTTTGACCAAAACTCCACCTGACAGACGCTGATGCCTGAGCTGGCCAAGCATATGTGTAGAGCTGACGTGATGCGCAATCACATGTGGTAGTTTGAGCAGCGCAGCAGACCTGTGAGGGTCTTCTGCAGCTTTTGTTTGCTGGTGGCTCCTTCCAGCAAGCCTCTGATGGACACAATCACATGTTCAAAGCCAGGTCGCTTACTGGTATTCTCACTCCAGCAGCCCTGCGGTTATGGTCAAGAACGACTCTTGCATGCGTCCACGGACAGCTATGATGAGACAGGCTGCACAGGCATTGATTGCTGCTTAGCTTAACTGGCTGGGTGAGTGCCTGGGACAGCAGACATGCATGACAGGTGCGCGTCTGAGAAAAAGGGGGAAAAAAGAGAAAACGGAAAAAAAAAAAAAAAAACGACGCCTTTTGGCGTCAATTTGGTGAGAAGCCAAGTACTATACCGGGCTGCCCAGGATGCGCGTCTGAGATGGAAACATCCACGAACTGCTTACAAGTGTTTGCAGCAGTGCATGCAGGCGCCAATAAAAATGACATGCATGAAGTAGACAGACAGACAGCCGTACAGACAGATATGACAGGCAATTTGATGCACAGAGGGCAGCCAAGTGCTGGACAGTAAGTACACAGTGTCTGAGCATATGACTGGGGGCCAGGCGATGTCACCTTCATGAGATTAATGTAGTCAGCAATGCCAGGCAGAGGCTGGCCTGGCAGGGTGTGAAGGGGGGGTATCTCAGGCCTGTCCTGTGCTTGCAGCCTCAGCATGATCTGCAACAGGCAGAGCGCCTTTGAACAATGTCAAGAAGGACAATTGAACAAGACCTAAGAGGAATAAGTCACTTGGGTAGTGTACCCTGGAGTGTGAGCTTCCCGTGCTGTAGCAGGCTGGCTCTGGGCAGCCCGGTATAATACTTGGCTTCTCATTAAATTGACGCCGAAAGGCGTAGTCTTTTCTTTTCTTTTCTTTTCTAGCAGGCTGGCTGCATAGGGTGCTTCTGCAAGATGCCATGCATACATTAGCATTGCAAGAGAGGAACATAGCCAGCACACATGCACGATGCAATGTGAAACATGTCCAGGGTTGGCATCATGCTGCACGTGCATTTCAGCTCAATGCAAAGAGTCAACTGGTCTAACATCAGAGTGTCCCAAAGAGCTACACTGTTCAGTCGCGACATGCAAGTGCATCAGAAATATGAAGCTTTGCAGCACATTGAAGTCATGCCAAACAGAACAGCTGGATCAAGGAACCGCCAGCCTTGGTAGCTGCAATGAATATATGTGCCCAGAGTGGCTGCTTGTGCAAGCCACAGCACCACCCACAATTCTGTACAAGTATAAACAGCGCCCATGCTCTCCTATTCAAACAGCTAGCTCAAGCCTGGCAGTGCCGGGGGGGAAGCTGTGCTTGGGATGTGATGTTGAGGCTCAGACCTGAAAGGGATTGAGCTCTTCCCAGGGCATGTTCCAGGTCATCATTTCCCACATGATGATGCCAAAGGAGTAGACGTCCGCCGCCTTGCTGTAGTCGTGGTCAGCCACGACCTGCACCACATCAGTAATGCTCCATCATTTTTTCACTTCTCACTCGCAATCAGTGCTGCACACTGACAGCTGCATGATGTTGACCTGTCTTGCCACTGTCCCATGTGTGCTAAGCTGCACTGAAAGGCTGAGAGAGCAGGTAGAGCTCATGTTGCTTGCTCCAAGAGACCACAGGGACTATCCAACAGCTTTGTCAAGCCTTTTGACATGCTCTACGAAACTAACACCATAAGTGAAGGGGAAACAAAGCTGCCATTGTGGGGTTAATCCACGCAATCTGTGACGATTCAATACACAGAATAATCCACTTTCCTAAAATATACCTTCTAGGGAGGCATCAGGTGAGCATGTGGGTTGTTGATCTGGTGACAAAGTTATGATGAGAAGGCAGGGTACCTCAGGTGCAAGCCATCTGGGGTTGTTGGCCAGCAAGGATGTGATAGAGGAGCCTGCAGAGGAGGTCTGTACCATCCTGCTGAGGTTGAAGTCTGTGACCTTGACCCTCCAGTGGCGCTCCACCAGCATGTTGGGGGACTTCAGGTCTCTGTGCAGGATGGTGGGCTTGTGTGAGTGCAAGTGCAGCACCCCCTGCGCCATGACAGCTGTGTCAGCTGTTTGCCAAACTTACATAGAGCGCTACGCATGACTTGTAAACACCTGACCCTGGGGCAAACTACCTATTGAGTACGTGAGTAAGGTGTTGAGTGAGCTAGTGAGTGGGTGAGTGGGTGGGTGAGTGAGTGAGTGAGTGAGTGGGTGGGTGGGTGGGGGGTGATGAAGGCCACAGTGGACAGTGGGGACAGTGGATTGTGGCCTTCATTCCAAAGTGTTTATACTTTGGGACAAGCCGGGTGCAAATCTCCTCATGTTTTCATCATAGTGGAAAATGTTTGCTTATTTGCATCTCATGATATGCAAACATACGAGCTGCATGGGACAGACTGATGGGTGTCATTCTGTCTCTATTCACACCCTCACGAATCTTGTTATCATTCTTCTCCAGGGGGGGAAGGAATCCTGGCAAACCTGAAACAAAACCTGAAGCAAAAACATGAATACAAATCTGCCAAAAAATGCAGTCATGACAAAAGTATTTTTAGCGACATCTGAAACAAAATTATTGAGCAAGGAAAGCATACCTTGGCTGCATCCAGAGCCATGCTGAGGCGCCTGGACCAGTCGAGCTGCTGGGCAAAGGCTGGGCTGGTGCGAGCCTTCCTGAGCACATCAAACAGCGACCCCCTAGCACAGAACTCCGTGATGATACAGGGAGGCTCCACACACATGCCCATGAACATCACGACATTTGGGTGCCTCAGGCTAGCCATGATGGACACCTGCACAGACAGACAACTGCATGATGGACACCAGCACAGACAGACAACTGCATTACATTATTGTATTGTGACGGCTCCGGGTGCAAGAGGCCAGCAGCCACGACCACAATGAGTGCCTTGCACGTGGCATGATTGACGTCTAATGATTATGAGGGGACAATCACAATGCAGTCTGACTGGAACTCCATGCTTGATGCCTGCACAGACTACCAGCGATGTGTCCCAGTATGTGCGCCAAACACAAATGGAGGCCAAACATGACATGACAGGGCTACTAAGTCAGGTACCCAGCAACCAGGCATACTTGCAACTACCACATGACTGGCTGTGTGTCTACTGAACGCTATGAAACATGCAGTCAAGCATACTCCTACACTGGCAGCTCAATACACATGTCTTCATTTGAGTACACGTATGTGTCTGCTTGCCACATTTGCACGCTGCTCAACTGCTTGAATTAGCTGCTTTCAAGCACAGCATGTGCATCTGTGTACTACTTGCAGTGCCAGTCAGGTCACTACCTCTCTCTCCAGTGTCTTCATGGCTTGCGTCTCTTCCTTGTTCAGCACAGGGTCAGAGTTGCCAGCCAGGGTGGAGGCTGTAAGGCCAAGCAGACCATTGGCAGCCTTCTTCTGGTCTGTGCCCCCCTGTGCAGGATGGTTGTCCTCCTCGCTGTTGGTCCAGGGCTCTAAAGTGGCTGGGTCCTGAGGCTGTACCTCATTGTCAGGAGCCAGATGCTGCATCTCTATCAGCACCTTCACTGCGACATCAGTCTCCTGCCACTTGCCCAAATACACCTGCAACGCATTGAAAGTGGCGTCAGATCTGAGCTATCACTTGGGGTCAGGGGTACCGCTGACAAGACAGTCTGGTGCTGCTCTGTCAGCAGCTTGCCTGCTTTTCCAGATGCATGCGACCTGCCCAAGCAACTACCTGCAAAGTGCTGAGGTCAGCAGTCACCTTTACAAGCTGGGCCCTGCTTTCACAGCTGCTAAGCTGTAAAGCTGCGACTCATCGTCAGCTGCCAGATGCCACAACCTATTGGCCCATGTTAGTGTGATGATCTGATATTTGGAAACTGTATAGCAGTGTTGCCAGTACCTGCTGCATCATGCAGGGACAGGCAGTCAAGGAAAGTACCATGGTAAACGACCGTAAATGAAAAGTGCTGATAGTACTTTGGATGGAGGGAGAGCACCCCAGACAGCCATTCTATGTGCATTTGGCTGACTCACCAGGCCGATGGAGCCATCACCAATTTTGCGCTTGATCTGCAGCTGATTGTACTCCACAATGGGGCAGTTCAAGCCCTCCAGGATCTCAATGCTGCTTCCCCTTGAGGAGTACCGTTCATCCTGGTCGTCCCTTCTAGACGTGGATCTGGGGTTGTATGGGGGGAGGTCCACCTCAGCAAGGCTCCTCTGACGGGAAGCAGGCCGGGGGGTGGTACTGCGTTGAGGCTCTTGGTCTTGTCCTTGGCCTTGCCTGCCTCTGTCATGGGCTTGCAAGGCATACAGCTCAGAGGGTGTGAAGCTAGATAGGCGCCGCCCGCTGGTGTCCTTCTGAGACGCGCTCAACTGCTGGCCAGTCCAGTGAGAGAGCCGCCGTTGCTCTTCTGCACTATGCCGCCTAGGCTTGTCTGGCGCAAGAGAGTATTCTTCATGCGTGGTGTGCCTACGTGGTATGGCGAAGGGGCTGTACCGGGCACTGGGGCTTTGTTGCAGCAGAGGTGCAGCTTGGGGGTCATCCAAGCCCCACGCAGAGGAAACGGCGGCAGGATCTGCTGACTCACTGGCTTGAGCTGACAGGCTAGATGAAGCGCTACGCACAGCTGCTTCAAACAGCCCACTTTCAACCGGCTTGTGCTCAGCGTGCTCAGCATGGGTTGGGGGCGGCGGTGCTCGCGAGACAGCAGTAGAGGATAGCGGCTGCTGTGCGCTGCTGCCTGCAGCTTCGGGCCACTGCCGGTCCTGAGAATTGGCTGAGTCAAAGCTGCCTGTCTGTCCGGGCGGCTGACTGTCACTGTACAGAGGGCTGGTGTGAATGCCCTTATCTGATTTTGCTCCATCTGCTGCTTGCCGGAACAGGGCTTCTGAAGATGCTGGCCTGTGGAAGGCTTCAGCTGAGTCAGCACCCAGAAGGGACCTGATTTCATTCAGGGCTTCAATTGCCTGATCACATCCCACAGCATCACCTGCGCAGCCACAACATACATGAGTCATACAGCTATAGCTAGTGTAGCACACAAGTCAAGCTTTGTGATGACAAGGTTTTGGGATTTTGAAAAATAGATACCATGCCTACAGCAGGAGTGTTTTCAGCTGTTCAGGCTGATGTCTGGCTTCTGGTTATTAGTACAGGTGCAAGCTATAACGTCACAACAGCGATTTCGCAGCAATCAGCATGATGAGATGAACTACTGTAGTACATTGCACTGGAGTCAAACAAGGAGCCCTGGCCCACTCAAAGCATGAAGGTCAGCAGGCTGGTGCAAGCACCTGATTGCATTGATGTCAAGCTTGGAGGCAATGAGCGACCCGGTAGTCTGCCTGAAACAAGCTGTCTGCAGATGATGGCAAGATTATCTGCTGTGCATCTTGCAGACTCGGGAGTCAGGCCGTGCCCCAACTGCTGGTACACATTCTCATGGTACCTGAAGCATGAACCCCAGCAGTGTCACCGCATCTGCCACATGCAAAAGTTTTGAATCTGGTTGTGACATTGAAGTCTTCTGGACACGATGCTGTTGAGCATGTACAGCGCATGTGCAGCAATGTGCAGCGGATGAGAATGCTCAAGCCCTGCTGTCCCAAGTGAACACCTGCTGTCATCAATATTGACATGTGTTGTCAGACTGCTCTGGGGCACAGAGGAAGCATAAGGGTGAGTTTGAAAGCTCAGATCTCTGAGTCAGCTTTGCTTCATGTATGACAACACATCAGTGCATACACAACTCTGATGAAAACATTGAGTCGCCTAGTCTTTGGCAAAGCATTGTGCATGAGCTCATGTTAAACGCCTTTGGTACCTGTATGCCCCAAGCATGTATTGTTGCACTTGACATGATTTGTACAAGGACGACCATGGCAACTCACCCTGCTGGTGTGCTGACTGCTTCCCTCTGCAGATTCCACGCTTGCTGTGCCAGCTCGTTCAGCTGCTCAGTCACCTCGCTGAACTTCTGGTCGACAGGCTGCTTCCGCTGTAAGCTGGCATACTTGATTATGCCATACTGTGCATTGCAGTCCTGCCAGCGCATGACAGTCTGTGTCATGTACATGACAACGCAAAGTCAAGAGCATTAGGGACGCTGTTGCAATGCAGCTATGCACATGAGAGGCTGCAGAACAGTGCAGATTGTCTGCAGCTTTGGACGAGCATGCTCAGCAGCAGCATGCATGATCCTGACTCTAGCAACCAGTGTTTCTGGAATGCATGTCTGCTGCAGAGCACAAATCAGCATGCATCATGAGTAGTGTGTGCATATGCTTTGTTGACTAGACGCCAGCAAGCTGTCAGAGAATCTGACACCTGTTACCTGAACACGCTGCTGAGCCAACTCAATTGCAGCAAAGGTAGAAGCACACAGCTGCTGCAATGCTTGTGCTTGACGCAGGCTGAGCCCCTCCAGGTGCACAGTATGCTCCAAGGCAAGCTGTGCAGCCAAGGCTGCAGCCAAGACTTGACAGCATCTGGCTCTTTGAGACTTTGCTTGCTTGATATCAGCTCGCAACGCTTCTACAGAGTCTTTGCATTGTGCCACCCATCCCAAGGAGTGTTCCATCGATCCTATTGCATAGCTTTGCTGCTGCTGTCCACAAGGTGCCCGACAAAGCTAGGTGAGGGCACTGCACCAACAATGTATATGCTTGAGCTAAAATCTGATTGCTCTGCGACTGGCACGTCCGTGCGAGCCAATTGACTGGAAGCTCACGTACACAAGACCAAGGAGAGTCTGTATCGACTGCTAAGAAAGGTACCAGCAAAGACTGCGAAGCGCAGAAACTGGCTTGATAATCAACACCGGCGTTGCAACCTACAAACCAACACTCTCGAGTCTATCGAACGAGGTCGGATGATACAACCGTGCTGCCAGGCAATATTGCCTTAGTGAAGACGCCACCTAAGGTCCCGCAGGCACAACAAAACAACGGTAGAAGATCAGCTTATAGCACAGTTGCCGTAATGACAGACGGGGTGGCAGCCAGAAACACGAGCTCGAGCTTGCAGGAGAGCGTGATTTGGTAAACGGCAACTCGCACCAACCAGTTTCACAACACTCTCATATTACTATCAGCATATTACTCATCACCCACACAAGCTTAGAATTGTTGACTAGCCCCCAAGGAGTCGTCTATGCGCGTTGCATCGAACGGAGGTGATTGAGACGCCGTCAGCTTGCATCCGCTCATCATCTCATCTCTCTTTTCACCGCACTCTGCATGGCAGGCCCAGCTATGTTTTGACCAGCCACGCTTGATCATAGGCAAGGCTGAGCGAGATGGGGGAACGAGGCGTGACGCATGGCCTCAAATATCAAGCAAGGTCCCTCGCGGCAGCTCCTGGGTCAGCTCAGCAGAGTCGATGGCTTGTAGGCACAAACGCGCTGAGAGAGGAGAACGTGGTAAGTAGACACAGCCGGACTCCCTAATGTCGCTGAGTTGACGGGTCACACTCTCAACGCCTTGCAGATACAACTGCTGGAGTTCAATCCCGAGACAGAAGGCATCAAGGTGCTCGCCTCTTACCTGCATGGTCAGGAGGTCTGGCACCTTGCACCTCACCCTACACAGGAGCAAACACTAGCGACCATCAGCAATCAAGGCAAGCATGGTGTCACTCATGAGCCCTGGCGCAAAGCATCAACACACCAATCATGAATGTCACGACATAATACGCTTGTGCAGGTGGCACGCACACAGCTACTCTTTGGGGCATTACAGCTAAGCAGCAGCTGGAAAAGAAAGCAGAGCTGAAAGCTGGCAATGGGACACCAAGATCAGTCCTGTGGCATCTGCAGCGTGCCAATGAAGCCATCAGCATTGAAGATGGTCGCTGGCGACTTTGGAATCTGAACAATGCAGCAAACGTGAGGTGACTTCAGTTACATCGCACATCAATACCTCAGACCCTTGCCTTGATGGCGCCATGCTCCCTTGCACCTTGACATCGTGACCAATAGACTTCAGCATGCCACTCGAGCATGTTGCAGGCTACGCAGCATCATAACATGCATGAGAAGATCAGGCAACATTGTCCTATACTTACTAGGCAACTAGGCTGCATTGTGCTAGTCGAGCACATTTGGTTGTGGGCTTCTTGATATGCTCTGGTGCAGATGACAGGTGATGTTGGAGCAGGGGACTTGTACACCTTTTGGGGTGGGGCATGGGACCCCCATGACCCCAGCAGGCTTTGCACTGCTGGTGGCAATGGTGTACAGGTAGGGCAAATACACAGCTGACCACTGAACTTCATGCAAGCAAGAAGTTGTTCTGCTCGTGATTGCTGCCCTGTCATGTGCACAGTAAAAGCACCCTATTTGTGGAGCAATAGCTAATATGCACACCGTGATTACTAGTGCACGTAATGCATGCACTTTCTGGACATGCTACAGTAGCGTTCCAGACAAGCTACTTGGTCCCACATCAAATAGCAAGCTGCACTCGCCACAGCTCAACATCGACCGACAAAAAATACATGTTTGGCAGGTCTGGGACATTCGCAGCATGAAACGCGTCGGAGAGATTCCTCATGCTCACTTGATGCCTGTCAGAGACATTGACTTTGCAAATCAGCAGCAGCACAAGATTGTTTCTGCAGGCGATGACTGCAAGCTGTGCATATGGGATCTGAGGTAGGCCTCACTGCTCAACGTGGCACATTTTTCATGGCTGTGACTTTTCAGTGACAGTGCATACTAGCTTGACATAGCGTTCTTAAATACCACCACCGGCACTGGGCTATACAACCAAAGAGGCGTGCCACAGCCATCACCAACCTGAAGCGATGCTGCTGTTTCACAGCATGCTATCTGTACAGCTGATTGCCTGATGCCTGTGTTGGCTTTGCATGCGTTGTACTGCATCGTCCAGCACTGTGGGTCCTGGCAAATCATGTGTGACAATGCTGTGCAGCAGCATCAGATCAGACCCTTTCAGCAGTCTATTATCACTCATCAAAGCTTGTCATTGTCAGATCCCAAACTAAAAGAGTTGCTCAAGGTGTGCCCTGCAGGACTTTTGTCCCACTGATCTATGCAGCAAAGCCAGGACATGCGAGCAATGTATTCACTTGGCTGTTGCAGAATGTTGGGGTCTGCCATTACCCCCTTGCTGGAGCTTGGGGGCCACAGCCACTGGATTTGGCAAGCCAAGTTTAACCCCCATCATGACAGTCTGCTGTTATCTGCTTCATCGGACGCTTTGGTGAACCTATGGCACACCCCGGTGACTGCTGGAGAAAGCAGCAGGGGTCAGGTCGGGTCAAGGGGGCTTCAGGGTGGGGCTGGAGGGCAAAGTAAGGGCTTCGGCAAAGAGGCACATGATGGGAAGGCCTGCTCTTATGATGATCATGAGGATAGTGTTTATGGTAAGCATAAATCACAAGCAGCCGTATGTGGTGATGACTGGAGGCACATTGTTGTGTGTTGTAAAAGCATGTTTGCTCATGTTACAGACTTCATTGCTTGTGAGAGAATGCACAGCAACAATTGTGATCCTTGCCAACTTGCAAGATCACATCAAACACCACTCAGCGCATGTCTGCCAAATAGGGCTGTGCCAGAAGGTGTTGCAGGCAAGACAGTCAGCGCAATGGCGCCACATGCTGTGGTTCAGCCCTTGGAGCAAGGCATAGTGGCTGTTTTTGTACACTGTTGACTGTGCGATGCAGGAGCAGCATGGAGTCTCGCTGATCCATGGACCTTCGCCTCACTTTCATATGATGGGCGTTTAGTCATCAATAAAGTACCCAGCCACACCAAGTACAAAATTTTGATATGATGCCAAGGGTTGGTTGAATGGCTAGACTTTTGAACACTAAATGCATCCTCACTGTGCTGAGCACACAAACTTTTTTACACGACAACTCACATGGTGGCAGGCATGCATCACTGAATGCTGGAAACCCAGTAGCAATCTACAACAATTTACATTCGACAGAAGCAGAACGCGAAGCAGTTCCAAAGGGGTACTTCCTTGGGGTTGCCAAAGGGCGAATACAGTATGTGCGTATGCCTGCCCCTGAGATGCAGAAGTCACTGAGCTGCTCAGGTTGAATACACAAGTTGCCTGTGTGCAACAAAATCCACTACAAGCTTAAGAGTAAGATCAGAAAAGCTTTGCACGGGCTATGACACGATACAAAATCCAACAATGACCCGTCTGAAGGGCAGATCTGTACAGACAGAAAATGCTGCAAAATGATGCTGATCAGGACAAAACCGAAATGCATCGCATAAAGCACAAGCTACTCAAAGTTGACCCAGCCTAAATGTGACAATTAGCTGATCTGAACAGATATCTGAACAGTGTGACCCTCTAAAAACAGAAACACACAGATTGTATACCCGCACCAATGCACAGAATCCTGGATCAGTCCGATGACAGCCAGAGACCAAAACAACTTCCAGCAGTCGAATCCAAGCTCAGTGGATGATGTGTGGCAGGCTTGACTCACAGATAAAAACGAAAAGTAAAATGCAGATCTGGGTAGGAATGCTGTAATGGCCAAACTGATGTCAGAACTGTCTGAGATGGGTCCCTCAAATTGCAGGGAGCAGAAACGACACTCGGAGAATTCAAGTATTGCCCAGTCTGAGTGAGGAGGCTGACAAGGTTTGCTGAGTAATCTGTACATTTTGCATCTCACCTGCAACATGAGCTGACAAGGTGATATGCAACGCATCATGAGAAGCATGCATGAAGAAACCAAAAACCCACACAAATGCCTGGCAGAGGCACATGTCTGCAAATTAACAGCAGCCGATCAGGTAAACAGAACAGGTCAGAAAGTTGCAGATGCCGAAGCAGATTAGCAAAAATAGGACCGGCAAGACGAGGTGCATCTTTCAAATGAAGGTATACAGTTGCTGCCAGATTCAGCTGTGAACCAAGCAACAGCTGGCACTGACGGGCTGGTCACATCTGGCAGAACAGTACCTGGCAATCAGTAGTAAGGAGGGTAGGAGTGATGAAGACGCGAAGCGGGAAAAGCCGTTTGCTGCTGTACCTCGCAAGCCTTCATTCCTGCAGCAGATATCATCGACATCAGACACCTAGGACTCTGCCTGTCAGAAGGTGACAGCAATTTATGAGCGCAGTTAGCTGCCTAGCAGACGGTGTCCTGACAAACAATGGGAACAAATTTGAAGCATGGGTTCACCATGAACAAGCTGTATGTCGCAGCTGACAAAGACGTACTCAAATCTACTCACTCTCGACGATTTCACCATTGGATACGGCCTGTGGTCCTTGCCAAGATCTGCCTAGAGGCAGCTGCTCCGCACCAGTCGAGTTGTGGGCACCAGACTGATGCAACCAATTTGTCAGCTCGTGCCCTGTCATGCTTGGCAGCTGACCTCCAGCTGGGGGCGCAGATTGCACATTTGGATTGAGGACATGGTGCTGACTCTGCATTTCTGCTAGCACCAACGTTGAGGCACCGGCGTCGCTGGCAGCATACCTAGCTGAAGACTCCATGGCATGCATTGCGGCTGAAGATGTACTCTTGCTCTGCAGGCCCGCCTGTATGCCTTGCAGGTAGACAAGTTGCTCCTGGTCTGTGGCACCTGACAAGACTCCTTGGCTGTGAGGAGTGAACATGCTGTGAGGGTCAGCATGAGATCTTGGCGGAGGCACGCTGCTGGCTGCGGCTTGTGCAAACATTTGTGCATGGAGCTGACCATATTGTTGTTCAAGCCACACAGTGTAACCTGGCAGCCCAGACACATTGGCCAGGTGCGAAGCTGCCGTCTCAGACTGAGACTGTGCGCTGGATGCAGAAGGTGAAGAGTCAGGAGCCCAGTGCATCTCTGACTCTTGCTTCCGTGCTCCAGCCAGACTGACAGAATCTAAAGGCTGCAGATGGAATGACGTAGGTTTGTCAGCAACAGTGGGTTGGTTATGGTGCATGCAGCGTCAATATTGCAGAGCTTACCCAGCCATCAATGCTCCGCTCAGACTGGTCACAGGCCCGCTGCGCACTCTTCCAGTCCTCAAAGGTGACAAAACAATAGTTGACACGTTTGTGTCCTCTTTTCCCAGGGAAGTACACATCTGCAACAGTGCCCCATCTTGCAAAGTGATGCCTGATTGCATCCTCTTTCACCGCATCTGCAACACCGCCGACATACAGCCGAGGACCGCTGCCAAAAGGCTGCTGCTGAGTTGCTAAGCCTGCCAAGGTGTCTGCTGGTTGTGGGACAACTTTACCTGCCTCAGGTGGCCTTGGGCCGGCCCGCTTGACCTAAAGAATGTAGCACCGCTTGAATCGCCTTCGTATCTGTGTATACTGCCTTACCAGGCCACCAATCGGGTTGTCCAAGGCTCTTACCTGTACTGTTACCCCACTGATCACGTGAGCCGGGGTCAGCAAGGCTCGGTCTAAAGCCTGTGCGGAGTCAAATGTGACAAATCCAAATCCCTTGTTGCGGCCGCTGGTGTGCTTAGGCAAGTAAGTATCTGACACAAGGCCAAAATGTCCAAAGTACGCTCGCAGCTGTTTTTCTGACAGAACGTAACCCACGTTCAAAAAAGCTCGGTGCATGTCTTGTGTTAGGCAACCGAACGGTAGCCTCGCAATCGCTGCAGCTTGCTACGCTGCGCTCTCAAGTTCATCAAGGCTCACTGCATCAGCATGTTTGCCCGTGGGTGATTATTACAAAGGATTAATAGTATGGATAGTGTGGATACGCAATCGTCGGTTGGTCTTCCTGTACTGCAGCTGTTGTGTAAGTCCAGTTGCAAGGAGCGCTAAAAGTCATGTTTGCCCGTGCTACCTCATCTTGGAGCACTCCATGGCCCACTGCGCTGCCCAAGCCAAAGAGAAATGCTATCTCTTTATAGCTGTGGTTTCCTACAGACTTCATGAACGACCTTGAAAGGGTTACCAAGACCCATGCCAGATGGGTATGACCTGCGAGAAACACTTGCAGGCGCTGACGCAATGTCACAAAAAGCACCCACGCCAGTACGAGGTGCGCGCATGACTCATGAGTGTGTCAGTCAGGCTAACCATGGTTTTGCTGATCAGTAACAGGTGTTCGCAGTTGATCTGTCAGCATCTGCAAGCTGTGGCCGCCTGGTGCGTGATGCGCGAGCTGTGTCCTTCCGAAGGTGAGGTCCCAGGCGTTTATCGCCCTGTACGCAAGCCCCTGGTGTTTGTCTATAATTGGCACTGCACAGCAGCAGATCTCTTGAGCATGAGGCACTACCTTGTTGTGCAGTTGAAGCTGTGGAAGCTTGCACGGGCAAACATAAACACTCCATGCCACCACAGTACATAAGCAGGCACTGCCAGCCTGCAGCTGATGACCTGGCTAGGTGCATGGACTCTTTACAACAGTGAAAAGATAGGGCTGTGAGATATTTGCCACGTACGTGAGCTACCTTGACACCTAGGTGCAAATGGCTTCTGGCATGTGTCATGCGCTGCATGTTAGTTTGACTTTCTGTGTGGTATTGCATTTGCAGGCCAGCGCCATAGGCAAATGACTTGTATATGGTGCAGCACAAGCTTAGGGGTTGACATGAACCTGATGCTGCATTGGCTTTCTTCTTGTACAGACTGCACTGACCATCCTGTTCATTGTGTCCTGTCACTGTGAGAACAAAGCGCGGCTGAATGCCTGTCTGAAAGCTTTCAGCCTTGTCTTATACTAGCTGCAAGTGATAAGAGTGTATCCTAACACTTTCAGCCTTGTCTTACACCAGCTGAAACTGACTAGAGTATGATCAGCAACTTCCAGCTTACATGTCTGATGTTATCTACTTTATGGTTGAACGCTTTCAGCCTTGTCTAGAGGATGCAACGCTTGCTAAGGGTAGGTAGAGGGCAATCAGCAAAGCTTCGCTTGCAATTGCAGTGTCTGATCCTATTTTATAAAGGCTGAAAGTGCTGGAGAATCTGAGGTGCTCTGAAACTGTCTCACACACGTCAGGAAGCAGAACACTGTTATATATATACAGTGTAGCTGTACAGCAGGCTGTTCTTATAATGTACCTATGTTGTGTAGCTATGGACAAAACGGGCTGCAGAGCTACCACAGTGTACAACCGTTGAAGCAACTAAATTGGCCTAAACAGGCACACTTTGGTAACTACATGCTAGTACTAGTACTGGTGTTGGACCTTGTGTAATGCGCCCAGGTTGCAGCGTGAACACACTGAGCCTGCATCTTGAGGTCATGCCATGCCAGACGTGTTCTTGTAGACCAGCCCAAACAGCTTGTTTCCCTCCGTGGCTGTAAACAGCGTCCAGCTTTGAGATGCCAACAGCCAGCACTTGCTGTGTGCGGCTGCTCAGGCGGGCTGCCATGACCTAGCAGGGTATGGCTTGCACACTGGTGTACTGTTCACTTGCGCACATCTGATGACCTGAAGAACTGCTGGAGTGAACAGGGTCTTTGTGTCCAGCTCAATGGACAGAGCGCAATTTGGTGTAGAAGGACACCCTGCTTTGAGAAAATGCACGAGGTGTGGGTGTGTGTGCTGCACTTTGACTGAAACAGGGTACAGCTTTCGATTTCAGCAAGTTTGCATGACTGGTAAAATAGCCTCCAAGATGCATTCCAATGCATTTCAATGCATTGCGCATCCTAACGCAACCCTTGCTTGACTGCATACTGTATCTAACACTAACACAATACCCCTACGATCCAGGCACTTTACCAAGCTCTGCAAATCAGTGCATCCGTGGGAACGTGTATCTGAGATCAATCTATCAAGGTAACCGGGTACAGGCATCAACATACCTCCCCTGATAAGACTGTGCTGACACAAATGCATCAAATGACTGCTTCCAAAAAACAATTGCCAGCTGGCAGCATCAAACGCACCACTGTGATGTATACATGCCAGCTTGCTTTGTAAGGCAGACCTAAGTCGTGTTCACACTACTTAGTAGCCATGCTACTAAACAGAAATCAGGAGACAGCAGGACCCCACCTGGCTTTGCTGTTGTTTTGCACAACAGACCACATCAGCTCATCGCCACATTTGCATGTCGGAGTGTAAAAGCAAAGCTCTACAGGCCTCAGCTTCTTGCCCATGCCTACCAGTGATGTGCAGGTCCGCCATCAGCAACCAGCATGCACAAGCACAAAGCCTGCACAATGAAATGCTGCACACATGTTGGCAACGATATCAGAATTCACAACTATGGAAAAAAGAGATAGACATGTATATGCTCCAGTCTCTAGCCACTCCAGAGCTGACTCTGTGTGTGGTTGTACTTATCTGGCAGGCACTGCTGGATGCCCTCTGTGATCACACAGTAACAGCGACACATGCTGGTCACAACAATTACTTGATGCTGTTACTGATCATGTCTGAGGCTTCACTGGAGGCACTGTTGGTCATATACTGCAAGTGTTTTGTATGCTGCTGATCCATTTTGACCTGGGTATTGCGTGTGTGCATGCAGTCATGTTACTTGAAGGCATGCACAATGTCAGCGTGTCAAACCGCACTTTTACGCCTGTCTATGTCATGACGCACGCTGTTCGTGTGTGCGCAGGGTGCGTACCGAAAACTGCCCAAGGACACTTACGCAGGCAGGCCTCGTTTTCTGATCAGTCACAGGGTTCATGTCAACACCAGATACTTGCAGCTCAACGGTGGTGTTTTACACTGAGCACGCTGTGCAACTAGTAGTGTGTGCATATACAGCAACCTAAAATGACCCTTCGCCTGCATGACTGCACACAGGCGCACAACTTGAGGGCATCTCTGATCACTTTGACGGGGGTGTGCTTGCTCCAATAAGTTTCATACTTTGTTCAGTCTGGCAATTTGCCTAACGATGAGAACGGCAATCTTTATCCAGACCAGATTGATCTGTCCTCCTCTTAGGCTGGTTTGCCTCCCAGCTTGTGTGGCCAAAAAAGCTTGTTGAATGCTAAGTGTCAGCTGTGTTACTCCCAGCCAAGAACATTAGGTTTAACTGTTTCACATGGCCCCCAAGTGGAGTACGATGCATAGTTGCACTCGTGCGGGTGCGGGTGCGGGTGCGGTGCCGCACCCGGTGCGCGCACCGCCGCACCGGCTTTTAGCCGGGTGCGGCTGAAAAAGCGAAAAAGTGCTAAAGCTACAGAGTCCATTACACATTGCCCACAGCAATATACAGTAATGAATCAGTGCAATAAGGCAGCTTCACAACGTTCCAATCGAAGTCTATT
>JAABUK010005253.1_pt1 | contig 20386 bp, 28 predicted proteins | sample 5559141 | NCBI WGS metagenome assembly JAABUK01 (sample SAMN10711869, study PRJNA513367) | rock metagenome | isolation source: Antarctica rocks | place: Antarctica: Victoria Land, Pudding Butte nord | collected 2016-01-03 | reverse complement strand
AGTGCGTGTGCACAAGACTACCTGAGTAATCAAGATGCAGCCGATTTCTCCTCGTATTGCTGAACCCCTGCTAGGTCATGCTAGATACAGAAAGGTACGCCTGCAGAGTCCGGCAACGTTGCTAGCGGACACGCTTGAGCTACGGCAAGTTAAAACGTGAGAATGGCTTCACAGATACGAGACCTGAATCGCGGAACCTTCGGATTTGTTCAGCTGGCTTTGGACACACAGACTGGGACTCAAGTAGCCATCAAGTTCATCGAGCGAGGGGAAAAAGTGAGCTGTCTTCTTAGGAAACCCTCAGCATTCTTCAAGGGCTAGTTTTGTTGCGGTTTTCGGTCTTATAGACACTTGTGCTGGGCTGCAGATCTCCAAGTATGTAGAACGAGAGATACTGAATCACAAGCGCTTAAACCAGCCACATATCATAGAGCTCCGAGAGGTATGTATGTCAACGCACACACAGCGTCTCTCTGCTCTGACCAGGGCAAGTGTCAGAACAATGATTCTGCCGCAGGTCTTTTTGACAGAGGAATACATGGCTATCGCTATGGAATATGCAGCAGGAGGTGACATGTTTCAGCTAGTAGTCCGGCAAAGAGGTCTCCCAGAAGCAGATGCTCGCTGGTACTTCCAGCAGCTCATCATTGCCATAGACTACTGCCATAGAATGGTGCGCTTGCTTTGTAATGCATCCTTGCTTCAGTCACAAATGCAAGTGCCCTTCCCTGTTACTCACCACCCAAGTAGGCATCAAAACACATGTCATCTCTCTTTGTGGTACCCATTGAAGCTAAGCTTTCTACCATACAGGTCAGTACCACGCACCAAGCTGACTGCATGCAATGTTCAATGTGATGACTTGCAATTTTCCTGGTTGGACAAAGGCGTGTCCTTCTTCTTACTAGACAAGCCATTTTTTGGAAGTGCATTGTGCATGATAGACCCTATGCAACGTGTCCAGACAGATTTCATGCCATGCAGGGTGTTGCAAACAGGGACATTAAATTGGAGAACACTCTGCTGGACAGTACAACCAGACCGCTCATCAAGATCTGTGACTTTGGCTACTCAAAGGTAAGGCCCTTCGCATTCAAGACAAGCAGTTGTGCCTAGCTTATGCCCTCACACAATCAAATGATGCTGTGCATGACACCTATGTTTACAGTCAAACATCACGCACAAATGTGTGCCTGCATTGGTTGTGGTCTGCACCTTTCCTCCAGGCTTCTGCAAATGCCACCAAGCTACATGTTACCACTGTTGGTACCATGACACTCTCTGTGTCACCCACAAGTTCCATCTTTAGAGTAGGCTTTACTTAGTGCTTGTGTCATGTGCTGATGCTCATCTTGACAATCTTGACACACTGTGTGCCATGCTTGCTGCAGCATGAGAAGCTCCAGTCAGCTCCTGGCTCCCGAGTTGGCACCCCTGCCTATCTAGCCCCAGAGGTCATCTTGACCACCAAGGGCAAGACTTACGATGGCAAGGTGGCTATCCACCTTCAATCAGTCAATCAATTTGCATTTCTTGTCTTTAGGACTCATCAGGGGAGTCAACAGACAATAGCTAGGAGAATTCTGAGAATGCCTTCCAACACACTCAAACACAGTTCATGTGCACTTGCTCTACCTGCCTGCTGTCACGCAGCGCTCTTGTACAATTACCAACATCCCTACAATGAGGGCAGTGGCCCTTCCATCAGCTATCCCCAGGGCACCAGTTTTATCACCACAGGCCTTGCATACAGATGCAAGTATGTACACCCTGCATGCAGGGTATCATAGCTGACAATTTCTCACGCATGCATGCATCTTAACTGCTGCATGACACCATGCTTTTGGCCAAGACCTTTATCAGCCTGAGCAATTTTTTGGTAACACACTGTTACAACAATTGTTTGTCATTGCAATGAGCCCTCCTGTGTGCACGGACAACCAGGTGACACTCATGAGTAATTTGGTGCTGGCATGTGTGGGTTGCAGATCGCTGATGTCTGGTCATGTGGGGTGATGCTGTACATCATGCTGGCGGCTGCCTACCCCTTCGGCAGGCCAGAGGATGAGAATCTGAAGCCATCTCGCAAGATGCATGTTATGCTGCAAGTATGCCTCTCCCTTGGCTGTGTCTGCCTGCTTCATGCCATGTGTTAAACGTGTCTCTGCAAAGATATGCCCTTGCACCCAGCGTTTGACTCCTGCAATCATGCTCACACTTGTCAACTTGTTTCAACTTGTGGTGCCTATGCGCTCACACGCAGCATGCTGCATCCCAGCGTTGCAATGCTGTGTGTAGCAAGTGAGCTGGTGCGTTCTCATTTGTGCACGGTGACACAGCTGCCTGCATCCCCATACTCACCTTCAGCTCGTATACATCCCCAGGCTGCAGTCTGCCAAGTAAAGCTGGTCTTGCATCACAGCTTGCTCTGTTCGTTTGCATACACGCATCATCCAGAGTCTTCCCACATGACCTCATTCATCCTATCCAACAAACCGGCAAAGACTGCTTGATGCGCGTTGTGCCGCTATGTCATCCTGCATGCAATTGCATCACCCACATGTCATGACAGTGCCACTGGTGAGCCCATCTAGCATGAACAGTGCATGATTAGCACCTTGCCTGCACCATCACCTGTGCATCAAGTGGGTGCGTGGGCAGCCTGGTATAACATTCGGTTTCTTGTTGAATTGACGCCGAAAGGCGTAGTCTTTCTTTTCCTTTTCTTTTTCATCAAGTGGGTGTTCATATGCGGCGCAGCGCATACTCAATGTGGAGTACGGCTTCCCTCCCAACATTCGGGTCTCAGATGACTGCAAAGATCTGATGAAGCGAATCCTGGTGGCTGATCCTTCCAAACGCCTCAGCATACCCCAGATCATGGAGCACCCCTGGTCAGTCAGCACCCCCCTAACCCACACCAACAGATGCACAGCTATTTGTGCCTACATTGCATCCAAACTATACAAAGGCCCACAGCTTGTTTCATCAGTGTCAGTACAGTTGTGATTACACTTTACTTGCCAATGGACAGCCTATTATTGGTGATTGCACCCTGGGTGGCCTATGCTTATGTCTGTGCTGCTCAATGGGAGTGTGGGCATACTTGCTTGGCTGCGGCGCAGGTTCACAACAGACCTACCAGCAGGAGTGTCAGAAATGAATCAGAGGCTTGTAGAGGAGGCTGAAGCTGGCGATCTGCCCTTTGGCTCTCAGGTCTGAAAGCTCACATGCTGGCAGCATGAAGTCCTAAACCCCGAACAGTCAAAAAGTGTCTGTTTGGGGCATTGCGTAGCCAGTCTGGTTGCATGGTTGCTTTTTGTGGGTGTCCTTGCTGAAGCACTCATGGGCATTTGCAGGCTTGCCAACTGGTTGTCGCGCACATGCTAGATTTGCACTCCTTTTTTGATGACGCACAACGCGCATCAGGCTTCTGTCCACCTGCTTCAAGCTTGCAACAACAAGTTGTGCTTGGCTGGACACATGCAATAGACCATGACATACTGAAAGAGACCTGTGTGCTTTGCAGAGTATGGCTGAGACTGTGCGTATTGTGCGTCAAGCCATGAAGGCCAACACCAGGCAGCTGCTCAAATTTGACAGTGATGACTTCATTGATGATGCAATTTATATGGATCAGCAGGAGCAGGAGCAGCAGAAGTTGTCGGGCAGGATCATACTCTGATCCAGACCATGAGTGATGAATCCTGAAATGATTGCAGCAGGCTATGTGTCTGGAAGCATGAATGCAACATGGTCCAAAATGCACACTCTTTTGATTTTTGCTTTTGCGCCTTCAGTCAGCAGGGTGATGTAAGGCTGGGTGTTTCTTTTGCAACTAACTGTTTTGGTGCCTAGTCAAGTGAGTAGGCTCTGCAACAGAATGTGGTGTCTGTGACAGGCAGTAGGTCACACTGTGCGCTTGCACTTTCTGCTTCTGGCATTGGGTTTCTTTTTTGGCACTCCCACCGTCTGATCCTGCTTGTTTAGCATGCATGTATACATGTTTATTGAGACGGCATCCTAGCCGTTGTTGGCTTTTGCCCAGTGTGTAAATTTACATGAAGGAGGAACGCTATACGTACACATAAGCAGTGCTTGCAGACGATTTTGTTATGTACGCGCATTAAAACAACAGCTGTCATCGGATCCGTTGCATTGGCCCCTAGTCTTGGATGAGACACTAGCTTCACCAATCAAGGCACTCTTTGCAAGCGTAACAGCTAGCGCCTGGGGAAACAAGGCATCATTCAAGCATTCGGGCAGCAGGTACTGAGACGCGCATCCACAGCTGCTAATGGTGTCTATGCAACAGCCGCGGACCTGCCGCGTGCAGTGCAGGGTCTTGCTTCAAGCCTGTGCTTGCATCTTCCTTTGGCAAGGTGCGTCGGATCAGGATTGGCATGCATAAACGCCAGTGTGCCGTGAACAGCCGCCAAACAGTGTATGGCCGCTGTGTGGCCACTTGCGAGTCAAGCGTGGCAGCCTTGACTCTGGCCTTGACTAGCTCTTCGTGCGTGCAGTCGCATCCTCACCGGCGATGGCACAGTGGCCCGGTAAGCTTGATCACCAGAGATGTATGGGGATCGGCAGTATTGGGAGGACAGCTAGCTACATGGCACATCAATGATGTTTCCTCCTGAACCGATTGTAAAAGCAGCATCTGCATTTGGCAACTTCTTCGACCCTAGAGAAAGTACTTGTCCCTGAAACCTGCCTTATGGTTGCAGGTGATGAATCGCAGGTGTGACTGCGCAGCATGAAAGAAAAACAACTGAAGGCTGCACCTTTGCCATCAGCAGTGCTGGACACGCAAATACATAATTGGAAGTTCACTGATGTATTGTCAGGATAGTTTTCAGGGTCTTCAATCAGATACTCTGCTCTTTTTGGAGCATCAATGCTGCCATGCAGACACAGCCAGCATGCCATCATATGCCGCCAATCACTATTGACCCTTAATGGCTTGGCTCTTTGATCCTGTGCCAAGCTACACTCTTTGTGTTTGCTAGGTTTGCGACAGCAACAAGCAGAGCGGCGCAGAGTGTTCGGGTCACCTCAACGTTCCACCTCCCAGCTGCATCTGCAGTGATGTTCCTGTGCAAGGCACCACGCCCCACACCTGCGCAGAGGAATACAATGATGGCAACTGCGGCCAAGGCTTTGTCACGAGTCCCATTCTAGCCATTCCTGAGGGTACGTGCGTCTGTATACAGTACCACATGGCTCTGATCTGGCAATACACTAATCTCAGCAGTTGCCAAGACCATGAAGGGACACGATAATACAGCTGAAATGCTGGCATGCGCACGATCGCATTCTCTGTTTTCAATAGGCTGCTTGTCTGCCTGTCCTTCACGCCAACTATTATGTTCTTGTTTCAGCCGCTGATGTGTTATATGCAAAGCTGCTGCATATGTATGGCGTGCAAGGCAGCAATTGATGACTAGACCACAGCTGCAGTGACTGCTGCTCAAAATGATGGCCATTGTTGCTACTCACTGCAGTAGCTAGCTAGGCTTGTAGGGCTTATACCCTGAAGCCTGCACCCTATAGGGTTGTAGGGCAAGCTGCATATGGGTCACACATCGGATCTGCATCTCTACGATGTTGCTCTCAAAAGTCAACAGCAATGTTGTGTAGGTGCGACTGCCGCGTGATCTCATGCACCTGCTTTCTCCAGGCAAACTATGCGCAGCAGTGTTCACAGCATGTCGTGTAGCAGCATTGTCTGTTGGCAGTGTATAGCCATGACAGACAAAGCCTGCCTGGATGACTATTCAATGACTGATCGTGTATGATTGGGCGCCAACTGTCAGGACAACATCCGTGCACGCTGTTCTGGAAACCAAGTGCACACTGCTGTATCAGTTTTTTGTTGGTTGCATCCCTTTACACCGTTTTGTTTTACTTGGCAAAAACATGACCAAAATTGTAGAAGGGGTGGTGCAGGGTACTGTCAGCTGACATGTGGCCGGTGCAACTGTGCTGAGTCAGTGACACAGGTGCTGCAGAAGCTTCAGGCCAACACCTTCCTCCAAGCTGCCACCATGACCGGCATGAAGGCTCAGTTTGACCTGCCTGGCTTCACAGCAACAGTTTTGGCGCCCTCAGATGCTGCCTTTGCCACCTTCCTTCATGGTACAGTCATCTCTGCCTGGCTGAATCATTGCTGAGTCATCGCTGAATTATTGCTGGATCATTGCTGAATCATTGCTGAATCATCGCTGAACTATTGCTGAAGCATTGCTGACGCATCCATTGCTGTGGGGTAGACATGACAGTATCCACACAAAGGTTTGCATTGACTCAAGCTTATTCTTGCATGACATAATTGCATGCAATGTCTGCATGCAGGTGCTCCATTGAGCAGCATGACAAATGATGCACTGCTGGCATTGCTGGAGCTGCATGTGCTACCCCCAGTGGCAGGTCTGCTGACCCCCTGGACCACCCCCTTCTTGACCACCAGCCCGACCCTGCCCACCTGGCTGGGAGGGGGCAACAGCCTGACAGCTGGCAAGGCTGCCAATGGGTATGTGCCTAGACTTGAAGAACCGCTTTTACGGCTGCCAGTGACTGTGAGACTCAATAGGCATATCATGCAATTTGCCTGAATCCTATTGTGTTTGACATCTTATGTTTACTTGCTTGACTGCTTGACGCTGCCTGCCTGGGCACTTGTGCTTGATCAAGCTGCAGCATGAATGCTGTGAGCTTCACAGCTGATGGTCATGTCATTGTGTTGGCCATGCATGAGCTTCTGCTGGAGTGCTGACCTATCTTTGTTGTATCTCATGTCTCAACAAAGTTGGCCACTTCACCGTCGGCTTGAACCCAGCCTGTGCATTGAGGTCAACGGGCCAGTCTGCTCAGCAGGGCCTGCTGTCAGGCATGCAACATGGGGCTATGATCCAGGCACTTTACCAAGCTCTGCAAATCAGTGTATACCTGGAAAAGTGTATATAAGATACAACCTATCAAGGGAACAAGGGGCCTGTGTATGTATGCTTCATCCTAACTATGTGCATTGTAGGCCTGCCAATTTCACTGTCAGCAGCGGCGCAGGATCAGCTGCCAACATCGTTGTTGCTGACATGGAGGCCGCCAGGGTAAGCTCTTCGTCATGCCACACTGCTGTTGTGACCATTGCTGCCTTGCTCTGCATTGCACATTGGCAAACTTGCAGCTTCGCACGTCTTTGTTTGTATGTAATCCACTTGAGTGTAGCTTCTCAGTGGTGCAAAGGTTTGATCGTGAGAGCCTGTGGGCACATTGTTTCAGTCTGTTGTGCTGCCATGTCATGATGTGGCTGTGTGCAATGCTGTGCAGTCATATGTGGACATACTGGATGCTGTGCTATCTGTCCCAGTCAACACTGCTCCAGTGCCTCTACCAGCCGTTGGGTCAGGTCCAAATGGGGCAGTTGGCATTGCAACGTTCAATATGACAGCATCATCAATCATGACTCCAGCAGCAATGGCTGTGCAGACTGCTGGATGATGCACTTCACAGCCCACAAATTGTGTCGAAGGCAGATTTTGCGGTAGTAGCCATGCAGACGGCTGATTGTTGTGTTGTACAGCTTGCAAACATGATGGAAGCGTTTACATGGTGACTGCAACTTCCAGAGCAAGTTGTGAAGCACTTCTGATAGGACGTAACAGTGCAGGAAATTAGTTAGTAATGTGCCTTTTGTGTCTGCTCATGCTAGCAATGTGCGAGTTATCTCAGCTCTGCTACATGAGCGTCAAGGACTTAATCATTCTGCAAGCACGTTGAACAGACCCTTTTGTGAAATGAAGATGCTATGATGTGGCTTGGTGCAGTGACGGAATGATGCACATGTGGCCACACCTATGTTGTGCTGTTACTGGGGGCTGCATAACATCAAACCCAACTTGCAAGTACTTCATTGCCAACAATGGCTGTGCATGGATTGAGTTTGTTCCTGTGGACAGGAAATCAGGCAGTCGAACAAGCCATGCAGGTCTGTAAAGCCTAAGTGGCAAGCTGCGAGAACAGTAAGGTGCTACAGGCAGGGAACTGGAATGTGTCTGTGCGAAATTAAACACTATTGATTAAAAGCCTTCGTGAGATAACCACAGCTGGATTGTTGGTTTGGACAGACAAGCTTCATGAAGTAACCACAGCTGTGTCAGCTTCAGCTGAATCAGCAGGCTCGCTGACAGCATTGTCAGCTTCACCAACAGCTTCACCAACAGCTTCACCAACAGCTTCATCAACAGCTTCAGCATCCTCATCTGAGTCAAGCTCATCCTGACTGTCGACATCCTGTGAGCTGACTGTTTGCCCAGAGGCAGCCTCATTGAACTTGTAAATGCCCTTGGGGACATCAATGAAGGCTACACAGATATCCAGCTCATCTCCTGGCTTAGCTGGACGATTAATACGCATCACAGTCTCTAGACCCAGCTCTGGCATCAAGATGCGAGCCAAACCAGACTCCTACAACAAAACACACTCGGTATGAGCCGACATAACCCCATTGATGATAGTAAGTTACAGGCGCTCCAGCTGATCATTCTTGCCAGGTACCCACTACATGTTGCCTGCTACCAAGTCCTGTGAGCCAACATGCAATAGCATGAGACACTGAACCCCCTTGACTTGAGCATAACAGCTCTTTAGAGTACAGAAATGTCACTATGTTTGCAGAAAAGTGTCCCTTGGTGGCCAAGATACATCTGAACGATACCTGGGGACAGGAAAAAGTGCTTTCACATTGGGAAAACAACTTCAGACAGTTGCAATCAAGCTACAACACACAGTACCAGCATCACCACGGATGTGTGATGGGCAGTGCCAGAATCATAACAAGGTCATGTTGTGCAGTACCAGCGTGTCACAACAAGAAGAGGGGGAACAGTGACATAATGAGGTGAGTGTACTTACAGTGCGCATCCACATCAGCAGCATGGCCTTCCAGCTGCGCTGTGGGTTGTTCTGTGACTCAGCTTTGAAGTAGTGAGCCAGCCAGTAGTTGGTGACCTCACGCTCCAGCACACCAGCTTCCTGAGCCATGCCGTTGCTCAAATCCACCAGCTCACCCAAATGGAATGCTGTGAAAGGCGCTGACTCCCCTCGTAGGAAAGCCTGCACATACATTCAGCAGTTGAGTGACGCTTCAAGTGCTTCAAGCAGCTAAATTGAGAGTTCAGTCACCCATGCAAATGATGCTGGATGCATCAAGCATGATCAAGTACCAGATTTGCGCCCTTGCCATGCTCAGGCAACAGGCACGGCAATAGATACAAACACATGCAAAATGCACACGAGCTCTATGAGTGATCAATACCTGGAGCAAGCCTAAGATTCATACCCCAAGCCATGCAGAGACAGCAGCATAGTAACAGCAGGTTTGCATATCTCTAATTGAATACTTGCATACTATCAACTGCAAAACCTGAAAGGCACACGAGTTTTGTGAGGATTCACCTTGAGCTGAAAGTGGGCTAGCATGTCGCTGTAGCTCAAGCCATGCACAGACAACAGCATACTGACAGCAGGCACACACACTCACAAGGCTTGTGAGCACACACCTTGAGCTGAAAGTGGGCCAGCATGTCGCTGTAGCGCCGGATGGGAGAGGTGAACTGCACGTAGCCCTGGAGGCCCAGGCCAGCATGAGGGGTGGGGCCACTGGTGGTGATGTTGCCCCTCACCATCTTGCTTCGCAGCAGCACATGCCTGCAGGGGCCACTGGGCAGGGCTTCCAGCTCCTTCTCTGAGGGCAAGCTAGGCGTGACCTGCCCTCTGTAGGGCAGGGCTAGACCATTCTCACTGCCTGCAGGAATTTCAGTACATAGACGTTATGACAGCTGGCGTGCAGGGGTTGTACTTGTGAAAGGGTCCTGAGCCTTATTGTTTCATTGCACAAAACAACCCCCCCCCCCCAAAAGGCATGCTCACGCCCATGACCGGCTCATTGATGAGGGAGCCCTGTTTGCCACTTGCCCTTTCTGAGGCAGGGCAGGTCCGGTATCTCATTTTCAAGAGATTATGAGAATCCATGAAAGCTGATCGACAGGACTTGAAGATGGCATAAGAGCCAGCAGGGGCAATGATACACCTTCCCACATCCTTGTCTGAGGACAAATGGGGCACAGGGATGGGCGCAGAGTCTGAAGGACACACGTGTGTCTGTACCAGACTGGAACAATCACAGCAGAGCCACCTCCAAAAAGAAATGACTCGTTGAAGGAAGAAGAGAGGCAGACCAACACTGAGTGCAATCTGTAGGTCAGAGCTGACTCATGCAGATGAAACAATAACGAGGCATAGCAGGTCTTGCACCCATGTACCAGGTGTTGGCAAAGCTTTGTATCGTGGTTGTGATCAACACAGTTTGCATACTGGTTGTGCATTATGAAGCAACATCTTAAGATTAAGTTGGCTGTGCTGAGGGCAGAGGGCAGCCTACAGAGGGCAGACTGAGGCCCATAAACCCAATGCAGCCGTTTCTAGGTGAAAAACTTTATAATTGTTTCAAATTCATTCAAGACTTCTAATAAATGGTATCTTTTTCCACTTTAATTCTTTAGAATCATCAACTCAGGCACCAGCGTTGGGGAAGATCGACCACCAGCAGCATACACTCAGCAGCTCTACAAGACTTTCAACTACATCATTACAAATCATTGGTGCACAAAAAAGGGTGGTGCATTCACCATCAGTAACAATCAGTGACAATCAGTGACACACAACCAGTGCAGGCTACACTCATGAGAGCAATAGCCTGGCTGAACCAGGAACCTTCCTCTCAGACACCAGATGATGAGAGGCTTAACCATCAACACAGCCAATTCGACACCTCTACAATGGCACCTTCACCCCACCACATAGAATGTTACATTCAGTAGCAACGACAGACAGCCTGTGCCAGCTTTACCTATGTGTGCAATGGCCTGACCGGCCAGAATCATCATCTCCGACACGAGGCGCTGGGAGGGTTGGTTGCCTGTTGCAGAGCCGGAGGCATGCACCTGCACAATGCTGGCAGGGCTGTGGGGCTGAACCACCCTCACCTTGGCCTCTGGCATCTGGAAGCCCATTGCTCCCTGTTCTTCACGCCATCTCTCCCTTGCCTCTGCAGCCTGCATTTCCATTTTTTCATGTTATACCTTACGGTCTGGGTTGTGGAGCCAGCTGTGACTCAGCAGACATGCTGGCTTGGAAGCACAGGTGTGCCTGCACACACGCTATTTGTTTGAGTGACATGCAACATGCATAGTGTAACACATAGAAGCTGGTGGTGGTCTAGAACAATGCTATATGGTCGCTACTTGTATAGGTGACATGCAACATGCGTAGTGTAACACATAGAAGCTGGTGGTGGTCTGAGACGATGCTATAAGGTGTTGGATGCAGAGCCAACTGGGCTGCAAAGTTGAGTGTGCTGCAGTTTTGAAGCAGCAGGGCGCAGCAGTGTGCATATTGTCAGTGACTCACAGGGTGAGTAACAGGATGAAGATCTGACACACTCCCACTCAACAGCCCATGACCTGACGCTTTGTGAGGCTTCCACACAGCAGGATGCAGCATGATGCAGCAACAACTTCATGCTGCATGCAGCTAGAACTGCAGGATTCAGTGCACGGATGTCAGCTAAATTGCAGGCATGCTGTTGTCCAGAGTGTATCAACCTCTATGACACATTGCCAGTTTTCTCCTTAAAAAAGGCCAACAGCTGTAGTGCAGCATTGCTGCACGACATGACTTGTGTTCACCTGATGCAGTGCCCAAAGCATGGGTTCCTGCTCTGGCATAGTTGCATCCAACAACTCATCCACCTCATGGTAAGTCAGTTTCCTGGTCGGGCTGACTGTTGAGGCCACCATGCCACACTCGGCCAGTGAGCCATCTGAGTTGAGCAGCATGTGCACACTCAGGGCTGCGGTGGGCTGCCCCATGTGCAAACTAAATAGCCCGTCTGCTAGGTCTCGGGGGAACATGGGTATGTTGCCTGCACCATACCAGACGTGCAAACTCAGCTTTGGTCCAACAGGTGGAAAGAACAGTAGGGCTGGGTAAGAGGCAGGAAGTGCAGCAGACCCAAAGGGGTCAGGGTCCATGGCAGAGTTCAGGGCCAGTACACACTCCAAGGAAGCAGGGCTATAGCAGAGGCAGGGGCAGGGGCAGGGCCAGGCCCTAGGGCCCAGGGCAAGGGCAGGGCAAACTCAAGACTCAAGGTGGTCACTACTACCATATTGACCTGAGTTTTGGCTCTACGACATGCCCAACAAACCAACAAAGTCCCCCTATGTTACCTATGGTGGACACACACGCACGCACGCACGCACGCACGCACGCACGCACGCACGCACGCACGCACACACACACACACACACACACACACACACAATAATTAATGCATACAATAATCAAAGGCAAAGAAGGAGGGGGGTTTACCTGTGGGGAGATACATGGTTTTGGCTCGATGGCGAGCCTCAATATCCAGAGGGTCCCCCTGCGTGACCCATCTGGTGGGGTCTGCAATGTGCACCCACAGCTTATGCCGCCCATCTGGCAGAACCTCCACCGCCAGTCCATCATCAATGTCCCGAGTACTGGCATCATCAATGGTGAGAACCTTATGGTGAGTCAGGTCTTGGCGAATGCTGGCATCTGGGTCTGTGGGTGGGTCTGTGAGTAGCTGCGCAGCCCGCTCCTGAAAGACATAGCACCACATACTCAGCTGCTACATGTGTGTATGTGCATCAACCTGTTGCACCATTTGAGCAGATGCAGTGTAGCCATTGGGCTGCAGTGCAGCCATAGAGATGTGAATTGCTGTGCACTTCTTCCCTGCATGATCAGGTGTGCCATCTTGAGCTTAAGCCGCTGCAGCTTTTCTGCAAACAGCAGGACACCACTGTTGCTGCAGAAAAGCTGCAGCAATGTTGAACAAATCCCTGATATCTGCAGCTACTGCTGTAGTGTGTGCCCAGCAATGGCAAATTGCAAAGTTCCAAGCAAGATCACAGCTGGCTTCAGCAAAACAGACAGTATGCACATGGCAGCATGCTTTGGACAGTTTGGCATGCTGATTGACCTTGTAAGAGCTCATACCAGGTGTATTACATGCTGGTTGTGGGGAACACAAGAGAAAGTGACACACAATACATGCAACTGTTTCTGTATTATAAGCTGTTAGTGCACACCAGTAAGAACACGACCTGCTGAAGGATGTACAGCTGAAGCACTGTAACTGAATTTCTGTCTGACAGCAGAAGGGTCTGCCTGTCGTCAAAACAGCTGAAAGGCAAAATGCCCCTTTCCAGGCTTACAGCAGAACGGTCTACAAATTGTCAAAACAGCTGAAAGGCAACACAACCCTTTCAAGCCATGAAGCAGAAGGGTTTGCCTATCAACAAAACAGTTAAAAAGGCAAAGCAGCCCTTGCAGGCAGATGGGCACCTGAACAGGTGATGGGAAGGTCTCTGTGCGCTGGGCCTTGATGAGGCCCAGCTGCTCGTGGGGCCGCCACCAGCCAGCGCTCTGTAGCATCTCCACTGCTGCAGATGGGTTGGGCTGCTTCCCACAAGCCTGAAGCAACACAGCGAGCCTGGGAACATTCAGCTGTACGCACATGCCTTGAGCGACACAGAAAGCCCGGGAGGATACAGCTGCATGCACAAGCCTGAAGCAACACAGCAAGCCTGAGAACATTCAGATGCATGCACAAGCCTGAAGCAACACCGCAAGGCTGGAAACATTCAGCTGCTTGCACAAGCCTGAGACTGCACCCTGACTCTGAAGTGGCATAGCTGCGAGCCAACCTTGGAAAAAGGGACAGCAGCATGCATGAGTCTAAAAACACAGGATAATCCTGAGGTGACAATTCTGCCAGCGTAACCGTACTTTCTGAAGTGCTGCATTGCTGCATACCAACCTTGGCGTATTAAGCTGTAGTAGATGAGGGAGGCTGTTAATCAAAGCATGACGCATCGCACAGGATGCCTTCGAAAATGCAGGATGTCATTTTGTGAACACACAACATGGCTGTTCTCCACATGGGAATGCAATAATCAACAAGTCCAACTTACATGGCTGTCCTGAACAAACCTCTCCCATGCATGTACAAAAGCATGCACATATGGGATGCATGCGTGCATGGCATACCGCCATAGTTTACAAGCAACCCCAATACTGCAATCATCTGACAGCGATGGAAACTCTGGTGATACACAAACTCTTCCTATTTCATAAATAACTCAATCACACAGCCATAGAGCATAAGCTGCACCAATGGTAGCTCCAGTCGAGGCTAAAACAGCAACAAAACAATTGGTCTGACATAAGGCCAGGGAAAGTTGGACCCGAACAGCATGACAGATAGAAGCAGGCTCACCTGCATCATCTGAATGGCTAAGGTGCTGTCAGCAGTATCAGCCCTGCTCAAGGCGAAAGACTGCAGGGCTGATAGGCGGTGTGACTGGCTGCTGTCAGTGCACTCTTGCATGCTTGGCTTTTGATCGTGAGGAAGCTTATGGCATCTGTACATCTCCTGGACAAACTCCTGTACTTCTGCTGCAGCCTACAACAACCACACAGTACTCATGTGGTTGAGTGTGCTGATAGCCAAATTGATGTGAAGGCTGTCGCATGTAGCATGAATGAATGACAGTGATTCTGTTATTGCTTGATTCCAAACTTACATGCTGTCTGTCGTAGAGAAAGCGCAGCTACAGTTGTACTTGCGCATGCATTTGTGCCAATTTTGATTAGCATGATCTGCGACATGAGTGCCTGGTGCCTCACTGTCTGTTGACAGCCAGACAAGAAACAAAACAGTCACGCTGCGTAATGAAAACAGTCAAATTTTGCTGGGCGATGCAGCTCACTTGCATCAGTGCTTTGCCCTGCATGGAGGTGCACATCCTTGGCATATCATCAGCATTCTTGACACAGGGGTACATGCAGATGGTCAAAGCAGTGTGCATGCTGTCAGGAGCTACCTTCTCATCAGCGATACGCTTTGCCTTGAGTGAGTGAACCTCCTTGGCAGAGCGCGCCTGGAATCTGGGAGGGCTGCGGCCAGCCTGCTTGAAGAAGATGCGCTCCTGGCTGAGCAGGCGGTGGGAAGCATAGCAAGAGGGGGGCTCTTCATTGCCAAACAGCAGAGAGGCCATTTCTGTCACGCTGTATAGCTCATCGTCTTCATGTACCATCTGCATGGACACATGCAAGTTTTGCCAGGAAGCTGGAAAGACTGTGTTTGTCATCAAAATTCTCTGTCTATGTTGCTGTTGGTGATGAGGTGTGAGCAATGGTTGAGCCTGGTGCCAACGGCACAGAGAATGTCACTATGAATCAGCCATGCATACTGCCTCCATTAGCGGACGCTAACTTGACATGCAACCATGATTTGGTCATTGCAACACTATGGGCTCATGTGGTGGTTGTGGCTAGATCCAGCGAGGCTTATGTGTATTGCCTGTTGTGTGCCCATCTGTGTTGTGGATGTGTGAATCAAGTTTGGTCATGAAGAGGACGACTGTGCCGTGTTGTGAATGTAGTAGTTTGGTCATGAAGAGGATGACTGTGCCGTGTTGTGAATGTAGTAGTCATTTTGGTGCAGAGGAAACCAAAACAAGGCTTGCAGCGGGATGGTGAGCGCATAGTGGATGAGAATAGCTTTGTGTCTGCATTGATGCTCACTGAACACAACTGGCAGATGAACAACTGCTTACAGGCTGGCAAGGTCAGAACAGTGTGACTGCATTTCATGCAGAACCTAACACATGTGCAGCACGGTGAAGCATGCCACTGCACATTAGCAGCTGGCAGATGTGCTGACCTCCCAAGCATCTGCCAGCAGTGCCACATCAGCATCTTTGAGTGCCTGGTCATGTATTTGGTGCAAGTCGCTTTCCTTGTAGCTTTCACCGGGAAGGATGTACACCATCTGCTGCGGACGTAGACTATATGTCTGGCCCCTGCACCACAAGCACCAGCGACTGGCAGTGAGCAGCCGATGGTTTTGCAATTGTTTGACTACCTGCTAAATGAGCAGATGCAAAACTTCCGACTTCCAGGAAGCACAGTAAAGGAAGGCTTTGCTGGAGGCTTGCCTGACATCTGTTGCAAACCAGTTTGCCTTGCCATTGGGGCGCTGTAGTAGGGCCAAGTCCTGCCTGGAGTCAGTCTTGAATTCCACAATACATCCAGCTTGGAGACTAGTATCTGCAGCTGCAGCAGCTGCAGCATATGCACGGACGTCCCGTGGACTGCACGTGCAACGTTGCCAGATTAGACCTGCTGTTCCTGTGAGATCATACAGACCAACAACACCTTCGTACCGTTGACTGAAGACAGCTGATCCCCCAAAACTTTGAGAAGTGTGGGTCAAGCTTTCCCGCCCTGAAGTACTGCAAGGCGAGATCGTCGGCGGAACTGCAGGCCGGGCAGGATCTGCTTCTGCGTATTGTGAGCAGATAGCTCCGTTGCTCCTGCTGGCGGTGAGAGTGCTGCTCGCTACTTGTGCTGCTGCACGCAGTTTCGGCACAAATGCTGGCGCGTGTACGTTTAGGCTTCGAGGGACTGGAATTGGCGACGTCGGAGGCTTGGCTTGCTGCCAACTTACTAAGCCAGTCAGCGGCATCTGTTGCGAGTGCAACGGCCTCAAAGCTTTGCAACGTAACAGGCTCCTCAGCATGTCAGATTGGCAGTCTCAGTCAGTATCTCCGAACTCATCATATAAAGCCCCGGGCTTCCCACTGTAGCTGACGATCATCAAGGCCTGAGTCCAAGCCTCTCTGAGCTCCGCTTCAAAGACATAAAGAGCAGGTAAGTCAGTAGGTCTGCGATGCCAGCAAGCCCTAAATCGTGGCGGGTTATTACTAACCTCATCCACAATGACACATGGCCGAGCACTCATATGTCATGCGTACTGTCATGCGTAGGTAAGACTGCCGCATCGCGCAGGGACCCGCGCAACTTCCCGACATTCGATCGGGGCACAGTTGTCTTTGGCAAACCTGCGCCCTATAACCGTTCGACATTATGACCAAAGACTTCACTCAGTTTAAAGCACTGACATTCGATATTGTCGGAACCTTAATAGATTTTGAAGCGGGGGTTCTGAAATGGTGCCGACCGAGACTGCCAACCAGCGTCACAGACAACCAGATCCTGGAGTGTTTTGCTCGAGTCGAGAAGGATTTGCACGTGAGTTGCAACTGTACAACATTTGTCACGTAGCACACGACTGTGCTCTGCTTGGATTCAAAGTCCTGCTGTCATCTGAGTAGCTGAGCGTTGTACCTTAAGGGCTACACCTGTGGTTTGCAGACCCACTCGCCTCATCTCTCGTTTTCCCAGATGTTCCCAAAGTTTTGGCCAGGTATGGCCAAAGAGTTTGGAATTGAAGCAGAACCAGGTGCAGCCGAGCAATTTGTAGCTTCAACCTTTGACTGGCAACCTTTCCCAGACTCCAAACAAGCTCTAACTTATCTGAAACAGCACTACAAGCTATATACCTTGACTACTGGGGGTCGAGAACTTGCAGACAACTTGGCTGACAAGCTTGGATCACCCTTCACTCACGTGTATACCGCATCAGACGTAGGCTATAGCAAGCCAGATGCCAGATCTTTCAACACACAGCTGGAAGCAGTTGCCAAAGACGGCATAAAGAAAGAAGATGTGCTGTGGGTGGCTCAGAGTCAGTTTCATGATATCATACCGGCTCAAAAACTTGGCCTGACCACTATGTGGATTGAGAGAAGGCATGATCTGAAGGGTTATGGTGCCACACCTGTGCCAGATCAAGGTGCTGCAACTCCTGACTTCCATGCAACCAGCCTGCAAGACTTTGTGGCTCAAGTTAAGCAGGCAAGAGGGGACTAAAATGTCATAGCTGTAGTCATTGTACAGCAAAGGCGCATACACTTATTTGTTTCAAGTATGTGTTTGAGGTTTACAGCAGATCTGCATGCACTGTATCAGGCTGACACCACAAAGGGTAGTACCAGCAGACAGATACACAATCAGCATGTCTGTATTGCTTGATGATGTAAGCTTCCAACCCATATGACTTTGCTGCAACTGCAGCAAGCATGTGGTGGCAAACAAGAATGGGGCCAGGCTGAATTGCGTTAAGAGGTGTTTTGAAAGCGTCTGGACTTGTCTAAAGCTGGCTGCATTATGGGCTGAAAGTCTGAGGAATCTTGAAGAACAGGCCTTTTGGACAGGTTGATTTGCGGACACTCAGACGCGCTCTAATTTAACGAGGATCAGACATGCATCAGACACCGGGTCTGAGGAAAGGTCAGGTATGATGAAGTTTTTTGTACCTTGTCAGAGGTTTGCCATACATGAGTCATCCTGAATGTTCCAATGTTATGCTTCTCACATGTAAGCCCTCCAGATTTGCTTGTGCACAAGCACAGGCTGTACGCCTGTTTGTTTGCCCTGAAGGGTTTTTCTCCCAGAGCAGCTCTTCTCAGCAGCAGATACCGTCAAATCGGATGACGGCTGGCTTCATATGTCATGTTTGAATGCCTGAACACTGCAGATTTGCTTATTTGCCCTTGTTCCTGCCATTGACCCTGCTGCTCTTGGAGTCTTAGCCTTGCCTTTATGCAATGCGGCTGAAGCCCTGCAACTGCTCTGCAATTTGCAAATTGTCAGCTTGCATGTGATGTGACAAGTAGGGCTGTCCTGACCTTGATACACTAGAAGCATGGTGAAGCTCTGCCATAGGATAATGCTGTTGAGAGCTGTGCGAAGCTAAGCCAGACCAACTGCAGGAAACAACACACACAGACATGCCTGATGCAGCAGATGTGATGCTGCTGCCATCGAGTACACCAAAATCAAAGCAAGCGCGCCCTGCCCACACATAGGCAATGGGCAGCTGTCTGCAGGCAGACAGTGGGCAGGGGGGTTTGGTGGTTGTAGGCGATGGGCAGGCAGACAGCGAGCAAAGGGATTTAGTGGCAATGGGCAATGGGCAGGCAGACAGTGGGCAGGGGTGTTTCGTGGTTGTAGGCGGTGGTAATGGGCAATGGGCAGGCCAACAGTGGGCAGGGGGGTTTAGTGGTTGTAGGCGATGGGCAGGCAGACAATGGGCAGAGGGATCTAGTGGTAATGGGCAGTGGGCAGGCAGATAGTGGGCAGAGGGGTTTAGTGATATTAAGCGATGGGCAGGCAGACAGTGGGCAGAGGGGTTTAGTGATATTAAGCGATGGGCAGGCAGACAGTGGGCAGAGGGATTTAGTGGTTATAGGCAGTGGGCAGGGCAAAGATGGTTGTTATAATTGATGTATATGAATTGCATACACGCACTTGTGACTTGTCCAGGTATGGGACGCGGGAAAGGCACTTTTACCCTAGCAACAGACAAGCGGTCAGCTTGAGCGCGATACGGACCAAAATGTGTGCATCTCTATAAGTCGAAGGGCTTTTACAGCTCCTGTCAACTCGAGAAGCGTACAGGACTGCTTTGGCGGTGTACAGAGGCATATGATCAGTGAGTTGATCTTGCAAGGAAAGGTCGTCCTGCACCTCTCAAGAGTCCAGGGGTTTCCCAACTCAAATGCTTTGATGTCTGATAGACTGTGCAGAAGCCGCGCAGCCATTCTGGTAGGCTGTGCTGGAATTTCCACGTGCATAGCAGCATCTACAAGAGTTACAGGTTGCTCTTAGCTGAACTCCTCTCAAAGAGAGTAAATGATTGCATGATGTCTGCAACAATTCACGCATGAGCATCAGCGCTTGGTGTGCTGATGCACCTAGCCGTCAAGGTCGGGTGCACCCTTTCCTTGCAACACAGTGTTTCAAATAGCTCGGCTGCTCATGTGACACTACTGAGCATCTGAGCAGAAGTTCTGGTCGGTCTTTGCCCAGTGGGTACTCTTTTAGAGCATGTAGCGATTTTATTGCTGCACTGACAAACTTGGGCATTGTGCAACCGTCATGTTGATACCTTGTGTCATGTCTGTTTTGTAGCACACTCTTTGAGCACACCCACAGTTTCATTGTGTGGGGTTTGGCAATGATGCTGAAGTCACACGGTTTTCAATCATTTGAGATCTATAGAGCTATTATGGAAGGTCGTCTGCACTGCATGTCATTGAGGTTGTCTGCCATGCATTTTATAAGATAGAAAAGTGATCAGCACTTCAATTGTATTTTGATGCATCGGCTTGCCTTGCGAGCACTGAAAATTGTTGCTCTGAGCCATTTCAGAGAAAGATCGTAGTTCAAAGCATCTGCGACGCTGCTTTATTGATGTCGCTGACTATCCCTTGATCTATACAATCTACACAGGCTGCATAGCGTGCCAATGCAGACAGCTTGTCACTTTGCCTTGATGCAGCAAACGCTTTATGAGCAGCAGAAATGATGCTAGACAGTC
>JAABUK010005252.1_pt1 | contig 20386 bp, 18 predicted proteins | sample 5559141 | NCBI WGS metagenome assembly JAABUK01 (sample SAMN10711869, study PRJNA513367) | rock metagenome | isolation source: Antarctica rocks | place: Antarctica: Victoria Land, Pudding Butte nord | collected 2016-01-03 | reverse complement strand
ATGTGTGCAGGCCCCACAGCACAGCACCCTCCAAGAATTGTTGCACCCAGCTTCTGCCACTGCTTGGCATGTGCAGCATATGCCTGTGGAGTGATGACATCATCTTTATCATAGTCTCCTGCAAACACGCACAACTGCATCATAAAAAATCGACGATGCAATACCCTTAGTCTGGAGCCTCAATTACTCTGTAGCAGTTTTGACGCCTTTCAAAGTTTGTCCATGTCTGAACTGCAGGTTTGCTGCAGTCTGACATGCACTGGTATTGCATCAAAGACGCATGTCAGTTGATGTGCAGACGTGCCAGAACAGTAGCTTGACGTGCAAGCCATGGCAGGACCCACCATCTGGGACAACCATGCCGGGAGTGGTGCCACCCCCAAGCCATTCAGTGGTGCATGTCTTAAACCCATTTGCGGATGCTCCCACCTGTACATGATCAGGTGCGGCTGCCCTCAGCACAGGTAGCGCTGCGGTTATAGCCTGCAGTATACATGCTTGACATCAGTATTGCACATGGGTGCTGATAGACGCATGCCAGAGGGTCAACGCAAGTCTGCTCATCGGATTTGTTGCTAGGGAGCTCGCAGCTGGAACTGTAAGCTACAAGTATGCAGCTTTGCACAACTTCACACAACATTGTGGTGCAGCCCTGTGTGCGTCAACTCTTTGACATTAGTGACTGTGATGCAGAAAGGAGGAGTGTGCACCCTGACCAGCTAGCATGCAAGGTCTTGGGTATACAAACGCATGTGAGCCCACCTGAGGAGCACAGCAGTTGACAAGCACGGCTTGTAGGCCCGGCAAGCTCTGAACCAACTTCACTGCTTCCTGCATGACTAGACTTGATCATGGCAAACCAGCATATTTTGGGCTTTTTCCCATGACAGTTTGGCAGGATTCCCCAATGTAAACAGTTCATTGTGTCACGCTGCCTGACGCCGAAACACATTCACGTCAGAAATGCTGCATTTCATGTGTAGCCACAACTGTTGTTATTAGTGACAGTCAACGGCCCAGAAAGGTCAACCTGGCTTGATTAAGAGCATCACAGCTTGTTAGCGCACTGCATGCTCATCTCAAATGGCAAACCACACATCCAGATGTACAACAGGTTCATGCATGACTTGACCAACAATTACAGTACATGCAGCTGTGCTGGTGTAGGGCTTGTGACTGTGCACCTGTAAGCTCTCTCCACTTCTGAGTCGAGAATGCTCACTGTCTTCTAGAGTCCAAGACACCCAGAAAGGCTTACCTTGAACAGCACAACAAGTTGTTGGTCAAAGGCACCCCACAATGAGAGTGTGCATGTGAGCAGAAGTCATCTCATGAATTGCAGCGTGCAGTCAGTGTATTGGCGCCAAACATGTTGACAATGTGGTGTGACTTTGCAGAAACACCACGGGCTGAGTTGCTTGTAAAACAAGCGCCAGACACACATTTGACAACTGCTATCAGGGAGCAATTGACTGGAAGGGTCATTTCTTGATTTGCCAGGCTACTATCAGCAGCAGAGCAGAGCGGACTGACCTGACCTGCAGGCTGCTGAGGCTGCTGCCATAGTTTCTGCTGTGCTGGCTAGGGTTTCACAAAGGAACATGTCTACGTAGGGCTCTAATACTGCTGCCATCTGCATGTAGGTTGGCTGCATTAGCTCAGCTGTGCCAAGGTCAACTGTTTGATAACTGCATACACCCATGAGCCAGTGAAGCTAACTGTACATTGCAAATGACATTCCAAGTAGATCATGGGCTTGTTGAATAGAACTTGTTGACATTGAACACAGTCGCAAAGCCACAACAAAGGACGCATGACTGAGCAGCAGTTGTTCTGCTGCTTGTGTTTGCTGCTGCCATTGTTTGTTGCTTGCATGTGCACCTGTCTTTGAGAGGAGGCAGGCATCCTGCAACTTGGACTGGCTTTCCTGCTTTGGCAACAGCTTGTTGGGACACTTGGCCAGCGGCCTGCAGACCAGAAGTTTGAGCTGACTGATGGTGAGTTGCGTACCTGCTGGGATGGGTACAGTGATGACAGGCAGGCACAGTAAGTCTCAGCATGCAGATCTTCTGATCTCAGCGTCGGAACAAATGCTGGCAAGCCCCCTACAACATACAATGGCCGCATACCTCTAGAAGGGCTTCAAAATCGTGTTCTTTACCAAAGGATTGCAATGCCCAAGGTGTAGCTGCGAAATTGTTGGTGGTGATCACTTCTGCTCCAGCTTGAATAAAGTCCAGGTGCAGGTCCTCAACGACGCTCGGCTGTTCGATGTTAGCATACGCCCCAACAAGGAAATACTTGTCTGGCTGCTGGCCGTCCAAGCTGGCCAGCCTTAAGTCTTTGCTTTTGAGCAAGTGGCCCATTCCGCCATCGAAAATGGTCGTTCTGTTGCGTTGCATCAGCGAAACCTTTGCAAGCTGCTGTACTGTGTCGAACTGGCATGTACAGAAGGTGCTGTACGCAAGGACCTTTGCGACACAGTACCTGCGTTAGTCGATTGCTGAGGTAAACGGTCAAACAGGTCAAACTTGTGCTAGATGTGTTGGCTTCAACTGCTCTCCTGCGTGAGTAATCAAGCATAATCTCCTTGCTGCATTGCATTCCTCAGCTACTGAGCATCATGTAAAGCCTGAGCGGAAGCAGTCCCAACAATAGCAAGCCTCAAGACTCTGTATGGCTCCCATCACCTGTCTTTCATCATGACCGTATGAAGTGCTATGGTAACACTTCTTTGACAAAACGACATGCTTTCCGTCAGGGATGCCCGCCAGGCAGCAGTGCACAGACAATTGCCTTGAATGCTTGATGGACTGGCCTCTTGAGACATTTGCCGTTGGTAACAGGGCGTCAGTCAAGACCAAAGGTTGTAGAAGCCAACTAAGACTCAAATGCATAGTTCCATATACAAACGAAACAAAGTTGTCAGGAACATGTCACAATGAACAGAACCACAATAGCCTCTTGGTACACAAGTTGGTTGGACTGAGTGGTGATGAGCGAAAGAAGCCGTCAGAAGGGTGATAACATTTTCATTCATGAGAGTTGCTATCCGCAGATAATCCTGCTTCATAGAGCTGCTTCAGCTTTGCTGTCTACATGCGTCAGTACATCACGCAGCCTGTAGCGGCTGTTGTTGCTGCTCTGAAAAGAAAGCTTTGAGCCACTTAGCTGAGCACTTAGGCTGCCTCTGCATTGTGCTATAGTCAACATGAACAATGCCAAAGCGCTTGGCATAACCATCAGCCCATTCGAAATTGTCCAACAAAGACCATGCAAAGTAGCCCTTCAGCTTGACGCCATGCTCATCAACTGCTTTCACAGCTTCTGCTAGGTACTGCTCGTAGTAATGCACTCTGAAGGTGTCATCTAAGGCATCTGCATGCCAGACAACAAACCACTTGTGTAGCTTCTGACAATCAACATGCACATCTTCGAGTATGTCATCTGCCTCACCTGGCTGCCACTGGCTGTGCACTAAACCCACAAAGGAACAATGCAATGCAAGGATGTTGCAAAGTCAGCAAACACCAAGCTGAGTCAGACCCTGTCCTTCTGTACCATGCATCACAATGACATCATCACTGCAGTGCAGTTTCTGAAAGCCCCACAAGCAGGTTGACTCTTCTTGTATGGTTAAGAACTAACATGCAGTGCCAGCATGTATCAGAGCTTGCCTGGCAGAGGAATGGCAGACTCTTGAGGGCAATCCACTCCGTTCTCCAGCACATAGATGTCGGGGTGGTCATACCGTTGGTCAATCCACACCAGCAGCTTCCTGAGCCCCCAGGGCACTACCCTCAGCCATTCAGAGTCCGCCTGGAGGAATCGCAAAGTATGTATGGCACGGCATCATCATGTTTGCCTTGGTACATTCGCGGCAGCAATCTGCTTGTGCTCAAATTATATTTTTTGTTCACTGTGAAGCATGCCTTGCAGTTCTCAGTTTTGTCTGAGATTATCACAAGGGCGCTAAGCAGCCGTGGGAAAGAGGCGACACATGTGTAAGTCAGCATGAAGTTTCTGATACTGTGTCAGTACAACAGACCCTGTCTACAAGCTATGCTTTGACACATGCAGAGACACAGCCAATGCCACAAACCTGAGGACCAATTTCTTTGCCATTTCGCTCTGTGTGCTGCACAGAGGCTGATCCATCAAAAAGGTCCATGCCAGTCTCCTTTGATGTGTCCTGCTTGTGTGCAATGTACTTGGTGGAGTAGTGGTTGATGAGGAAGAAGTCAACGGAGCCCTTCAAAGCAGCCTTTTGCTCTTGGGTGAAGACCGGCAGAGCAGGACTGCTGTCCTTAATGCTTTGTGGGTAGTCACCAAAGTACACAGGGTCTGAGAATCTGGCACACATGAACTCATGGCACCTCTGAGCTGCTGCCTGCATCCAGATCATTCTCTCACGCTGCCTCTGTCAAGCCAGCAAGCAACACCCAACCTCACACCAAAGTGATGACAGCAGTGATAAGCAGTGCTGTTGGAGAGCTCACCATGCTCATCCAGCTGACAAGTTGAAGCATGTGGCTACAAGATTGATGCAACCAATGCAGAAGTGAGAGTTCCCAAAGTTGATGGAAATGAGTGCGAACTGATGCACGGGCATCCAGGTGGTGTATGTGCTGCATGTAAAGTTTAATGGAGGAGATGCCACCTTGTCAGCAGCAGAGTTTGTCAGCGGCTCAAAGAAGTCAGAATTGGCCACTATGCCAATCTTGCCATCAGGCAGAGTCTGTCTGAAGCGCTGTACAGCAGCAGCATGGGCAAGCAGCACATGATGGCCCACCCTCCAGTAGTCTGTGGGGTGCCTGTGACCGGGGGCATGCACCCCTATGTGGTACCCAACCTGTATTCAATTAATGTAAGCTAGTTCAATATCACCAGTATGCCAAAACATGAAAATGCATGAACTGTGCATCTTGTGGGTCTCTGTTCCCCTTTTTACCTGACCCTCGTCATGCTATGGCACTCAGAACTCAGAGAATGAATGAGACCTGACTGGTACATAAAGGGTTTGAGGTGCTCAGTGACTTCAACCTCGAAAATGCAGTGCCCACAGCAGGTGTTGTAGGCAGGCGTGCTTGCTGAGTGAAGATGGAGGCAGTGTGACAGGCATCTTGTGTAGCACATGATAAGTCTGATCTGATGTCTTGCGATTGACGCAGCAGTTCAGGACATAGGTTGCTCAAAGAGCAAAGCTTGACGCCCAGAGCTCAGAAGCTTGCTTTGCACAGATGGTAAGATGGCTGATGTTGCACTGCAAAAGGCTATGCAATGCAGATCAGGTGTACTGTCAGGTCTAGAGTGGTGGCTACCAACCTCAACAAAGGTCCAGGGCTCATTGAAGGTAGACCAGTGTTTGACACGGTCTCCAAAGGCCCTGAAGCAGATGTCGGCATACTCAGCAAAGTCAGCCACACAGTCCTCACTCAACCAGCCACCGTATTTGTCGTGCAATGCCTGCAAATGACTCATACTATCACGCACAACCATGCTTCTGCCATGCGCAGTGGAGGCTGAGACGCTAAGTTGCTGACCTTGCTGAGCAATGACAATCAAGTGTGTGCAGGCTGGCTGCAGGACATGTTGGGTGAAGCTGAGATGCTGATTGATGGCTGTGAGTTGAGCAGCACGTCGGCAGAATGTGCCAGCGTGATAGGAGTGTATTTGAGACTCTGTAAATTTTGTACTGCCAAATCGGCATGCAACCTGGAGAGTTCTTCAGTGTGGAGCAGCAACTTTCCCACTGTCTAAGGCAAAAGGCCTTTGAAGGCAGACCTGTGGCAGGTCCCAATGGTAAAGGGTGATCCAGGGCTCAATGCCAGCTGCCAGCAAGCTGTCAATGACAGAGTTGTAGAAGTCCAGGCCAGCTTGGTTGGGGACACCAGTGCCGTTGGGCTGGATGCGGGGCCAGGCTATAGACATGCGGAACGCCTTGAGGCCCAGCCCCTTCATCATGTTGATATCCTGCAGCAGACAACCACAGAGTGACAGGCTTGCTTCGGACAAGCCTGGTGGACCTGTGCCTGTGTGAGCGCTTTGCCTGGTTGAAATGGTGACATGTTGCTCTGTTGTAGAGCCACATCCAAAGGCAAGTGAGTATGCAGGACGGTCATTGCTGATTCTGGATGACAGGAGGAAAGCTTTGCACATGCTGATAGTTTTGGAAGTCCAAGCGCTCTGTCAGCATACGTTGACACATGTTTGAAGCTGCTGACAGATGCCAAGCTTCAGTACAACCTTCTCTGAGGTAGAAGTCATCAGGCCAACAGCTATTAGGTGCTTCACATCTTTGTGCGTCACAACTTGGCTGTAGCTGTAGCTGGAATGCTCACTGAGACGTGGCCCAGCCTGTCGTCTGAGTGCAATGAGGCAGCACAAGGGTGTGCAGGACTGTCCTTTCAATGGCTTGCAAGATACAGACATGGTGACTTTGGCAGGCAAATGCGTACTTCTTGGTAGCGGTGGTAAAAGTCAACTGCGACATCTCCAGTGTCGCCTTTGTCTGTGCGTCCTTTCTCGTGGCTGAAGGTATCCCAGATAGACATGCCCCTGCCACCCTCCTTATAACCACCTAAGCCGTGCAGGTAGCAGATCTAACTCAAATTCGTGTGTCAGCATTTTTTCCCTGTGCAGTATTGGCATATGCATCAAGCTGGTAGTGAAGAGTGCGTCTGCACCAACAAAGATGCATATATTTGATCATGAATGATGACAGTGGTGATTATGATAAGGACGTACAGCACACAGCAGGACCAAGTGTCAACAGTGTTGAGATAGCAGCTTGTGCTCCAGGATGAAGGACAGACTGCGTCGTACCTTCGATCTGGTAGGCTGCTGTGGCTGCACCCCACCAAAAACTGGGTGACCCACTGCTACTGACCTTTTTACTGTCCTGAGCGTCGAAGCATTTAGACGATAGCCGTCCTCCCATGGCGCACACTTTCGTGTCAAAAGAACAATGCCACGAAGCTTCGGGCCTGCATGCTGTCCCCGGACGATACTACGGCATGTGTGCGATCACAGGTCTGCACCCCAAGTGGCAGAAATTCAACCTGGAATCTGGGCAAGCCTGTCCAAGCAAAAGCAACTGCGCAGGTACCTGTCTGCTCAAGTCGCACAAGCACATTGCAAGAGAGTCACTCCTCAGACAGATCACACTTTGATCCATCGTTGACCATGCCGCTAAAACCTTCTAACAGTCACGTGCACGAGCAAGATACGCCGAGGATAACAAGCTGAAGGCACTTGGAAAAGGCCCGGCAATCTAACAGCGTTTGTCCTACGCCTTCATCATTTTGGTTGTCACTTGCGGTGCTCAAGATAATGGTGCGCATGTAATCTTCGCTGCCTAACACGCAGTGCTGCCCGAAGTTATGATCCCCGTTGGTACGAGCATACAGTCAAATAAGATATTCTCCCCTACCTCCGTGCAGCCAGGGGCTGTGCAACATACAGCCCCAGTGCCGCAACCGCCTTGCTCGTCGCTCAAGAGCAATCGCAGGCAACAGCGGTCAGCCAAAGCTGGTCTCACAAGAGCGGTAGCGACTACAGAGGCGCCTACTCGTCCGTCTGTGGACCGCAGCAACCAGCTCGTCCGAGAAGGAACGTACGAGTCACCTCTAGTACAGCATCAGGTCGGACTGCAGTCAGATCCGTGCTTCACTGTACTCGCTGCTCTCCCGCACTTGACCAATCAAGAAGACACTGAGCGAAATAACCCAGCCAACGATAAGCACATCTGGACTAGCGCATGAGGAAGTTCATTCAATTGCAGGCGGCAAAAGAGGACGAGGAACAGCCCTTGATTGCACACTCCCTTCAATCCTTCAACCTAGATGAAGCAGCAGATGTTTGTGTGATTGGTTGCGGCCCTGCTGGACTTGCCCTTTCATCTGAGCTTGCCAAACAAGGCTTGTTGGTGTGTTTGATAGGTAATGATACGCTTGTTGCGCTGCTGTCCTCAGCATCTGCTGCATGCATTTCTGCCAGAATGTGGGAACCAAGTTGGCCACGATGCAGGCAATGATGTTCCCTTTGTCAACAACTATGGTGTGTGGGTGGATGAGTTCCGAGACCTAGGACTAGAAAAGAACCTCAACAGGATTTGGCAGGATGCCTTGTGCTATTTTGGGGAGGACAAAGAAGTTAGGATAGGCAGACAGTATGGCAGAGTATGCAGGCGCAAGCTGCGCAAGCATTTGCTGCAGCGGTGTCAGACCAATGGTGTGCAGTTTATGGCTGGCATGATGGATGAACTGGAGACAGAGCAGACATCGGATACAGCCACGATACACCTTGCTGATGGACAGGTAGTCAGATCCAGGTCAGCAGCAGGCAAACGGCTTCAATCTGCCATCTTCAAAATGGTCTCTCAAACAGCAGCCTATTGTAGTCTGATTGCGTAACTCAGCATGGCATGCCTCACACAACAAAAAGACTGCAGCTGCAGCTGTATGACACCAAAGTGGGAGTGCTATTGCTGGCTCTCTGCGTTGTGTCAGGCTACAGGCAGTTGAAGAATCTGCAAACCTGTTTCTCTGGACGCAAAGCAGCAGTCTGTATGAAACTACTCACACCTTTGCCTTTGCTTGTAATCACTCAAAATAGGTGGCATCAGAACTGCCTGTCTGGCCTTGTGGTGTGACAATTTCTATAAGTCACTCAGCATCATGTCTAAACTCGTGCTTCAAACCCAGCAGGCAAGAAATAAATGAAGTGCCCCTGTGAGTTTGCTCCCAGTTGATATGCCATTGCTCATGCATGCAGGCTGATAGTGGTAGCAGCCGGAGCAGCAGCAGGCAAATTCCTACATTATGAGGAAGCTGCGCCGGCAGTTGCAGCTCAGACAGCTTATGGCATAGAAGCAGAAGTGGAGGGGTATGAGGACAACTATGATGCAGAGTCCATGCTCTTCATGGACTTCAGGCGGCACCACACTGGCCTTTGGCCTGACACTGCTCACAAGTAGGCTCCTGCCAGCCTTCACAACATGCACACATGGTGGTCACTGTACAGACCAATGTCCATCCAATGAGCAGACTAAACATAGACCTGTGTGCTGCCTCTGCTGTGCTGGAAACAAAGGTCTTTGCACGATGATCAGCTGCAAATGTGCATGGGAAGCAAAGCAGCTACGCTGAATCCCTGACCGTCCACCAAACATGTTTTGCTGTTTACCAGCCGGGACACTACCTCTGCATACCCTGTTTGAAAATTTATGCAGATTGCAAGATTTTGAGCACCCAGCGGCAGGGGAGGGTGTATGGGGGGCACAAGAAGAGGTGCCCTCCTTCCTGTATGGCATGCCCTTGCAACCTGGCCGAGTTTTTCTGGAGGAGACTTGCCTGGTCACAAAGCCTGCCTTGCCCTTTGCTGTGCTGAAGCGGCGGCTTGAGAGGCGCCTCAAGGCCATGGGCATCAAGGTCTGCTGCCCCTTACTGTGCCTGCCTCACTCAATACAACAAGCAATTGATTTAGTCCCAACAGTACTTCACTGTGTTATTGGGTGTGACTTCAAGTGGCCATCACAGTTGGGTGTTACAATTGCCAAAGGGGCAGGCAGCTCAAACTCTGAGTTGTGCTCATACAAAGCTGGTGGTGCTGAGCCAATTACCCTTGCACCACAAAGCATGTTAAGTTCAGCTGAAGATACAAGAGGGTCACAAAAAAAGTTGTATGTATGCTGTAGTCATTGCCATCTCACCACTTGTGGCATGGCATTAGAGCACAGTTCACTTCCTGGTGCCCAATGCCGTATACCCAATGACCCACCATGCCCAATGCCCAATGGCTTATGCCCAATGGCCCCACAAATGCTCAATGGCCCCCCATTGCCTAATGCCCAATGGCCCCCGTTGCCCAATGCCTGATGCCCAATGCCCCACAGATGCCTGAGCACACAGTCTTAGTCACCTCATCAATCAGCACTCTGCACACACCCGTACTCACCTCGTTGCTCAGCGCTCAGTACACACCTTTGTTCATGTCACTGCCTAGCACTCAGCACACATGCACAGGTCAGTTACCACATTGCTTGCCATGCAGCTCAAGTCAGCTGTGTTGGTACTGACCAGGTCAAGAAGATACATGAGGAGGAGTGGTCTTTCATCCCGGTGGGGGGCCCCTTGCCGGTAGCCCAGCAACCTATCACAGCCTTTGGAGCAGCAGCAAATCTGGTGCACCCAGCTACAGGCTACAGCATAGCGCGAAGCCTCAGGGAAGCACCAGCTTTTGCTGAGGAGGTTGCAAACCTGCTCAGAAAACAGCAAGCTGTTGGGGACACTGCTGAGAGTGTTTGGGACGCTCTGTGGCCCCAGGAAAAGCGGCGGCAGGTGCTCGTCTTTGCTTGGCAACGGCTGCATTGCTTGTCGCGTCCTAGAAAGACTGTAACTGCAACATGACTGATTTTGTATGCTGTCTCATGTGGGTCCTGACGCTGCACCAATGCACAGAGAAGTCTGATGTGCATCTTCCGCCTGCAGTACCGCTGTTTCGTCTTGCGCTGCAGGATGTGCTCTTTGACAAGACGTACAAAGGTGCAACCTCACGAACCTGCTCTTGATCCTGTTCAAGCATACACAGCTTGTGCACACATGTATGAAAATGAGATAGCCTGCCCAGCTTGCCCTAAAGCATCCCCAAAACTCCTGATCTTGTGTGTAGGCAGCGTTTCATGTATTTGGCATGGAGCTCCTTGCGCAGCTGGACATTAAATCCACCAACAACTTCTTCAGCACCTTCTTCAGACTTCCAGATCGCTACTGGCGGGGCTTTTTGGCGTCATCTCTGTCTTCCCGCCAACTCATTCTGTTTGCCATGTGGATGATGGTCAGAGCGCCACCTAGCATACAGTTCAAGCTGATGCAGCACATGCTTCTGGACCCTGCTGGCAAGTACATGCTACGCACGTACGCAGGTACAATGCTGCTGACTTCTGACCTCACTTGCCTGCTGCACCAGAGTGCCATGTGTTTGCATGGCAACTGATGAAGAAGTGCTGGCAGGCTGTGTCTCCCACTGCTTCATCAGGGCATCTTGAAGCTTCACCTGCATACATACTGAGCTATGCAGCAACATATTACATGTCTTTCTACGTATCAGCTGATGACTGATCAGAGGAAAGATCCAATGTGACAGCATGATTGTAAACCCGCTGTAATCCTGAGTGTCCAGATGTGGTCTTGATACCGTGACACTTGTTATGAAGCATATGCGCAAACGCACTGTCATGCTTCAACTGCAGGCTTGCAAACAGGCAAGACTCATGCCGGCAATGCAAACATGATGATGGCAACTGCAGCTGCAATAATGCTGCTAGCTGCTGCTGTAACATATGAGCTGCCACATCTGGTTTCATGAACTGCCAGTAGCTCACAGTCAGTCTACAACATTGCTTTGCACCAAACGGCTTGAAAGCGCCCACTGTGCAAACTTTTAGAGAGCAGAGATATGCCTCAGCAGGAATGCAACCCTCTGTTCTGTTAGCTTGTGAGGTGCAGTCAGCCAGCAAAAGCCCTTGGACAGCCGGCGGCTCGCTATCAACAGATCAGGCCAATGTCACAAGTGATGTGAGGCACAAAACAGGGCAGCAGCAGCATCAGTTCCAGAGACATGACAGGATCTTCAAGTTGCTATCACCTTTTGGTGTCTGAGTGCTGTTTTCAATGAGCGTGTCCTTGACTTGATGAGTCTAGTTGCTTAGTTGTGAACCAATTTTAAGTTGTTTTTGCCATGGCACACTAGACTGATTGTGTGCTACATGTATCTGCCGATGATTTTTGGTATAATGGTGTTACGCACTTATCAGTGCGTCCTCATGTGTGCTCCTGACTTATCAGACAGGCTTCGTGAACAAACATGTGCTGACCTGATGCAATTTTGGCAAAGCTTAAGCCCTTCTCATGTCCTGAAAGCTGCTAAGTATCCCAGACATTGTGGGGATCACTACATGTTATGTGTTGCAATGCCATTGACATGATGTTTGAGGCACACCAAGCCAAAGATGTGGTTGAATGGAAGTAGAATGAGCTCTGGAGCTCAAGCATTTTCATGAAGAAAGACTTTGTAAGAAATCTCAAGCAAAAGAAGCAGTTATACAAATGTGGGCGCGCAGCCATGGTAGCGTGACTCAACTGCAGCACACAGGTCAAAGAGTCACATTTATCCACCTGCAACTAGCTAGTACGTACTGTGAAGTTCAGTTCAATGTCAACAAAGCAGGCTGTTTCGAACACATGTCCTGGAAGACAACTCTAGGCAATGCAGCTGCAAAACATGCAACCCTACTCTTGTTGACTGAAGAGTTGCTATTTGAGGATGCCTCCGCACTACACCTCTTGCCTGGTGTAGAGCTGCAGCCAGCTGCAAGGCAATAGACTGCAACCTGGCATCCAACTCTGCAGGCAGTAGCATGAAAAAGTCTCTGGTCTATGCCCGTCTGTAGGCCTGGTCAGTCACCACAAGACATGTGCAAAAGCAGGAAAATCTGTCGTACAGAGCTGATGGAGATCTACTGAACAAGTCTTTGAACCGGCAGCTCAAGATGACACCTGCTACTGCATCAATGGCATCTACACAATTGAACAGCTTATCTGTCACCACAAGCAGCCCTTTTGTATCATTAAACGTATGTGACAAATGTCTGGGCGTTGCTCAATCAGGGAGTTGAAGTTGTGCTTTTGTGAAGCCAAACGCCTGAAGATAAGCCAACCTGCTCTGCATAGCTTTGAAGGACACTGGATAACCAGATGGCTTCTTGACAAGGCCAACACAAGCCAACGCAAAGCAATGTATGGTGTTGCCCCAACGAATTTGAGATGTTGGGACCTTGCAAATACTTGCTCTGGGGTCCCAAGCACTGCTGGCAAGGAATGGCAGCCTTTCAACCTCAGACAGGGAGCTCCCTTCCAGATGTTGCTGCAGCTTTCGCATGGGTGGAAAAAGCCTTTGTTTCACATCACCTGCACGGCTGCCTGGCCTTTACAATGCCGTGGCAAGCAACCTGCAGTCAGCATGTCAGCCTGCAGTAAAGGCAGTAAAGGCAGTAAAGGCATGTCACCTGCAGGTTGCCGGCCGTGGCATACATGTCAGGCAAGAAGCACACCTATGTTACCATATGGATGTTAGGGTCATCATAGCTGGCATAATGACTTAGACTGCCATGCAAGCTGCCTGACCTTTATGGTGTTGCTTTGTGAACAATGCGTGACATGAGAGGCACACTTCAGGTTTTTGTGTCAGACAAGAAGGGATCCCAGGAGTTTGGAGGCACAGAGGCCTTCAACTGGATCAAGACTGGATCAAGAAAGGCATGGAGCAGGAGATGAATGGGTTGAGGCCCAGAGGAGCAAGTGCTGCTCATTGGCTGCAGTGCTGCCCCCCAGATGTGTGTCAAAAAGGATGAGAAGGCCTTCATGGGCTTCTTTGGCAAGCACACCTACCTGCCCCTGCCAGATTATCCCTCTTGCCTGGTGAGACTAGTTCCGTGTCTTTTTCCTGCCTTCGTGTTTGTGGCTGTTGTGCTTGATCATGCTGATGGTCTGTGTTTACCAGTGTTGGTGTGAGCTTGCTTGTTTGACTAGCAATTGACGTTTTTTAAACAGTGCTATATCCAGTGCTTAGTGTAGTATGGTAAGGATTTGCAGATGGAGTCAGGTAATTTAGGTTTATTTCCATGCTACGGCCATACCATCCAGAAAGTACCCCTTCAACTAGTACTCGGCTGAGTGATCGCCCGGGAACCTTGAGTGCTGTAATGTTTTTTTTTAAATAATGCGCTTTTCATGTGTACATCCTATGCAGCATTTCTGTGGCCTTCAGCCGCCTGTGTACACCATGTGTGTGGTAAGCCACAAAGGAGGGAGAGATGACACCGAAGTGACACCCGAAAGGACAGTCTAGCAGATCTGGTGCAGGCCATGTGGCCAGGATTAATACGATAGCCTGGAGGAGAGGTTGATGCCAAGTTTGATATCTCTCTACCCTTGCGCACATTTCAGATGAGTACAGCTCTGGAAACATAGATCAGGTACGCAAATGGCATTGTGAACACGGACAGCTAAGCCGTGATGTTTCCAATTGCTCGTCATGTACTTGTAGGGCTCACAGTGCTATTCCGGTTAGATCCCTTACCGTGTACGCTGTGAGTTGAGCACCATGCAAAAGTAACTGAAACCAACTGCAAGAAGCAGCCGCAGCTGCCACGACACATTAGCATCCCAGACATACTGAACATGCAGGGCCAGGTGCTATGCAGAGACGTGCTTTCAGAAATTTGTCAGCAGCAACCTTGAGCGCCCGAGGGGTGTCAGAGTTACAACTGATGAAGGAGTTTGCAGAGCTCAAGCTCAGACAGGGAAATGTGTCCACTGGTCTGGGGGATCCATGCAACAAGACCCTGACACTGGCAGAGGCAAAGAAGTGCAAGTCAGGCACAGAGTTACACGGCAGGAAGCAGCAGAAGCTGTTGATACAGGCAGAACAGCCAAGGCCAATAGAGTGTGCTGCTTGAACTGCCGATCGCCTGAACACCTTGAACACCTTGAGAGTACACAGGTGAGTACAGAGAAGATTTTGTCAAGCCTGATGAATTACATTGACTGCTTTTATATCAGGGACTAGTGGTTTGTTCTTGGATGAGAAGTTATTGAGGACCTCCACATATTTCTGGATAGGTACAACAGCTCCAGGCGGAAAATGCACACCTGCCCAAGATTTCAAGTCTTGCAGAGTAGCCTGCCGCATCTCTGATTGCCTGCCATGAGCGTCATCAAAACTCAGAGTTCTCAGTGCTTTGTCAGCACTCAGAAGCTCTTCAAAAGACATGACAGACGAACAATGCCTTTCAATTGCTTCCCAACGACGCATTTGCTCTGGTGTAAAGTCTGCAGCACTCTTCTTGAGTTGTTCGAGGGACACAGGAAGCCCTAGGGCCCCTGGAAAACCAGCTGAGCCATACAAGTAGCCCTCAATGATCTTTGACAAGGCATACGCTGCTTGCCCAAGCAGTATCCGCTGCCATTTCTTTGCTCTCGCTGCGTCTGCCCTTTTGCTGTTCTGCTCCAAAAATTCAATGCGTGCATCTTGTCTTTGTATGTGCTGATGTTGCCTTTTAATGCGCTGCTGTAGCTGCAGGACTTTGTAATCTTGTGCATCAACTTGAAGTCCCACCCTCTCCAGGAGGTCCTTCAGTCTCCTCAGTGTCCTTCAGTCTCCGCAGTCTCCTCAGTGTCCTTCAGTGTTGACTCTGCTTCACAAACCCTGATGCTATGGGTCTGGAGTCCAGACTCTGGACACGGAGATTTAAAGCATCCCTCGCTGACCTTGCTGCCCTGCTTGCTGCCACAGGGTTCTGCCCTGATTCGCCCAATTTGGGGACGCCCCCCGGCAGTAGGGGAATTTTCAATCGCTGGTCAACGTCAAACACTGCATCTCAACAGACAGACATAATTTCGGTATCGGTTGGTTGACCAAATGAGTACCAGGATCCTGCGCAGGCACATATCGATCGTCAAAAGTTTCGCGCTGCTGTGTGCTTGACCTCAACGATGCAGCGACATTTGCCCTCCGGGGATGTTAGCTTTCTAGAGGGTCAACTGCGCGTCACAAACGAAAAGGTCCTGCACCGAGGGCTGCGGACGTATCTTAAGCATGTGGCAATAATGCTTGTTGTTGTTTGTCTGCTGGGTTTCTGTTACGCTGCAGGCCGACGTGGTAAGAGACCCTCTGACAGTTTATCTTTTGTCCTACGGGTGCTAGCAGAATCCCTGACTTCGGAGCTCGCCAGAATCGCACAGCTCTGATTGTGACCCTGCATGCAGGTGTTACGACCAAACAACATGACAACACACCTCTAAAGCACCTGTTGTCAGCCAGAGCCCTACTGAGTGGTGCCATCAGACTTGACCATACAGTGCTTCGATTTACACAGCTTGGCCAGGAGAGCGCAAAGCAGCTGAAAAGCTGCGTGGAGGCATGCCTGCAGTCTACTTTTCTGGCACAACTATCCTCTTGGCTGCTTCGAATTCTTCTAATGTTGATTCCCGGGGGCTCCCTGCGTTCTGCTGGAAGTGGCATTGCTGCCATGCTGCAATCAGTAGAGACTGGCAAGCTGGTGCGCTCTGATGCTTGCACTTACTGCTTCCTCAACTAGATGCTGAGCTGACATTGCTGCTCTGCTGGAGCTTTGCTCATCATAAGCTGTTGTATTTGTCACACAACTTCCTTTGCTAGCATTGAGCCATGTTGCTTGGTGACAGGTGGTGACCTTTGCAACCTTTGCGGCGCTGACAGCTGCTATGGCCAACACCATCGCCAAGCACGGGCACTACCTGTGCATGCAAAGGCCATCCAATAGCATCGCAAGGCGCGCTAAGTGGAATGCACATTTCACAGCAGAGGGCGCAGCTCAACCACAGACAAACCCATTGACACTGGCAGAGCTGCTGGAGCATGCAGACCAGGATGGTGCCGACAGCATGGTATATTCTCTACACTACACTTCAAGATGAAGCATCGAACATAACATCAGGCCTTGGCTGCACAGCGGTGTTCATGTCCATGTGCATCACACATTGCTGCAAGATGCCAGCTTGAGTTGCGCTTTTAGCAAAATGGGTCAAGATAAGAAATTACAGGAACATCTCAAGGCAATGAATTATGTTTGAAAGGTACATACACATTCTCTTGCATCTTGTTAGATATGTTGTGCTAGGACTTCTTCTGCACTTAGGTGCGTGAAGTTGTAGAGTTTGACTATACAATTTGGACCTTTTTGTTGCCCAGCACAGCGTTGAATGATTCGTTTCACTCAAACTCAGCATTCTCAGAGTTTACCCAGTTGTCTGTTGACTCCTGCGACGAGTCCCAAAGACAGGAATTGTCACTTGACTGATTGATTGGTTGGTAGGCAGATATGTACACAGAGGCAAGCGCAGGCATGTGACATCACGTGCTGTTCAGGCATCCTTGCACCTCATCACTACTTGTCTGCTTTTCTGATGTTGATGTGTCAGCAGGCATACAGGAGGCACGTCGGGAGCATACACACTCGAAGCCCCTTGGAGACACATGTCTAATGCACAATTGTATCAGCAGCATTGCTTCTGCTGCAGGAAGGTTTGCTTGCTTGCATCATACAGGGAGCCATTCAGGGCTTTAGTGTCTAACCGTAAGGGGAGCACGCATGCTCACGAACTGAAACATCACCATTTTTGACTTGTCCATGTGCTTGCAGGTGATCCTTTTGCTGGCTGCCCCTTGCCTCACCTGGGACTTTGCTTGGGGCCTCGCTGCTTGCCTCATCAAGGCCTGGCGTGGCCTCACTGCCATCATCTTCAACAGTGTCAAGACCTTGGTCAGCTTTGCGCTTCGGCCTTGCTCCTTCCTCGCCACATGCCGGCTTCAGGCTGGCCCTGGCTGTGTCAGCGCCATCACCAATTTGGGCTTCTGGATCATGAGCAGGCTTCCAGGTGCAGCTGATGGGCCGAAGCCCAACAAGGAACAGCTGCAGGAGGCTCAGGCTGCTCTTCACCAAACCAAAGTGTTCTTAGAGCAGATGAACCAGGCTCACATCCAGCTGGTAGCCGAGCTACAGGTACGTTCCCTAGATGGACAAGCTGGGGCATGCTGTTGGCTTACGTGAATGTTGCAGCGGCTTGTAGCCGCTGGAGCAGTATGGCTTCTGATGCAGCTCTTGCTTGGCAGTGCCTTACAGGGGTATGGGGGTGACAGTCACTGCACACACTCACTCACCCACTCACTCATTCATTCACTCACTCACTCACTCACTCACTCACTCACTCACTCACTCACTCACTCACTCACTCACTCACTCACTCACTCACTCACTCACTCACCCACCTGCTCACTAATACCTGCTCATGTGATATTTCAATCAATCAATCAATCACTTCTGTCTTTTGGGCTCATCAGCAGAGTCAATAGACAATGGCTGAAGATTTTGAGGTTGCTGAATGAATGAGTAGAACATGTCATTCAATGGTGGTTTGGAGCACAGACACGTCCACATTGTAGACCATCCATGTGCACCTAAACACAAAAGACATCTCAGCAAACCATGTCAGACAGAATATGTCTGACAAAATGCATGAATATATCTGTGTTTGTCTCAGCAAGTAAATATCCTTTATTGAGGTAAAGCGCAATGACCGTCATGTGAAGGCCATCAAATAACGAACCCATCTTGGTGAAGCACACCAAAATGTCACGTGTCAGAATGCAGTGAACAGCTAGTAAATAGACAGGATTTGAAACTCTTTACTGCCTTCTAAGACATAGCAGCTGAGAGCTGGTGTGACTCAGCTTGCTTGTCCTCTACTGCATGTGCTCATCCTTTTGTTGGCATGGCAATGTAGTTGCGCCCTGATGAACTCAGGCCTGCAACCCTCATGGTCCTCAATTTGAATGCATCACCCAAAACTTGCTTCTCTGATGTGCATGCACACTTGTAAATGCAAGTACAGTCTGCAAAGTTACTTGTTCAGTCTCAGAAAAGATGTACACACTATTTGTCAGAAGAGCCCATTGCATGTAGTATTAGCAATGAAGAGGCACAGGTGAAGTGCATTGAGAGATGAAGATGTACTTTAGTGGTGCTATGGTGCATACATGCCCTCTGAGCAGGATACATCTTCATCTCTCAGCATGGCTCTAAATTTTGTTTGGAGCACATTTCTGACAGCATCATGTTCTATCTGCTCTGCAGGACACCAAGGTCAATGAGTCATCTTTGATAACCAGCTTGAGAGCCAGGTTGGCTGTCAACGAGAAGATAACAGATGCTGCGTGCCAGCAGAGCAGCCTGGATGCCCAGGCTGCCAGTGAGCTAAAGCAGAAACTGCAGCAGGCAAAAGAAGCAAAGATGAGGTCACATCAGCGGGTAGGTGTGCTGGCCAACATGCTTCACTTCACCCGCAGAGAGAGTAACCAGGCAGAAGAGCGCCTCATCAACGCTCAAATTCTCATCTCAGGCTTGGAAAAGTCTTTGACTCGGGCTCAGCATGACCGTGACGCCAACGTTGTCTCACGTGCAATGTGTGATGCGCTGTCAGCTCAGCTAGCAGAGGCACTGTCAGCCAAGGCAGCAGCTGAAGCTCAGCTTGAGCAGCTCCAGGACACCGGCAATTGCATGACAGGTCAGCTAGCACATGCATTGTCCAGCCAGATAGCAGCTGATGCACGCGCCAAGAGAGAGAATGCTGAGCTGTCACTCCAGACAAAGGTGGCCCTGGCCAGGAGGGAAACACTTCAGCAGCAGGTGCAACAGCTCGAGTCAGAGAAGGCTGACCTGTCCCGGCAGCTGGCAGATGCTCTGGCAGGCCAAGCTGCGGCTCACACACACATGCAGCAGCTGCAGGGAAGCAACAGTGATCTGGCAGCTCAGCTAGCAGACGCTGTATCAGGCAAGGCAGCAGCTGAGCAGCATGTCCAGCAGCTTCAGGAACACAGTGAGCATGTGTCAGCTGACCTGGCAGAGGCAGTGTCAAGCAAGGCAGCAGCAGAGCAGCAGCTACACTGTGTTGCGGCACACAATGAAGAGGTGACTGCACAGCTGGCAGATGCCATATCAGATAAGGCAGCTGCTGCTAAGGACGCACAGCGTGTTGTGTCAGATGGGAGAAGCTTGTATGCACAACTGGCAGAGGCCGTTGCATACCTAGCAGGCACTGCTGAAGAGCTACAGCGAGTGAAGGCGGACAGGGACAGCATGTCTGACAAGCTAGCTGCTGCTGGGGTATCACATCAGGACTCTGAGAATTGCCTGAGTGACTACAAAGGCCAGCTCCTGAAGTTGCAGAAGCAGCTGACAGAATCTGAGCAGGAAGCTGGGAAGTGTGCTGTAGACCATGAGCAGCTCAGTGACGCTCATGTGGTACTCAAGGTGAGCTTTCCAAAACTGCTGTGTGTGCATAGGTATAATTGTTTGCAGCTCTCACACAATCTGCCATCATGTCAGGTTGTTGCATTCAACAACTTTACATGATAAGAAAGAATCAACAGACGTGAATCAATGCAAGGTCAATGACTCACAATGTCACTGCTGAATGAACTGAACAGTGTATCTGTTTGCAAGATGCTTGACAGAGTTGCATCATGTACATTTACTGTATCTTTTGATTTGCCTGATTGTCTGACTCAAAGTTTTTGAGGAGTGGGCTGTCTGGGTAGAGCCAAGATGGCAGCAGCACTGTCAAAGGGCAACAAAATGTCTGGCACGCCATTTCAGCGCCCTGCTGGGTCGTGATGTGAGACGCCCTGTCTTGACAAAGATCATCTATATTGTAACCCTGTCCCTCCAGCAAACGCCCTATTCCAATCCTCCAGGCGCTTTGGCGCCGCCGTCAGCCTCGTCCACCCC
>JAABUK010005251.1_pt1 | contig 20395 bp, 8 predicted proteins | sample 5559141 | NCBI WGS metagenome assembly JAABUK01 (sample SAMN10711869, study PRJNA513367) | rock metagenome | isolation source: Antarctica rocks | place: Antarctica: Victoria Land, Pudding Butte nord | collected 2016-01-03 | reverse complement strand
GTAGAAGATTAATTAAGAAGAAAGTTACTTTGAAAATTTTGATGTTTCTTATGCCAAGAAATCTGCAATTTGATAGCGCTAATAGTAGGCTAAACGCGGCAACATTAATCCCAATAAGACATGTTGCCCATTCAGTGACACAGGGGATACTAATTATAGATGAAAATCAGTTCTGTATAGATAATTAAGAGAAATGAAACAGCTTGCGCAAAAGTCGATCACTAGTATATAACTGTTAATCAATCTATATTAGAAATTGACAAAGAATCTTGAATTTATTAGTTAAAGATTTAGTATATATTACAACTCTAAGAGAATTAGTAGATTAATTCTCAAAAAGAAGAACTTAGTATATCTACTTTGCCGAAATATTAAAATCAAAAGATTTAGCATTAAATTAGATTATATGAAACTCGATTTTTACTTGATTTAGAAAGTCTTAGATAGATTAATCTACAGACTTAAACTTTTAAATATTATGAGGATTTACTCAATATTTAACATTTCTCTTCTAGAATCTACATCAAAAAATGTTAAATAGACTTTAATCTATCTAGATAATCGAAATTAGAAGTATAAGATGAAAAAAGTGCTTAATAATTAAGAGATCAAGAGCAAAACTTATTATCTAGTGAAATGATTAGAATATAATATGTTAGAAAATATATAGGAATCAGAAACAAATCTCAGTCTCGTGATTCTAGAGAATTACTAATATCAGAACTCTTAATGTGAGAAGAATTAAAGAAAATAGTGAGCTGCATCTTATTAAAAATAATATTCAATCCCGCATTGATTAATAATCCTCTCTCTTCTGAATAACTCTCTTCTCAATTAAGCTCATTCAGAGATTTAATCTCTTGAGATATTATAGTTCCCCGCGTCTTTTTTAGAGACTTAATTTGTCTCTAAAGACTTATAATCTTCGCAGTCTCTTTTAAAGATCTTTTATAAAAAGCGTGAAGAATTAGCTGCAATTTCTTCTTCTCTTGATTCAGCTTGTCAAAATTATTATTAGAAAAGTTTCTATTATAATAATAATCGCGATAAATGCATTCAAAATATTTAGAGAATTGCGCAGAAAAGATATATAGAATATTTGTGAGAGTATAATTGAAACAGAATATCTCAGCAGAAGAACTCAGCTCTAGCACTCTCTTCATCAAAGTCTGATAATAATAAGAAGAAGACTTACTTACTTAATAAATAAGTATAATGAGAAGAAAGAATAATAAAGAGCTTTTTTCATAGAAGCTCTTAATTCTAGCTCTTAGTTTTCAAGATAAAAACTAGCTAAGAAGAGAATAGTATTATGAAACCTTTCGGAATAGAAAGATTAGTCAAGTTATATAACTTAGTTGTGAGCGTCAAGTTCAGTGCTTATTCAAACTTATTAGTAAGTAGTTATAAGTGTCAAGTTCAGTGCTTATTAGAGCTTATTAGTGAGCAGATGTGAGCAATAATTTTCCTTGAGTATATATGTGATATAATGTCTCATAGTTTCATAGTTCTGTTCTTCTTTTGTAGTCAACTTATGTTATTAATTGCACTCTGTCTTTGACTCTTCTATATAAAAACAGTGATTTCTATTCACAATTCTCTAATATCTGGATCTTGCTATAGCTAGACTTGGCAGTTTCTAACAATAATCTACTTAAAAGCTTATCTTAATAGACTTAACTTTATTAATAAAGTAATATAAATTATTATATTTAAATTTAAGTATCTGATTAATAAAATTAAGTACATCTTATTTATAGATTTATTCTTAAATTCAGATCTTATTATTATTAATAATAATGTTAGAATTAATTCTTAAAGAGCTATATTTAGACTGCGCAACAATCTCAAAAAAATAGTTTTTGAAGAAATCATCTCAAAACTTATAATTTTTTTTAATTAGCTGCATCAGACTTAATAATTAATATAATTGTTTATATTTGAATTATTTTTATTATTAATTATTAAATAATTGTAAATCAATTTAAATAAACGCGAAAACGCGTTTATTTAATAAAATATTAAAGTTCGTGTTTTCGTGTAAAGTGGATTTAAATTATAAGCTAGTACTTTTTGCCAAGCCCGGAAAGATCGTAATTAATAGATCGGTTCTGACGTGTTATCTCTATTAATAAGCAATATATTAGTCATCTTAATTAATAGTATTAATCTTATTAATAATCTTATTAATAATCAAAAAAAACTAATTTAAAAAAATTATTAATTAAAAAGATATTAATTTACGTGTCTTCGCGTTAAGTGGAAATTAAGATGAGTGACAATATGATCTCGTATATTATCTCAAAACCCGAATCATTTCGCAGTCTAGCTATATTCATACTCTTAAATAAATCAGACTTAATACTCTTTAAACAGCTCTTTAAAATATCTAAAATATATAATTCGCGTGTTTTTTATCTAAATTAACTCTCTTATCAAGAATATATCTCAGATTCTATTAGAATTATAATTATTTTAGTTTTATAAAAGACTAAATTCTTTTAAAACTTCTTTATTAAGATTAATATTATATATTAAAGTCTTATAAGTAATAGTGAGAATGCTAACTAACTATTTACAACTATATTTATAGAAATTCACTTAATATCATCTAATTAATTATAATTTTATTTAATCATCTTTAATTTATTTAATTAAGTGATTTAAGATGAGATGTAAAGATTATCTGCAGCACTTACTGCAGATCTTATAGAGATTAAAGACGTATTTACTTATTCATTCTTAGAATTCTCTGTTTTCGAGCGAGAAGTGACTTTAGAATTTACAAATATTGATAAAAGAAGATATAATAATTATATTATAATAATACAGCTCTATTTTGCGTTATTTCAAGTGTTAAGAACTTATAATCTGATGAATGAGTGTATGAAGAAGAAGTTATCTACACAGATTAGCAAGAAAGAAGGAAATAGATCTGTGTTGAGTAAGCTGTTAAGAAGAATTTACAACAATTTGACATTATCTCTTTCTCTCTTCTTCTCTCATTATCGGAACTTCAGCTCAAAGTCTATTGTTTGATATGAATGCTGTTTGAGAACACAGATATAAAGAAACTCGAGCAATATGTTAGAAACTGTCAAGACTAGCTATAGTAAGATTCAGATATTAGAGAATTGTGAATAGAAATTACTTATTTTATATAGAAGATTTAAGAATAGAGTGCAATTAATAATATAAATTGATTATAAAAGAAGAGATTATAAATCTAAGAGATAAATATTTATTTATATAATTATTAGTTGTAATCTATATTCTATACTTCTAAGTACTTTTCTTAAGCATTCTTAAGCACTTACTTTTAAGTATTTTTATTAAACACTCTTAAGCACTTCTCTTAATATTTAGTCTATAATTATTCTTATTAATTATAGTTATTAAGAACAAGTCTGCTATAATTTTACAAGATATTGTGTGTAGATAAAATCTTATTTCTTAACTTATTATTAAGTCTTAATAATCAGTATTAAGTCTGCTGATTACTGATTTTATATTATAATATTATATCTCTTTAAATTAGCTTAATCTCTTAAGCTACTTAAATCTTCTTCTAAGATTTTTAATTCTTCTACTTCTTTCTTCTTTTATTATACTCTTATATTATATTCTTATAAACAATATCAGATTTAGATAAAAAGAATAATACTATTAAAAGTATTAATTATAATTGCGTATTCTATTTATACTACACGGAATTATCTATATATATTTTTCAAAGATATCTTAAAGTGTTTAGAGTGTACTTATTATAATATTTATTATAATGATAACTTCTTAAAGATTGACTTTTAGTAATTATAATAAAAAGAACTGTGATTAAAGACTACTTAAAAGACAACTCTTCTTTATCTTTAATAAAATATTATTAAGATAATGAGTTTTAATTCTCGCATAAAATTTCTTTAAGTAACTTAAAATAAGATGATTGCTTAAAAGATTAAGTTTCTAAAGAAGCTTAACTAAAAAGAGAGATATTCGGGAGAGAGAGAGTTATTAATTAGTGCGGAATTAAATATTACTTTTAATAAGATATAGTTAACTACTCTTTTTAATTCTTCTTATATTAAAAGTTCTAGTAATAATAATTCTTCAGAATTATAAGATTAAGATTTATTTCTAATTCTCACGTGTTTTCTAATATATTGTATTCTGATTATTTTATCAGATAGTAAGTCTTATTCTTAATCTCTTAATTATTAAGTACTTATTCTATCTCATACTTCTAATTCTATTTTTCTAGATAAATTAAGATCTATTTAATATTCTTTAGTGCAGATTCTAGAAGAGAAATATTAAACACTAAATGAATTCTTATTACATCTAAAAGCTTAAGTCTGTAAATTAATTAATCTAGAACTTTCTGAATTAAATAAGAGTTGAGCTTTATATAATTTAGCTTAATACTAAATCTTTTGATTTTAATATTTTAGTGAAGTAAATATATTAAATCTTCTTCTTTGAGATTTAGTTCGTCAATTCTTTTTAAGTTGTAATATATATTAAATCTCTAATTAATAAATTCAAGATCTTTTATTAACTCTTAATATAATCTGATTAATAGCTGCACATTAGTAACTAATTTCTATATAAGCTGTTTTATCTCTCTTAATTATTTGTACAAGACTGACTTATAATTATAACTAGTATAAAATAATAATATTTTAATTGCTGTTGAGATATTATTATATATGAACTGCGCCAGTAGTAAAAGTACTACTTAGTTATTCTGGCAATAATTAATATAATAGTATAGATATTATTCTAATATCTAATTAATTCTTTCAATCTATTTATCTATTTATAAGTAATATATTATTAACAGCTTATATTTAGTTTTAAGTTGATTTATTAATAATTTTCAAAACTTAAAAATAAAAAGTTTATCTTAATTTAAAATGATCTCTACTAATATATTATAATTTGCGAATATTGTTTATAAAAACATGTAGATCAGATCTTCTATATTAGATATCTTTAGATAATTGATAAAATAGGCGTACTTATTCAATCTATTAGTAATAATCAGAATGTTATTATAGCTGATATTCATTATTAAGTTCTTAAATAAAGATAACTTGATAATAAAATTCAATATTATAGATTTCTAAGCTTTTTCAGATACTTTTAAAAACTACATCTCTCTATATAATTTATGTTAAGAGTGCTTTATTTTCTAATAAATATCATAATTAACTATTTATTATCTAACTGCTTTATTCATTTTAGGAAAGTAGTAGAATCTGAAAATGTATTTTAGAGTTTTCTCTATCTCTTAATATTTATAAGAAGTTTCCTTATAATATTATTAAAGAATTGTTTCTTTCACTTAATTTATAATATATATTAGTTCTTTATATAAGATTAGCCCGCTATCTTGTGTTTAAAAGATTGAATATTTTTCGGGATTTTTCTGAATCTTACGGAATAAATAATTATTTAAATATAATCTTATAATTCAACTTTTCTAATTCTAATTAAAGATCTGAAATATTAAAATGATTATAATATGATTATATATTATAATTCTATTTATATTCTCGCGTAAAATCAATTATAAAATGAGTTTGATATCTTAAATATAATCTGCTCAGTAACTTAAAACATCAGCTTTAATATTATTATTTTCTTTTTAATAAAATATCTTAAAGTTATATACTAATAACAGCTCAGATTATTATATCTAACATTTATTTAACATCTTAATAATAATAAAGTATAATAGATTTTTGTGATCTGTGTAAACTTTTACAGAATACTTAAATCTCTTTAAGTATACTTATTATTCATTAAATACGATAATTATAGCTAGAAGTTTCTTATTATAAATCTTATAATTAAGTTTTATTAAAATTATCTTTCTAAAATAAAAGATAATTATCACGAGTTGCTACAGCTATGAATGATGATTGTACGCAAGAGATGATTGCAGACTAATAATAAAAATCCAACTATTTTATCATACATGCAGTATGACAAAATATCTGAGACTTAACGCGTTAGAGTTACGTCTTCTAATTAAGTCTCAGAACTAAGAGCTATATTGGAATTAGCAATTATAATGCGCATCTAATACTTCTACAGCTTTTCTGTAAGCTAGATTAGTTTCTGCAACTTGAGTATTTGTTTTTATAGACTATTAAATATATTTAGCTTAAGCTGTTACAATATACTCAAGTTTATTTTCTTTGCTATTTAGATAAATATAAAACAGTCACTCTTCAAACAATTTAAATTTCAAGCAGACTAACTTGCTTTTATTAGATCTTCTTTGAATCATTCTTGTCTCTTTAATAATAAGACAGATTTCGTGAATAAGCTTAATATACTAAGTTTGATTATCTATTTTCAAAGAGAGAGAGATTAGAGACATCTTTAAAAAAGCAAGACTATCTAAGAATTGAGCAAGTAGATTTGAAATCTACTAGCTAATAATTAGTATTCGCGAATAGAAGAATCTTAAAAGTATTTAGAATAGTGTGATTAAAAGTAGAATCTAGAATTCAATTTCTGAGCTAATTAAATATCAATATAACTCAATCTAATTAAGAAAGATTAGATGAAGATTCTGTGCTCTATTCTAATCTTGCAAATTAATAATAATCTTCTCTGTTAAATGAGAATTCTAAGAAAGATAGAGAAGTTCTTTACATTACAGCTCTAAGACAGCTAGTAAGAGAAGAAAAGATAACTAAGTTTATTAAAAAAATACAGAGTAATGCGGATGATATAATGCTAGCATTTGAGAAACTTTGTGATTTATATAATAAAGTGATTTCAACTTATAATAAAGAAGTTGAGAAAATGAATAAGATTTATTAGATTAATGAGAATTTAAAGAAGAAAATTCAAAAATATCTGCAAGAATAGAAAGAAGAAAGAGATATCTAAATAGCTGAATAGAAACAGCTAATTTAGAAGAATCAGATTTTAATGAAAATGCTAAGAGATAAGAAGATGCTGATGAAGAATCTACTAGCTAGATTAGTAATATCTACAGCTCCTCTATCATATTAGAATAGTGCAGAGAGTATCTGAGAAATATTAGAAGCAGTCTCTAGTATATAGGCGAGTGATTAATATAATAAGAGTGAGAAGCTGTCAGATTCAGATACTTTTGAAATAGGAACTTCACAGCAGTTTGCAGTATGATTATCAGTATTAAAGCTGAAGTTGCTCATAAATAAAGATTGATATCTCACAGAAATAGATCGTGTGATCTATATAAGAGCAAGAATCAAGAAAGAGACTAACAATCTGCTAGAGTTATATTTAAAGATATTACAGATAGTTATAATAAATAATCTATTGCAGATATTATTAAATTGCTTTAAAGATCTCTTTCAAAGAGATATTACGCGAGATAGTTATTACTATTTATATTAGTTAAATAAGAATTTGTCTAGTTTTCTTGAAAAGTTCTTTTAATATATTATAGAGACAGATATCTCAGAGAAGAATCAGATCTAAGATATCAGATTAAAGATATCTAATAATCTGAAGTTGATTATAATCTTGTAGAGATATATAATTATTAAAAAGATTATGAAGAATCTGCAATTTCTTGAATTAAATTTGCGAAAAATAGATTAATACGCGAAAGACTCTCAATCTGCTTAAACAGATTTAGAATCTTAAAGAAGAAGATTGGCTGAGAAGCTAGAAGATAAAGTTTAGCCGGCGAAGATGATATCTATCTATATATCAAAGATTAATTGTGAGAAGTTCAGATGTTATAAATATCAATAATTAGAATATATAACTAGAAACTGCTTAAGCTTAATAGCTGTTAAGAAAGATAATTCTAATATCTTAAAGAAATTGGAAAAAGAGTAGTTTATTACAAAAATATTGTAAATAGATCTGCGAGCGCAGAAATAGCTGTGAAGAAGCTCAGATAGAAGAGTTAATTATAAACATTATTAGTTATCATCTCTATAATAATAAGAGACTAAATAAAGTCTTTATTTCTAGTAAATATTCTATTAAGCAAAGAAAAGACAGATTCTCTAAATGTGTCTATATTAATAAATACTAATTATCAACTTACAGCAGTAATGAATTATTAATTAACTGAGAATCTATATAAGAGATTGCAAATTAGATTAGTGAATCTAGTTAAGAGAATTTCATTAGTAGATTTCGCAGAAAGAAAATATTCTATTATAATATAGGCGATTTATATACTTATAATGATTATAAGATATTAATAGATATCGCAGATCTTCTATATAATTCAAATAGTATATTCTATTATTCTAGAAAAGAAGTAAATAAGATTGCATGACTATATATTCAATCTCATTATAAATAGTATGAGCTTTGAGTCGGAATATTATCAGTATAATAATGAAAATCCAACTATTTTATCATACATGCGATATAATGAAATATTGAGAAAGATACTAAATCATAATAAGTCTAATTTAGCAGATTTAGATAGAATTCTGAGTAATTCTAAGCAGAATTATAAGAATAAGAAGAATGACAAGTTATCTTCTATTTCAGCAAAGATTCTAAAATATAAAGAGATAAAGATTGATTAGAGATCAATTCCGTCTAGAAAGATGTTCTTTATAAGAATAAGAAAGATTTGAAGATTATAAAAATAAAGAGATAGTGTGAGTTCAGATATAAGCTCAATCTCTTCTAAATGAGAGAATACTAAGATAGTAAGTTTAGCAGCTTTTGAGAAGCTCGCTAAGAAATCTAGAGCAGAGATTATTATAATTATTTTCGAGAATATTAAAAAATAGAAGAAGAATAATAAGAAAATCAAGAAGAATTTATAAGAGACAATTTCGTCTGAGTTTCGCGAATATGCTTATATCTTTTCAAAGAAAGTATCAAACACTCTTTCTTCACATTAAAATAGACACAATTATCAAATAGAATTACAGAAAGATGCTGAATTATTAAGAAGACAGTTCTATTGACATATAAATCCTGCAAAACTTAATATGATTAAGAGATATATTAAAAAGAATCTTAAGAAGAGATTTATTGAGTTAAGTGACATCTCATTTGCATTTCTGATTCTATTGATTAGAAAGTCAAATGAAAGACTTCAATTCTGTATGAACTATCGAGATCTGAACACTCTTATAAAGAAGAACAGATATTTAATATTCAGAATTAACAAGATATTAGAATAGCTAATAGAAGCAAAGTTTCTAACAAAGATAAATGTTTGTTAAGTGTTTTATTATATTAGAATGATTATGATTAGAGATAGTAATTTGATAATATTTAGTATGATATATAAAAACTATTGCTATTTAGTGATGTTCTTTAAATTGAGCTTAACACTCTTAATTAATTAGAGATATATAAATGATATGTTTCTAAGTGTGTTAGAATAATTTGTGATATTGTATTAGAATGATATTCTAATATTTAATAACACACGAGAAAAATATAAATAGCATATTAAGAAGATATTAAAGATTCTAGAGAAAGTAGAACTTTAAATGAATATTAAGAAATGTGACTTCTATATTATAGAGATCAAATTCTTAGATCTATTAATAGATGTGAATAAAATATAATTAGATTCAACTTAAATTAAGATAATTTAGAAGTAAGAGACGCCTAGATTAGAGAATGTATAAGTAGTATAACAATTTCTTGAATTTATTAATTACTATCAATAATTTTGCAAGAATTTTAATTAAATAGTGAGATTATTAAATAATCTATTAAGAAAGAATATCTTATTAGTATAAGATGAATTCTATATAGAGACATTTAAGAGATTAAAGAGACTAATAACATCTGATCTAGTTCTTCAGCATTTTGATTCAAGAAAGAAAACTTACATGAAATATAACGCGAGTGATCATACTACTAAAAAAATCCTCTTATAGAGAGAATTGAATAATGAACTGTATTTAATTGCTTATTATTTAAGTAGTATGAGCTCAGCAGAGAGGAATTATATTATATATAATAAGGAATTATTGGCGATAATTTAATACTTTAAGAAATAGAATTCAGAACTACAAAGCACTAGAGAAGATGCTGTTAAGATGCTTATAGATTACAAAATATTAGAATACTTTATATTAATAAAGAAGTTGATTAGATAATAAGCAAGATGAGCAGAGTTCTTAACACAATTTAATTTTAAAGTTGTATACTAATTAGAAGCAGCTAATAAGAAGACTGATATCTTAATAAGAAGAGAAAAGAATATTCTAAGAGCAAAAAATGATTCTAATCTATATTAGATATTATTAATATTAAATATACTATTAAAAGAAGTTTAGAAGAATTATGAGATGATATATATCATATAAGAGATTCGCACACTAAATAAAAATGTTAAATAGATAAATAGAAATGATTAGAATCTGAAAGAGATTTATAAGATCTTACAAAATAAGATTAAAAGTATTTATAATGAATATCAGACATGTCTGTATAAGAAGAGAGAGAATCTACTCTATTTCTAAGATAGATTAGCTATTCTAATAAAGTTAAAAGAGCTGCGAATATAAATGATCTAACAGATTTATAAGAGTTGAGAGATAGAGCATATAGAAGAATTAAAAATATTGTGATTAATTCAAAAATCATATCAATTTCCTAAACTAATAGAAGTAGTTAAGCGATATCTGAGAAACTATTATATCTATTAGAAATCAAAGATAAGAAGATAATGCTCAGAAAAAGAGTTACAATCTCTTCTAATTTCTGAGATATCTTGAAAAGATATCTTTATAAATTTTGTGACAGAATTGTTGAAATCAGACAGCTTTAATATGATTTTCAATATAATAAATCAATTGATCAAAGAAAGATATTATATTATCTATACAACTATTAATAAGAATATAATCGCGAAGAATACAGCTAGAATATTGTATAAGAATGTGTGAAGAATTCATGATCTATCTAATACAATTATATTGAATAGAGATTCTTAATTTGCGAGTATAATATGATTATATTTATACGAGATTCTGAATATTACTGTGAAGCTATTAATAACATTCTATTTACAGATAGATGAATAGATAGAGATTGTGAATATGAAGATGAAGTGTTACTTGCGTAATTACGTGAACTTCAATTAGAAGAATTAGGCGGAGTTATTATTAAGTGCGAAATTCGCGGCTAATGTAATTATGTCTAAATTAATTTAGCTATCTTTATTTATAATTAATAAGAAATATAAGTCACAAATAAGCTTTAACGCGATAGAAGAGTTAAAGATAATTAGATAATAGATTAAGTTGTAGAAGATGAAAAGTCTGATAGAATTAATAATTAAAATATGAAGCTGAGTGAGAGATTATTTGACTCAGACTTAGAAGAGATAGAAGAAGCAGATTAATAAGCATTATTAATTAGTAATATTTAAAGAAGAAGAGAAGATGTGATTATTAATAAAGAATATTTATATAATCAGATCTTGCAAGAAGCTGAATGTGAAATAGATTGATCTATATAAAGTATTAAAGAAGCTGAGAAACGCGTATAGACTTAAATTGCCTGCATCTATAAAGATTTATTCTGTCTTCTATATTATTTTATTATTCAGAAATTTGAAGAATCTCTTATCTAAATAGAAATATCTCATGTCTCTTTCTATTATTACAAAAACAGAGATAGACGCGAAATGAGAAGTGAAGAATATTATTAATATTAAGAGAATAAACAGGCGTTTTAAGATGAGAATATAATGAGTAGATTATTTAGAGAATTTGATGTATTATTTAATTAAGAATCTTGAGAATTCAAAGAATATTCTTAATAACTATTACTCAAGAAATCTTAATAGATTGAGATCTGAGTGATTAGAGAACAGCTTTAAGAAGTGAGTTAAAGATGAGAATAAGAATAATGTTTCTAAGTTGTCTTCTGAAGAAGAGTTGTTGGCGAGCTTGATTAATAATGATGAGATTAGCAATTAGAAATAGAGAGAGGATTGATGCTGCTGATTGTTAATTAAGAATAATTAATCTAATAAGTTGGGAAGTAGTGTCACAAGTTGCTACAGCTATAAATAACAATTATATGCAAGAGATGATTGCAGACTGATAATAAAAATCCAACTATTTTATTATATATATAATATGGCGAAATGTCTGAGACTTAGCGCGTTAGAGTTACATCTCTCGATTAAATCTTAGAACTGAGAGTTATATTAAGATTAGTAATTATAGTGCGCATCTGATACTTCTGCAGCTTCTCTGTAAGCTAGATTAGTTCCTGCAACTTGAGTATTCGTTTTCATAGACTATTGAATATATCTAGCTTAAGCTGTTACAATAATGAGTCTTAATTATTCTTTATTATCAGATTGATTTATACATATATTAATAATATAATCTAATATATTTATCTTAAATATAATCTATTCTTCAGAATCAAATATTATAAGAATAAGAACTATTATAAATTTTTGTTTCAGCTTCTAAAACAAAGACTCTACTTCTATTTTTTAGATGAAGAATATTTTCTTTCTAATTATTTGTGTTAATAAAATAATTATTTTCAAGTAATTTGTAATAAATCTTTAATAGAAGTTGATAAATCTAAGAAATAATTATAATTTCTTTACTAATATAGATTGCAATTACTTAAATATAATTGTGATCTTGAATTTATTTATCTGAATTCTTATAACTATTAGAATAAATTTAAGAAACTTAATACTTTGCTTATAAAACTTATATTTCTTAATCTTCACTAGTAGATTTTTCGTCTGAAAAGTATAAAGTATCTTCTAAATATATTTAATATATTATTCTTTAATTTCAGAATATATAAGAATATTATTAAGATAGATAACACAGAACTGATCTAGATATTTTCTAAGAATATTATTTATTAGAGATTAAAAGAAGATTAAAATGTTTGTTAATCTAAAGAGCATAATTAGATACTTATAATAATTATAATAAGTTTAAAATACTATTTTTTATTTCTCTTCTTTTTTCATTCTTATTAGATTATATACTTCTTATAGATTGAGTATTGTAAATCACTTAGCTTTATTAATATGATTATATAGCTCAGAAATAAGAGATAATGTGTAATAATTTTTTTTTATTATATTATTTAGTTATCAATAATTAATATATAGACGCATTTCTTTATTTAATTTTAAAATAAATAGTTTATAAATGAAGTTAAGAATTAAATAAACTCTTTCTTCTAATTCTTGTTAAGATATTCTTATAGAATTTTAAGTTCTTTCTTAGAAAGAGAATAGATAGATTTATATATAAATTTCTTGCTAAATTCTAATGAAATTTTGTGATTTTAGAATTGATATTTAGATAATATAGATGCGTTTTTATTCTCAATAAACAAACATTTAAATTTATTATATTTAGATAAATACTTAGAGAGTTTCTCTATTATTTCTGTTAAGCATTTATTATCAGATTTTACTTATACTACTTTTGTGAATAATACTATAATCATAATTATCTTATAGATATAGTTGAGAAAGTTAATAATTTACTATTTTCAGCTAATTATTAGATTATAAGCTTTTAGTCATAAAATATTCAGAATAATATTGTATTTGATTTTCACAATATTTAATATCACTTTTTCAATATATTATTATATAAATAGATTGAGCGAATAAGTCTCTATTTTAATCTATTCTTAATTTTGCTCTATAGAGCTTTTATCTGCTAATACTAATTAGTAAAATTTGTCTTTTTTTTAAATAGATAGATGAGAGCGAGTTATATACGCGAGAGAGATATAGTTTCCGATGATTCTAAAGTCTATTATAATCTTAGCTTTTTACTATTTAATATATCTCTATAAGATTATATATTATACATAGCTAGTATTAATAATGACTAGTTTTTAAGATCTAAGAGAAGATTCTTTATTAGATTTCTAACGCAAAAAGTCTTCTTATTTTTTAACTTTCTAAATTAATAATTTTGAAAATAAGTATATTCTTCTTTCACAAAATAATATTTCAGTTTATTATATGGAAAATGTGCATATGATTTATGAGAAATATAATACTTCTTATCACAAATCACTCTTATTATTTCTAATTTCTTAAGTTCTTGAATTTATATTATACTTGCGCTTTAAATCTCTTTAAGATAAGTAGAAATGTTAATCTTATATAAATTAATTGCTTTTTAAAGATTACTATCTTAATAATAATAAATCTATTTCTGATTTTAATTTAAACAGTTCTCTATGTGATATATTCTTAATTATAGTTTTAACTTAATTCTTTAAAATATTTTCTTAAATATATATATTTTATGTTAATATTAAGATTTTAACTCGCAATTTATATTTATATATAATATTAACTCTCAAAATTTAGTGATTATTTCCACATAATTTTTATTATACTTGAGATTGCTTAATACTTATTTTTAAAATACTTTGAAGATAATACTTAATAATTATTTCGCTTTCTTCTATCTAAATTTCTTAAGATATTATTCTAAGTTATTCTTATCTAATCTATAAATAATGTATTAATTATTATAATAGATAGTTTAGAATAAATAGATATAAGATAATTTTGTAAGTTTTTAATCGCGAATCTACTTAAGTAATTTAACAACTATTTTCAATATTAATATTTTGATATTAGCGCGGCTAGTATCTTATATATCATCTAATTTGTTTATCATCTATTTCACCAATTCTTTCAAGATCGCGTGTAATTATTATCTATTGAGATATTTATTAGCTCAATATTCAGATCTCTTATAATAAAAACATAAGTTCTTCTTCATTCACTCTTCTTACTAAGTTAATAAGAGTTTGTCTTAATTAGATTTCTTTTTAAACTTTCTTTAATTTATAATATTTAAATTCATTTCTTAAAAGTATTAAATTTGTTTAAATTAATATTCTTTCTTATAATACTTACCGAAAATAAATATCTGAAACTATTCTTATTCTTTTTCTATCTATCTTTTATATAAATAATTATCTATTTTAATAGATATATTAACTAGACTTTCTAGTTCATCTAATCTCTCTATTTAAGTTAGCTTATTCTTAATTAAATTCTTTAGTTCTAGATAATACTTTATTATAAGTACTATATTATCTTATTTAATTTATAATATGATTTGTTAAAACTTAAATATATACTTTATTACTAAGTCTGTTTATTAGAGTTTCTAAATCTCTTATTTAACTATTTATTCTTTATTCACTCTTCTATATATTTATTAAATACACTTCTTAAAATAAGTATAACTAAAAAAGATTCTTTTAATCTCAATCTTTTTATTCTTCACAAACTTCTTTAAGTAATTTATTAGATAAGATTTAAATTAATTAAAGACTTTATTTCTGAGATAAGTAATTATAAATATTATCTTAACTTTAATAATTTTCAGCTTCTGAATATTAAATTAAATATATATATTAATCTGAATTAAGAAGACTCTAAGCTTTTTTCTATCTTTATAAAATATATTAAAAGTATTAATCTTAAGAGAGATATAATTTATATTAGTAATATCTTTCTAAAATAATTCACATTTAGAGTGTGATATATTTGCGTTAATAAGATCTATTATAATATAGTAACTGATATTTAATAATAGATAGTTAAAGTATTAGAAACTGTTAAGACTAGCTATAATAAGATTCAGATATTAGAGAATTATAAATAGAAATCACTTATTTTATATAGAAAATTTAAGAATAGAGTGCAATTAATAATATAAATTGACTACAGAAGAAGAGACTATAAATCTAAGAGATAAATATTTGTTTATATAGTTATTAGTTATAATCTATATTCTATGCTTCTGAGTGCTCTTCTTGAGCATTCTTAAGCACTTGCTTCTAAGTGCTTCTATTAAGTATTCTCAAGCATTTCTCTTGATATTTAATCTACAATTATTCTTATTAATTATAATTATCAAGAATAAGTCTGCCGTAACTTTACAAGATATTGTGTGTAGATAGGGTCTCGTTCCTTGGCCCACTGCCGAGTCTTGATGATCAGTGTCAAGTCTGCCGGTTGCTGGTTCCATATCGTAACACGACGGCGGGGTCAGTCAAGGTGACATTCTACTGCGCCACCAAAGTCGGTCAATATATCATCCGAGTCTCAGTAGTAAGACGTATGCAGGCAAGCGGCAGCGAGGCCGTCTTCAGAGTCATAGGGAGCCGGAGATTTGTCGGGGGGGGATCAGTGGAGAAGATTTCGTTTCTGCAGGGGAGCTTGCAGGTGGCTTTGGGGTAATGCCGGAGAGGATTTAGCGCTACGATACGACAGGACTAGGGCCATTTTTATTGGCTCTGTCAAGGCGGGAAATTGTTGACTTGTTAGTATTACCAGACATCTCAGCTTGCATCCAAAGCTAACAAGTGATGAAATGTCCCAGTGGGGTGCCACAGAAGATTGAATGGTGTTTTCGTCCCCCCGATGGTTTAAATTAAGCTTTCCCGTCCCGCTTAGCTTAGTCATGACGTACACAAAGGGCCCGCTCCGATGGTTCCGCAAAATGTCACGCTGTCCTATCCAGGCAAGTGGGGGGAACATGACTTTGATTATCAAGCAGAGAGATGGACAGAAATCCTACAAGTAACCGTGTTCTTGTGTTCCCAACTCTCCTACCCTCCGATTAACGAACATCCGTTGCACCGTATGAACCCCCAAACAACCCTCCAAAACCTCACTGAAACAGTCAAAAGCGCCCTCAACATGGCACCATCTTCGCTTCCCAAGACATTCAAGCAGGCAGTCTTCAAGGAGAAGGGCGCCCCGCTGACGGTGGAAGAGGTGGAGCTGAAGATGCCCCAGAAAGGAGAAGTTTTGGTCAAGGTTGAGGCTTGTGGAGTGTGCCATTCGGATATGTTTGCCCAGCTTAACGTAATGGGGGGTGGTTTGTGGGTGGTCCATCTTCTTCATTGATTGTCATCGCAGGGGCTCAGCTGCCGGGAATGCTCCAAATGGGTCGATTGGTTGTTTGAGAGGCCATGAAGAGCGATTTAGGAGGAATGAATGGCAGGCTGACGGTATCATTGTGACAGTCCCATTGTTCCCGGTCATGAAATCATTGGACACGTCGCTGCTGTGGCCGATGGGGAGACGTCATGGAAAGTTGGGGATCGGATAGGTGGAGCGTGAGTTATCTCGATTAGACCTTCCTCGTATCGATACTGACCTTGATTTAGGTGGCATGGAGCACATGACGGTGAGTTCCATGATATGCTCCTTCATCGCAAACGGAGCATGAGATGACTGATCAATTTTGCGAGCGGCCAGCTTCATGCAAAGCTTGCAAAAAGGGCTTCTTCCAGATGTGCGACAATGAACAAGTCAACGGTGTCACGAGAAATGGAGGCTGTAAGTTTTGTCTCGGCCCGTCCTCAATAGCAAGCCCTCCAACCGTCTCGAATGAGGAATTGACCACAAGCAGACGCCGAATACTGCACCCTCCACTCCGAAGCCGGCGTCCCCATCCCCACCCACGTCGACGCTGCGAAATACGCCCCAATCCTCTGCGCCGGCGTCACGGTCTTCAATTCCATGCGCCGCATGCAGATAACACCCGGCTCGCTCGTAGCTGTCCAAGGGCTGGGCGGTCTCGGCCATTTGGCTCTTCAATATGCGAACAAATTCGGGTTCCGAGTCGTGGCTCTGTCTCGTGACTCGAAGAAAGAGAAGTTTGCTAGGGAGCTAGGCGCACATGAATATATTGACGGGAGCAAGGGTGATCAAGGGGAGGCGTTGCAGAAGATGGGTGGGGCGTCGCTGGTTGTCGTTACGGCGCCCGATCCGAAGGTTATCAGCCCGTTGATGAAGGGGCTGGGTATGTTGGGGAAGCTGCTGATCTTGTCGCGTAAGATTGCCTTACCAGTTTCGGATGCTTGCTGGAGTCCTCCTGACGTCGTGATATAGCTGCTGGTGAAGTGCCTATGGACACGACTGCAATGGTAAGGCGAAGTCGCCCGCCCCACATAGGACGGCGTATGACTGACATTTGATCAGATCCGATACGGACTCTCAGTATATTCTTGGCCTAGTGGACACACGATTGACTCCGAGGAGGCAATCGAATTCACCGAGTTGCAGAACATCAACTGCATGGTTGAGAAGTACCCATTAGAGAAGTGCAATGAGGCATTTGGTAAGTTTCTCCAGCAGATGATTCTCCCATAGCTGATTGCTTGGTCCCAGACGCGATGATGAAGGGAAGTGTGCGATTCAGAGCCGTGGTGACGATGGATTAGGTTGTGAGGAGAGTTTACAAATCGGATGGTCGGAGGAGGAACAAGACGCCAGAAGATTGCAGACAAGGCCCTCTCTCTCTCTGCGAAAGTGTATACTAAGAAATATACATACATTGGATAATCATACAAGAATACAGCTTTCATCTCCAACTGAACCATGCTAACCATTGACGGCCTCGGGTAGAATCTTGATCCCTTCACGCTCACACGTTGCACATGGGAAAAGCGCCATGTGCACGAGACGGGGGTCAAACTCTCGATCACTATAACTAGCGGGAGAACCGTGCTAGCAAGCTGTGATGAGAAGCTGCTTGGCAAATAAGTCTGTCTGATGCAAATAGCAACATTAAGAAATTGAGATTGGCTTTTGGCGACGACCAGATGGGAGCAGTTGAGCCATTGTTATATGATTGAGCTCTTTGTGACAGATCTAAGATGGTTGGGAAGAAGCGAACCTGGACACTAGGCCCGAAAGGAGTATCTACCTTATGAGACCGTGGAGGAAGAAGAACATCCCCATCAACTAGCCAATATGGATTGAATAGCTGGGAACGTGGATAGCCAGAAACTAGGCATGAGAGCTTCTATATAGTAGTTCCTCCCGCCAGCATGGAGTGTGGGCCCGTGTCTCGGAGCATAGCCCTATCGACCATCGGAGAGGGAAACCCTGCCGGTCTCACGGCTGCTTCTCTCGCCGCTTTCACGTCTGGTGATCAGTATTTGCCCGCTTGAAAGTCGTACGCATCGATGGCCGTTCAAAAGCAGCAGGGGATGTGGCACTGTGTTGTAAAGCGCTTGGAGACTGGTCTGCAGAGCTTGAAGGTACAAGTGTGAGATCAGTGCTGCCCGCAAGAATTGGCGAATGCGCATCCGGGGACTGTGGGTTCGTGCTGATCCGCTCATACGTTGGCCGCTTGAACGGCGTCCACTTCGACCCGTGGGCTAACCGCTCCGATGGCGTTAGTGATTGCGTACCTGGCCGCGTGACAGGCACAGTGCTTGAACGTGCAGGCATTACCGCCAGCTCCAGCGAGCTTGGCCCTTCTGTCTGTGGAGTGGTAGATCTGGCAGAGTGGGCCTCGATAACGGTGGACTTTTCAGGCGCCACTGCGCTTTGTGGAAGCACCATCGAAGAGTGCTCGAGCTCGCCCCAGTAGGTCGGAGGTTGCTGAGAGCTCTGAATGGGGTCTTTGTGCCAGGCCTTGAAATCTCTCCATTCCAAGACAATTCTGTGGCCGGCACGATGCGTACTGTTCCAGGAATGAACGAATGGTCTCAGACACTGTTTGAAAAACTCCTTAAAGTCCTCGATTGCGCTATTGTCCTTGTTTCGCTCCTCTCGGATAGGTTCGGCTCTCAACTCTGCCTTGCCGAAGACCCATTTGACGAAACGAATGGTTGTTGAGTATCCAAGTTTTGCAGAGCGTACCCAAGAGCTGTGATATTGCCCGATAACGGCCGCAAGAAGTACAAAGCCTGCTCCCACCCATGTTGACCACTAAAATTGAAGAATATGAATTAGTAGAGCCTCCTAATGCAGCCTCCGCTAAACGCGACGAGGTAGACACACCTGACCAACTGCGTCGTTACGCTCATTCACAGGCCAGCCGTGGACGATGAATTCGTTGATGATAACCGAGCTGATGAAAATCAGAGGACAAATGACGCCCGCGACGATGGCGCCCATGTAGAAGGTTCCCACGGTGACTTTGCTGAGGTAATATCGGAATTTCCAGAGCAAATTTGGCTTTTTTGGTCGTTCTCGGGCCCCACTGAGATATCGGAACATCCAGTTTCGCACGACTGCCTGGTCCCATCTACTTTCGAGAAGGCCAAGAATACCTTGTCCGATGACAAAAAGCAAAAATAAGATGTTTATAATGAACACCCAAGTAATTCCCTTGCTGTCCAGAATCTTTGTGGTCCGATCGGATACGAGCCAGGCTTGCATGTTCGTTCCTTTGCGAAAGGGAACGTCAAGGCCGATGGCGCCACAAGTATCGTTGCAATTGCAATTCTGCCAATATTGGAAGGACGCCGCAGGGGCTATCCCATCTGGCGCTGTCCTGTATGTTCCGTTAGGTTCTACGACTGCGTCATAGGTGCAACCCGTCGCTCGATCAAGATGGCAGGTCGCAAGTTGTGTATACTCGGCGAACGGAAAAACCCCTCC
>JAABUK010005247.1_pt1 | contig 20399 bp, 24 predicted proteins | sample 5559141 | NCBI WGS metagenome assembly JAABUK01 (sample SAMN10711869, study PRJNA513367) | rock metagenome | isolation source: Antarctica rocks | place: Antarctica: Victoria Land, Pudding Butte nord | collected 2016-01-03 | reverse complement strand
ACATGCCGCTTTCCTCCATCAGGAAGGCGAAGCCGGGGCGGGCCTTGTTCAGTTCATCCTTGAGGGTGGCTTCCGAGCGCAGGTCGGCCTGGCTTACGAAGTCGCCTGGGCCCTTGACGCTGACCTGCAGCTGCTCGACTTCGGCGAAGTCGCGCAGCAGGCGCTTGGCCGCCTTGTTGGCGGCGTTCTGCATGACGGTCATGTGGGGCGACAGGCGGAGGGCCACCGGATCAGCCCTTCGCGCGCTCGACGTAGCTGGCGTCTTCGGTGCGGACCACGATGCGCTCGCCGGACTCGACGAAAGGGGGGACCAGGGTCTTGACGCCGTTGCTCAGCATGGCGGGCTTGTAGCTGCTGGCAGCGGTCTGGCCCTTTACGACGGGATCGGCCTCGGTGACTTCGAGGACCACGGTGGAGGGCAGGCGGACGCCGACCGGCTCGTTTTCAACGAGGTCCACGGTGACGGTCATGTTGTCCTGCAGGAAGGGCAGGGCGTCGCCGAGCAGGCCGGTGGGGACGTGGGTCTGGTCGAAGGTTTCGGGGTCCATCAGGACGACGTTGGTGCCCTCGGTGTAGGAGTAGGTGAAGTCCTTTTCGGAGGTTTGCAGCCGCTCGACGGTGTCGGCGGTGCGCCAGCGCTCGTTGGTCTTGTTGCCGGTTTTCAGGTTGCGCATTTCGACCTGGATGAACGCGCCGCCCTTGCCAGGGGTGATGATCTGCTGCTTCAGCACGGTCCAGCGGCTGCCGCCGTGGTCGAGCACCTGGCCGGCGCGGATGAGGTTGGCCTGTTGCTTCAAGGATCTGCCCCTGGGTGTCTGTGGGATGGGAGGACGCTTTTATAGATGGGGCTACCTACTCCCCGCCGGGGTCACGGGCAAGGTTACGGGCCAGGGGGTTGGTGCCTGCACCCTGAACCCGCACTGGTCCTCGCCGACCCTGGCACTCTGACATCGCGCTTCTACAGGCACGGTGCCTGCTCCCGGGTCGCGGCGGTGTTCCGGTGCCTAAGAACCGATTCCGGTAGGCAGCGGGCCGGTCCTGCGGGTCTTTTGCGCCCTGGATGCGTCAGGCCCTTGCCCGGATGAACCATATCGGGGCGGCGGCTCCTCGTTGCCAGAAGGCAAAGTTCCTCGCAGGCCCTCAACCACCGCCTGCCGGGATAGGTTCTACGCCGGGATGCCGTGAAGGACAGGGATGGCGCCGATCTGCCGGGCGATTGAGCGCAGGAACGCCTTTTGCAGCCTGTCCTGGAAGCTTCCTGACCCGTAGGGGGACATGTAGCGGATCAGCTCGCCTAGCTCCTCGTCACTGAGCCGTACCGTCGGGCTTTCGGCAAGCTGATCCATTAGGCGCTTGTGGCAGCCCTGCTGACCACCCTCGCCAGCAGGCGCCCGCAACATGGCAATCTCCTGCGGGGTCAGGGTGAACTCGAAGGGCTTGGGTGCTCGGCCACGGCGGCCCTTTGCGGGATTACTCCGCATTATCGTCAGCAATGCACGCATCTCCCCGCTGACCCTGGCGTCTCCGGTCGCCATGCGCCGCAGTCCGCGCACGATGGTGCCGAACTTGCGGTCGCCGCCATTCTCGATCATGGCGCGGGCCAGGGCCGAGTTGCCGGTCCCCAATGCCTCCAGTTGCTCCCGGAACCATGCCGCACTTTCCGGCGTGCCCCGGCCTGGCGTGGTCGTATCAAGCGTCGCTGTTTCCTGTTCCATCCAGCCCTCCGCAGTGCAGGGTTTCAGAGACCAGGAGCCGCTTGCGCGCCTCCTGGTTCCGGTGGGCTGGGCTGGGGAAAGGTGATGTAGAGCATCAGGTAGACGGCTCAACTCCCTGAGCAGGTTCTGACGCCCAGAGATGCATTTAATTTGTTCTGCGCCGGCTGAGGTTCAGTTTTGGTAGACGACCGCCACGGAGCCAGGAAAGATCAATGCGCTTCCTAGTGTCTGGAATTGGCCAATATCCGCCTCACCCCCTTGCTGCGCGTCTTGCCGCGAACGCCTCGGGCGTGAGCACGTCTAGGTCGGGGAACAGGCCGCGCATGTGGCCCATGTTCCAGGTTACGATGCCAGGGATGTTATGCAGGACCGCCGCCTCGCCGATCAGCGCGTCGTAGAGCCGCGGCCCGATCCCGCCCGAGGCGGCATAGCGGCTGGTGGCCTCGAAGGTTTGCGCCGGCGTCAGCCCGATCAGGCCGGTCACCGCGCGGAGGCTCGCCAGGGACGCCCAAGCCTCGCCGGCGGTGAATGTGAACGGTGCCCGGTCGCCGCGGCGCGTGAGGGTACTGTAGGCCTCCGCATAGCTGTGGGCAGACACGGCCAGGCGCGCACCGACCGGCTCGGGCAGCAGGGCGAGCGAGGCCGTGTGGTGCTCGTGCGCCTCTGCCACGACCGCAACAATGACGTTGCTGTCGAGCAGGGCGTCGAACACCGTCAGAGATCACGTTCCCGCACGGCCTGGAGCGCCTGGTCTGCCTGGGCCTGGGTCACATGCTGGCCTTGTGCAGGCTTCACCAAGACGGGACCGCGCCGGACGAGGCCCTCAACCGGCGTGGGGGCTGCCTGCGGCACATAGCCGCGCAGTGCGTCCTCAATGACCTCAGTCGCGGTCATGCCCGTGCCGCGTGCGATCTCGCGGACGCGGTTGCGGGCGTAAGCGGAGCGGATGTTGAGCTGGGCGTTGTCCGCGCGCGGCATGGTTTGATTCTCCTGCACAGAACGGTAGCTCGGAACGGTTGTCCAGGCTAGCCTGATCGCATTCAGGCTACCACTCATCTGCCCAATGCCACACTGCGGCGCCGGGTACCAGGCTGTCATCCATCCGGTTCAGAGATGATAGGCCACTCCGGCGGCCCAGTGGTCCGCGAAGCGGGCGTAGGCTGCCTCCACCACCGCCGGCCAGCCCGTGTCAGGCGGCAGGCCAAGCCAGGCGAAGGCCTCCGCCGGGCTGGGGTCCGGCCAGGTGTCCAGCCAGCGCAAGCGGTCCTCGGCCACGCCGGGCGGCAGGATGAGGGCCGATGGGTAGGCGTGGTCCCGTCTGGCCTGGGCGTCTGTCAGCAGGGTCGCCACAAGCTCGATGTTGCGGTCGCTTCGCACGTCAACCTCCGCCGCGGGCGCCTGGCCCAGGGCATCCTCAAGCAGGGTCCCGAGGTTGGCGAGGACCGAGCGGCCCCGGCTTTCACCGGACGATATCTGGGCGGTGCTGCGCCCGGCGCTGCGGGCCCGTTCGCCGATGATGCGGCCGTCGAAGCGCCCGCCCAAGTCCCACCAATCCCAGCGCCCCAACGGGTTGAGCCAACGCCCATAGCCGCCCGTCACGGGATGGCGTTCCAGGCGGGTGGTGAAACCGGTGTGGAACGCTTCCAGGTCCATTGCGTCCGCGAAGCATACGCTCCAGCGTTGGACGCCGCGCCGCCGCATCTCGTCCTGCACCTTGCTGGCGTCGAGGGACCAGTAGGCCTGGTGATCGCCTTCGACCTGAAGCCCGCCGGTGCCTTTGCCGGTGAAGGTGAACCTTGCCTCGTGCGCCTGCCGCAGCGCCGCCGTCTCGTCGTGGAACGTGAGCCAACCCTCCGGACGTCGCCGCGCCCGCCGCGCTGGAAGGGGGCGAGCGACGTCCGGATCGCCTCCGCCGGTGCAGTGCCGGCCAGGGGCAAGATGACGTAGGCGATGGAGAACACGTCAGGCTCCTTCCTGCGGTGATGCTTTGGCTACCTGTGCGGTCCCACTGGATGCCTCAGGGACGACGGCATTTGGGTGTCACGTGACGGCCTGTTGCGGCGCATCCTGGGCTGCTGGTTCGATGGCGTGCCGCATTCCATCCGGGTCGCGCACCGTGCCATCCCCGTCCAGATAGGCGGGGCCGATAGGGACCTTGCCGTGGCCGCCGGGGATGTCCAGGACGTAGGTTGGCCAGGCCAGGCCGGTGACGCGGCCACGGAGGGCGGCGAGGATGGCCTGGCCTTCGGGGATGGGAACGTGGAACCGGGCGGTGCCGGGGGCGGGGTCGAGTTGGTGCAGGTAGTAGGGCTTTACCCGGGCGCGGAGCATGGCGCGGAACAGGGCTTCCAGGGCGTCGGGGCTGTCGTTGACGCCGCGCAGCAGCACGGACTGGCCCAGCAGGGGGACGCCGGCGGCGCCGATGCGGCGGAGGGCGGCTTGGGCGCCGGGGGTGAACTCGCGGGCGTGGTTGGCGTGGACGACCATCCAGAGCGGGGTTTCGGTTTCCAGGGCGGCGGCCAGAGCGGGGGTGACGCGGGCCGGGTCGGCGACGGGGACGCGGGTGTGGATGCGGAGCAGTTCTATCTGTGGGATGGCGGAGAGGGCGGCGAGGATGGCGGACAGGCGCCGGGGGGATAGCATCAGCGGGTCGCCGCCGGTCAGGATGACCTCGCGTATGGCAGGGTGGGCGCGGAGCCAGGCGTAGGCGGTTTCTAGCTGGGCGTCGGTCAGCAGGCCGCCGCCGGGGCCGACGTGCTCGCGGCGGAAGCAGAAGCGGCAGTAGACCGGGCAGACCAGCAGCGGTTTCAGCAGGGCGCGGTCGGCGTAGCGGTGGACGATGCCGGGCACGGGGGAGAGGGCGTCGTCGCCGATGGGGTCCGGGTCCTCTCCGGGAGAGTGCAGCAGCTCGCCGGGGTGGGGGATGAACTGCAGGCCGATGGGGTCTGCCGGGTCGTTGATGAGCGCCTGCATGGCGGGCGGGATGGCGACGGCGTAGCGGGCGCCCACCTGATCGAGGGCGGCGCGGTCCGCCTCCGGCGCGAGGCCGGCGGCGACTAGGCCGGCAGCGTCGCGGATCATGGCAGGGGCCGCATCAGGTAGCGCACGGTCTTGGCGCCGCCGTGGATGCTGGCGGCGCCGACCTGCTGGAAGCCGAGGACGGCGTGGAGGGCGTCGGAGGCCGGGTTGGGCGGGTCGCTGTTGACCTCTGCCGCGATGGCCGTGTGGCCGGCGGCTGCGGCAGCCTGGATCGCGGCGGCGTAGAGCGCCCGCGCCAGGCCGCGGCCGCGGGCGGCGGGGGCGACGGCGATGCGGTCCACGTAGGCGAAGCGCGGGTAGCGGTCGCGGAACCAGCGGTGGTTCGGGCTGTCGTAGTCGGCGGACTGGTCCAGCATCAGCATGAAGGCGTCCACGTCGCCAATGCGCGCGGCCCAGACGGATTGGTGCAGGAGGTGGGTGAGGCGGGTGGCGTCGAGCAGGGATAGCTCGGCGGCATGGGCGTTGTTTAGGGCGAGCAAGCGGTCCAGGCGGTTTGGGGTCAGTGGGTTGATGGATTCCACGAGGGGCGTCCGGTTATCGGGGGGCGCCTGCGGCGTGGCGATACAGGGGTCACGCGGGCCGGGCTGTGGTTCTGGCGGCCCCTGGCTTGCCGCGTCGCTGCACTCCTCGCAATGACGGGAGGGGGGTGTTGCGGGATGGCTCACTGGTTTTCCACATCCACGAAGCTGCTGGCGGGATAGCCCTGGATGAACAGCAGCGCCCGCAGGCCGGCGTGCTCGATCCTTGCCGATGCCTCGGCTGCTACGACCGGCTTTGCATGGTAAGCTACGCCTAGCCCGGCGGCGCGGATCATCGCCAGGTCGTTCGCTCCGTCACCTACCACCAGGGCGTCCGCCATCCCAACGCCGGCGGCGGCGGCGAACTCGTGCAGTGCAGCCAGCTTGGCGTTGCGGTCCAGGATCGGCTCGCCCACCGTGCCCAGCAGCGCCGCGCCGTCGTCCAGCAGCACGTTGGCGCGGTGGTGGTCGAAGCCCAGTATGCCGGCGACACGGCCGGTGAAGAAGGTGAAGCCGCCCGACACCAGGGCGGTGAGGGCGCCGTGGGCGCGCATGGTGGCGACGAGCTCGCGGGCGCCGGGCATCAGGTGGGTGGCGGCCCAGGTTTCCTCCAATGCGGACAGGCGCAGGCCGCGCAGCAGGCCGACGCGGTGGCGCAGGGCCTCGGCGAAGTCTATCTCGCCGTTCATGCTGCGGCGGGTGATGGCGGCCACCTGCTCGCCGAGGCCGGCATAGGCGGCCAGCTCGTCCAGGGTTTCGGTGGTGACGATGGTACTGTCCATGTCGGCGACCAGCAGGCGCTTGCGGCGGTTGGCGGCTGGGGTGACGACGGCGTCCACCGGGGCGGCGTCGAGCGCGGCGTGGACCTGGTCCGGGTCGGGCAGGGTAGGGCAGGGGATGTCGGCGGCCTCGCCGGGGGAGAGGGTGACGGCCGGGCCGCCGGCGACGGCCTCACGCACGCGGGCGACCAGGGCATCGGTCAAGGCGCCGGTGCCTTGCGGGGCGATCAGGGTTAGGGTGTGTTCCATGGGCGGGGCATGGCAGGGCTTGGGCGGCGGGGCAAGACACGGTGGCGCAAGGGCGGGACAGGCCCTGATCGTCGCGGGGCCGACCTGCAGCGGCAAGTCGGCGTTGGCGATGCGGCTGGCGGCCGAGCTGGACGGCACCGTCATCAACGCGGATTCCATGCAGGTGTATCGCGAGCTGCGGGTGCTGACCGCCCGCCCGACGCCGGAGGACGAGGCGGCGGTGCCGCACGCTCTCTATGGCGTCCGGGCCGCCGCCGAGCCGGGCAGCGCGGCCTGGTGGCGCGGCGCGGCCCTGGCGGCGATGGATGCGTCGGCCGAGGCTGGGCGGGTGCCGATCCTGACTGGCGGCACCGGGCTTTATCTGGCGTCGCTGACCCGGGGGATCGCCAACATCCCCGACCCTGACGCGGAAGCGCGGGCGGAGGCGCGCAGCCTGCTGGCTGCGGAAGGCCCGGCTGCCCTGCATGCTCGGCTGGCCGCCGCCGACGCCGACACGGCTGCGACGTTGCGGCCTAGCGACAGCCAACGCATCGCCCGGGCCTGGGAGGTGCTGCGCGGGACTGGGCGCGGCCTGGCGGCCTGGCACCAGGCTGCGCCGGCGCCCACGGATGCGGCATGGTCGTTCCGCATGGTGCTGCTGGACCCGCCGCGCCCGTCGCTGCGGGCAGCCATTGCCGGGCGTTTCGACGCCATGCTGGACGCGGGCGCGCTGGATGAGGTGCGGGCGCTGGTGGCACAGGATTTGGACCCGGCGCTGCCCGCCATGCGCGCGCACGGCGTCCCGGAGCTGTCGGCGTTCCTGGCCGGGGAGATCACTTTGTCTGAGGCTGCGCGCCGGGCGACGCTGGCGACGGGGCAGTACTTGAAGCGGCAGGCCACGTGGCTGCGCGGGCGCAGTCCGGTGCCCCCGGCGCTGACGCATACGATCTATGCGCGATACGCAGACTGTACGCAATTTCCAGAAAGAGATTGGTGTGATTTAATGCGTTTCATTAATCTGGCGGGTTGACGCAGCGCAGCAAAGCTGCGAAGCCGCCCGCCGAAGGGAACCCGACATGACTGCAGACATCCAACAATCCGGCGCCGAAGTGCTGCTCCGCGCCCTGCGCGACCAGGGCGTCGAGGTTATCTTCGGCTATCCCGGCGGCGCCGTGCTGCCGATCTATGACGCCATCTTCCAGCAGAACAGCATCCGCCACATCCTGGTCCGGCATGAGCAGGCGGCCGTGCATGCCGCGGAGGGCTATGCCCGCAGCACCGGCAAGGTCGGCGTCGTGCTCGTGACCAGCGGACCCGGCGCGACCAACGCGGTGACCGGGCTGGTGGATGCTCTGATGGACAGCATCCCGGTGGTCTGCTTGACGGGGCAGGTGCCCACGCACCTCATCGGCAACGACGCGTTCCAGGAGGCGGACACCACCGGCATCACCCGGCCGGCCACCAAGCACAACTACCTGGTGAAGCGTGGTGAGGACCTCGCGCGCGTGGTGCACGAGGCGTTCTACGTCGCCCGCACCGGACGGCCTGGGCCGGTGGTGATAGATCTGCCCAAGGACGTGCTGATCGCCCGGGCGCCCTACTCGCCTGCCAGCACCGCGCCGCATCGCAGCTATCGCCCCATCACCGAGCCTGATCCGGCGCAGATCGCCCAGGCGGTCCGGCTGTTGAAGGGCGCCAAGCGGCCGGTCGTCTATTCCGGCGGCGGAGTCATCAACGCGGGCGACCCGGCGACCGAGGCGCTGCGGGCCTTCGTGCGTGCGACCGGGATGCCGTGCACCAGCACCCTGATGGGCCTGGGCGCCTATCCCAGCCCTGATCCGCAGTTCCTGGGGATGCTCGGGATGCACGGCACCTATGAGGCCAACCTGGCGATGCATGGCTGCGACGTGATGCTGAACATCGGCGCGCGGTTCGACGACCGGGTGACCGGGCGGCTGAATGCCTTCAGCCCCGGCAGCAAGAAGATACACTGCGACATAGACCCCAGCAGCATCAACAAGAACGTCGCGGTGGACGTGCCGGTGGTGGGGGACGCGGCGGTGATCCTGCGGGCGCTGCTGGCCGCCTGGCATGTGGACGGGCAGACGCAGGACCGTGCGGCGCTGGCGGAGTGGTGGCGGCAGATTGACGCGTGGCGCGCGGTGGACAGCCTGGCGTTCCAGCAGGACATGACGCCGGGCGCGACCATCAAGCCGCAATATGCGATTCAGCGGCTGTATGAGCTGACGCAGGCGACCGGACGCGACACCTTCATCAGCACGGAGGTGGGGCAGCATCAGATGTGGGCGGCGCAGTATTTCCGCTTCGACAAGCCGAACCGCTGGATGACCTCGGGCGGGCTGGGGACGATGGGGTATGGGTTGCCGGCAGCGATGGGGACACAGATCGCCCATCCCGACGCCCTGGTGATTGATGTGGCCGGCGAGGCCAGCATCCTAATGAACATCCAGGAGATGAGCACGCTGGCGCAGTATCGGCTGCCGGTGAAGGTGTTTATCCTGAACAACCAGTATATGGGCATGGTGCGGCAGTGGCAGGAACTGCTGCATGGGAGCCGGTATTCGGAAAGCTACAGCGAGGCGCTGCCGGACTTCGTGAAGCTGGCGGAGGCGTTCCACGGCGTCGGGCTGCGCGCGACCGGGGTGGACGATTTGGACCGGGTGATCCGGGAGATGATCGCCAGCGACCGTCCGGTGATCGCCGACATCTGCGTGGATCAGAAAGAGAACTGCTTTCCGATGATTCCATCAGGGGCGGCGCATAACGAGATGATCCTTGGGCCGGGGCAGCAGGCGCGCACGGCGAGCATCACCAACGAAGGCATGATGCTGGTATGACCCACGACGTTTCCCCCGCCATTGCGAGGAGCGCAGCGACGCAGCAATCCAGGGGCCACGCAAATCAGCGTGCAGTGCTGGCGGCTCCTGGATTGCAGCGCCGCAAGCGGCTCGCAATGACGGTTCCCTACTGCATATGCTGTCGCAGGGCATCTCTAGCATGACCGTTGCTCTGGAACCCGGTCAGCAATCCGCGACGATCAGCGTGCTGGTCGAGAACGAGGCCGGGGTGCTGGCGCGGGTAATCGGCCTGTTCAGCGGACGCGGCTACAACATAGACAGCCTGACGGTGGCGGCGGTGGACCAGGATGGCGGGCGCAGCCGGATCAACGTGGTGACGTCGGGCACGCCGATGGTGATCGAGCAGATCAAGGCTCAGTTGGACCGGCTGGTGCCGGTGCACCGGGTGGCCGACCTGACGCGGGAGGGGCCGCATCTGTCGCGGGAACTGGCGCTGATCAAGGTGGTCAACTCGGGCGCGGAGAGGTCGGAGGCGCTGCGGCTTGCCGATGCGTTTCGCGCCCGGGTGATAGACGCGACGGTCGAGAGCTTCGTGTTCGAGCTGACGGGCGCCAGCGATAAGGTCGAGAGCTTCATTGCGCTGATGGCGCCGATGGGGTTGGCCGAAGTGTCGCGGACCGGGATCGCGGCTATTGCCCGCGGGACGCGGATGCTCTGACACGGGCAAGCCGTAACCACCGCGCTCTGACCACATGTGTGAGACAAGCTGCTGGCTTCCCTCATGCTGCGCTGAACACCGCATACGGCGGCTGCGCCATGGCCAGGGGGTATGCTCCCAGTTCTGGGCCGCCATCGAGGCCCGCTAGAGGAATACTGCGATGTACGTGCTTCACTATTATCCGGGCAACGCCAGCCTGTTGCCGCACATGGCACTGCGGGAGGCTGGCGCGCCGTTTGAACTGCGTTTGGTGGACAGAGCGCAGGGTGCCCAGAACAGCGCGGATTACCTGCGCCTGAACCCGAACGGACGAATCCCAGTGCTGGTGCAAGGGGACCTGGTGCTGTTCGAGACCGCGGCGATCGCGCTGCACTTGGCCGACCAGCACCCGGAAGCCGCCCTCGCGCCGCCGCCCGGAACACCGGAGCGGGCGCAGTTTTACAAGTGGATGATCCACCTGACGAACACGCCTCAGGCCGAGTATCGCGCCTGGTTCTATCCCTGGGAGCACGTGGCCGACCCCGCGGCGGCAGATGCTGTCAAGCAGGCATCAAGCGAGCGCCTTGGCCGCATGTTCGAAGTGATCGCCAGCCAGCTCGGCGATGGGCCGTGGCTGCTGGGCCAGCGCTTCTCGGCTGCGGACCTGTTCCTACTCATGCTGGTCCGCTGGGGACGGGCGATGCCGCGCCCGCCGCGCGACCTGCCGCAGCTTGCCAGCCATGCCCAACGAGTGCTTGCGCGCCCGGCCGTGCAAGCAACCTTCGCGGCGGAGGGTTTGGTGGAGCCGTTTGTCTGAGACGGCAGCCCCTAGCCAATCCCCGTTCACCCGCTAGAACCCCCATCCATTCCACACAGCGAAAGAGGACCATCCATGCGCGTCTATTATGACCGCGACGCCGACGTGAACCTGATCAAGAGCAAGCGGGTCGCCATCATCGGCTTCGGCAGCCAGGGACATGCCCATGCCCTTAACTTGAAGGACAGTGGCTGCACCGAGCTGGCGGTGGGTCTGCGGCCCGGCAGCGTCGGCGTTGCCAAGGCCGAAGCCGCCGGGCTGAAGGTGACGGACCCGGCAGAATGCGCCAAGTGGGCCGATGTCGTGATGGTGCTGACGCCGGATGAGGGGCAGGGCGACCTGTATCGTGAGAAGCTTGGGCCGAACATGAAGCCTGGCGCGGCGCTGGCCTTTGCACATGGGTTGAACGTCCACTTCAACCTGCTGGACCCGCGGCCGGATATTGACGTGTTCATGATCGCGCCGAAGGGGCCGGGCCATACCGTGCGCAGCGAGTATCAGCGCGGCGGCGGCGTGCCGTGCCTGGTGGCGGTAGCGCAGGACACCAGCGGCAATGCCATGGAGGTTGCCCTCAGCTACGCCAGCGCCGTCGGCGGCGGCCGCGCCGGGATTATTGAGACTACGTTCAAGGAGGAGTGCGAGACCGACCTGTTCGGTGAGCAGGTGGTGCTGTGCGGCGGCTTAGTCGAGTTGATCAAGGCGGGATATGAGACGCTGGTCGAGGCCGGGTATGCGCCGGAGATGGCGTACTTTGAGTGCCTGCATGAGGTGAAGCTGATCGTGGACCTGATCTACGAGGGCGGCATTGCCAACATGAACTACTCGATCAGCAACACCGCCGAGTATGGCGAGTATGTCACGGGGCCGCGGATCGTGACGGCGGAGACCAAGGCGGAGATGAAGAGGGTGCTGGAGGATATCCAGTCCGGACGCTTCGCGCGGGACTGGATGCTGGAGAACCGCACCAACCAGGCCAGCTTTAAGGCGACCCGGCGGCGGATGGGCGAGCATCCCATTGAGCAGGTCGGAGAGCGGCTACGGGCGATGATGCCGTGGATCGCGCAGAACCGACTGGTGGACAAGGCCAAGAACTAAAGCCGCCTGCGGATCGTTGGGCATGGCGTGAGCACGATGGAGGCTGTGGCCATGTCCGGTTTCAAGACCCTGCGACGCTTTGCCGTGCTGGCGGCGCTGCTGCCGGTTGGCGGATGTTATGTGGCGCCGGGGGCGATTGCGCCGTTTGGCGCGGCGGAGCCGACTGGCACCGTTTATGCGCCGCCGCCGGACGGTCGGGGGTATGCTGGGACTACCTGTGCCGCTGGCAATTACGTGTGCCCGGTGGCGCCGGGTCCGCTGGGGGCGCAGTGCAGTTGCCCCGGGCTGGGAGCGCCTTCGTTTGGGGTGATTAGGTAGCTGTTGCTCCCTCTCCTGGAGGGAGAGGGAGAAGCAGCCCCATTCCCGGCCACTTCTCTCGCTGGGATGAGGCCTACTTTACCGTGACGAACCTTAGCGGGAATGTGTTGTCGGCAAGCTGCTGTAGTTGCACGTTGGACTTTGCTGCCCACACCACAGTCTGCTGGTGTAGAGGGATGGCCGGAACCTGGTCGCGGATTATTGCCGAGGCCTGCTCGATCATCGCCTGCCGCTTGGCCTTGTTGGTTTCGACGGCGATCCTGTCCACCAAGGCGTCGAAGTCCGGGTTGGACCAGCCGCCGTCGTTGATGACGCCGCGGACGCCGTTGCGGCTGCCTAGCAGGTTGAAGAACACGTTGTGCGCGTCATAGGTGTTGGGCGTCCAGCCCAGCATGTAGAAGCTGGTCTTGTATTCGGGGTTGTTGATCTCGGCGAAGTACTTCAGCCGCGTCTGCGCGTTCAGGGTCACCCGCACGCCTACCCGCGCCAGCATCGCGGTCACCGCCTGGCAGATTGCCTCGTCGTTGATGTAGCGGTCGTTCGGGCAGTCCAGCGTGACGCCGAAGCCCTGGGGGTAGCCGGCCTCCGCCAGCAGCTTCTTCGATGCCCCGGGATCGTAGGGCAGGCGTATGTCGGACGCCTCGGTGTAGCCGTTGACGCCGGGGCCGTACATCAGGCCGCTGGGGCGGGATTGGCCGCGCATGACGCGGGACCCGATCGCCTTCACGTCAATGGCCTGGTAAAACGCCCGGCGCACCCGCACGTCCTGGAACGGGTTCTTGCCCTTCACGTCCGACTTCAGCAGTTCCGGACGCAGCGTGTCGAAGCTGAAGAAGATGGTGCGCAGCTCCGGGCCGATGAACACATGGACGCCCTCGGTCTTATTCAGCCGCTCGATGTCCTGAGGGGGAACGGTGTAGATCATGTCCACGTCGCCCGACAGCAGCGCGGCGACGCGGGTGCTGGCGTTGCTGATGACGTTGAACTGCACGTCGGTCAGGTTGCCCTCGGGATGGTCCCACCAGCTCGGGTTGTTTTTGAGCGTGGTGCGCCGGTCTGGCTCGCGGATGTCGAGGATGAAGGGTCCAGTGCCGTTGGCGTTGCGGGTGGCGAAGTTCTCGTCCTTGACCTTGCTGAGGTCCATTGGCTGGACGGCGTTGTGCGCCTCGCACCATGCCTTCGACATCATCAACCAGGTGGTGATCTCCTCAAGGAAGATCGGGTCCGGCACCTTGGTGATGAAGTCCACGGTGAAGTCGTCAATTTTCTTGACCTCCTTCACCGTCGCCAGGTTGGCGTTGAGCTGGCTGCCCGGCCCGATGACGCGCTGGTAGCTGAACACCACGTCGTCGGCGGTGAACGGCTCGCCGCCGTGGAACTTGACGCCGTGGCGCAGGTGGAAGCGCCAGGTGTCGGGGGTGGGCTGCTCCCAGCGTTCGGCCAGCGCCGGCTCGACCTTCAGGTTCTTGTCGCGGCGGACCAGCGGGTCGTAGATATTTTGGGTGAAGGTCAGCAGGAACGTCTCGTTCCGGGTGTAGGGGTCCATCGAGTTGGCGTCGCCGTCATTGGCCCAGCGGAAGGTGGTCGCCTCGGCCGGGGCGGCAAGCAGGGGCGCCAGCCCGGCGGCCACGGTGCTGGCAAGGAGGGCGGCGCGCGCAAGTCGGGACAGGTGCATGGACTCTCTCATCATGGGACGCATCACTGGACGAGGGACGATAGGCACGGGCTGCGGGCGCCGTAAACAGAAAGGGCGGCCCGAAGGCCGCCCTTGTCCCGGTATTGGCGGGGATGATCGGGTTTTACGCAGCGCGCAACGCGGTCGGCAGGCCCTGGATGGCGTTGTCAATCAGGTGGCCGTCTGCCTCGGGCGAGAGGCTGGTGCGGATCACCTGCTCGGCGGCGCGGGCGGCCAGGTCGGCAGCGGCCAGGCGGACCTCGCTGACGGCGGCCTTTTCGGCGGAGGAGATGCGGTCCATCGCCAGCTTCTCACGCCGGGCAGCGGACGCCGCGGCTTCGGCGCGGGCGGCTTCGGCTACGCGTTGCGCCTCGGTCCGCGCCCGCTCCAGCATGGACTGGGCTTCGCGCAGCGCGGCCTCACGACGGTTGTTGGCGTCGGCCAGCATCGCCTCGGCCTCACGCCGCAGTTGGGACGCGGCGTCCAGCTCGGCGCGGATGCCGGCGGCGCGGCCGTCCAGCAGCTTCGTAATGGCGTTCCATGCCTTACCGCCGAAGATCAGGAAGAAGATGAAGAATGCGACGCCGACCCAGAAGCGGGGATCGGCGAACAGGCTGCCGTGCTCGTGCATGTCGGGGTTCCTAGCCGCGGGCCTGCATGGCGCTGCCAACGGCGGCGTCTATGGCGGCGGGGTCCACGGTCTGGCCGGTCAGGCGGTTTACGACGACGGCCGCCGTCTCGGTCGCGACCTGGCGCAATGCGCCCATCGCCTGGGTGCGGGCGGCACGGATGCGGCCCTCGGCCTCGGCAAGCTGCTGGTTCAGCTGCTCGTCGGCGGCGCGGGTCTGTTCGGCGGCCTCAGCCTTGGCCTGGGCAACGGCCTGGCTGATGCTGGCCTGGCCTTCTGCGGCGGCGCGGCGCCCGGCCTCGGTGATCTCAGCCACGGCGGCGTCGGACTGGGCCTTGGCGGCGCGGGCGCTGTCCAGGTCGCCGTTGATCCGCTCGGCCCGGTTTTCCAGCACGCCCGACACCTGCGGCAGCGAGTAGCGCGCCAGCACGTAGTAGAGTGCGCCGAAGATGATCGCCATCCAGACAACTTGCGCCAGGGTAAGCGGGTTCGAGAAGTCGAGCTGTGGCATCGCGCCCACCTAGGTCGGTTGAAGTGGGTGGCTCAGCAGCCTCCCAGAACGTATTGCATCCCTGCGCCGTCATCGCGAGCCGCTTGCGGTGCGGTGATCCAGGGGCGGATAGGGTCGTGCGTCCGGCCCCTGGATTGCCGCGTCGCTGCGCCCCTCGCGATGACGGGCGGAGGGTGTGCGGCTCGGCTTAGGTGAACAAGATCAGGAAGGCGATCAGCAGGGCGAACAGCGCCACGGCTTCCGTCAGGGCGAAGCCCAGGATGCCGATCGGGAACACGGCGTCGCGGGCCGACGGGTTGCGGGCGACGGACGTCACCATTGCCGCGAAGATGTTGCCAATGCCGATGCCCACGCCCGCAAGCGCGATCACGGCCAGGCCGGCCCCGAGGGCCTTTGCAGCGAGAACGTCCATTCAATCAGTCCTTTGTTGAAGTTTGGGAAGTGTGGTCCACGCGGGCGCCGGGTCCTGGCTCAGTGCAGGTGGACGGCGTCGTGCAGGTAGATGCAGGTCAGGATGGCAAAGACGTAGGCCTGCAGGGCGGCGACCAGCAGCTCGAACCCGACCAGCACGACGTTGAGGGCCAGCGGCAGGACGCTGCCGGCCACGCCCAACGCCCCGGCGCCAGCCAGGAGCACGATGAAGGTTGCGAACACCTCGAACATCACATGCCCGGCGACCATGTTGGCGAACAAACGGATGGATAGTGATACCGGGCGGGACAGGTAGGAGATGACCTCGATCGGGATGATGAGCGGAGCCAGCAGCTTCGGCGCGCCTTCCGGAAAGAAGTAGCTGAAGAAGTGCAGCCCGTGGATGCGCAGGGCCACCACGGTCACGATCACGATCACCAGCAGCGCCAGCCCGAAGGTGATGGCGATGTGGCTGGTGTAGGTGAAGCTGTAGGGCAGCAGCCCCAGCAGGTTGCCCATCAGCACGAAGAAGAACAGCGTGAAGATGAACGGGAAGAACTGCTTGCCCTCCGGCCCGATGCTGCCCTCGGTCAATCCTAGGATGCCGGAATAGGCGATCTCCGCCAGGGACTGCAGCCGTCCCGGCACCACGGCGCGGTTGCGCATGCCGTAGTAAAGCGTGCCTAGGATCAGGGCGCCGGCGAACAGCATCATGAGGTTGGAGTTGGTGAAGTTGACGGACCGCCCGAGGGCGCCAAGTGCCGGATGCAGCTCGAACTGGCCGAGCGCGTCTATCTTTGAATTAGCCTCAGCCGCCAACGTCCTGCTCCCTCAACCCTTCTTCGGCATCATCAGACGCCATACGTTCGCCACTCCGGCCGCACCACCCAGCAGGACGAACAGGCCGATGAAGATCGGCGTCGTCCCAAGCCAGCGGTCCAGTCCCCAGCCAATCAGCACCGCCACCGCCAGCGCCGATACCAGCTCGACGCCGACGCGGACGCCGATGCCCATCGGGCTTGCGGTTCCGGCCTTGTTGGCTGCCGGCGCCGGGTTGCTCAGGGCCTGCTTGGCCTGCGCCGCCTTCAGCCGGTCCTCGAACGAGCCGCCTTCCTCTGTCGCCATGCGCGTCCCTTCACAGTCCCGGAACCGTGCGGGAACCGTGCCGGGACGGCGGGGCGGTCACTAACCGGGGGTGGGGGGGCTGTCAAGAACCAGGGAGCGACGGCGCTCCGAGGAGGACCATGGAGGGCGTGTCAGCACGGCGCCTGACCGCCGCGGCTGGCCAGCCCGATCCGGGCGGCGTAGGCGCGCAGGATCGCCGCTTCCGGATGCGGCATCGCGAGCGCCACGTGCCCGTCAGGGCGCAACAGGTAGACTGCGCCCCTTGCGAAGCCGGCGGTTGCCGCGGCATCGTCCCAGCCGAAGCTGTCCACCGCCACTCCGAGAGCGGCGGCGGCGTGCGCCAGGTCCGGGTCCACATGGCCATACACCTGCAAGGACCAGTCCAGGCCGGCAAGCCCGGCGTAGTTGCCGCCGAGCCAGGGAAGCCGGTCGCCGCCCCGCACTTGCCCCGCGCTGCCCTCGCTCAATGCGCTGTCACGGTAGCTGATGCGGGTCTGCGACAAGGTGCTGAACATCGCCCGGCGCACCGCGGCAACGCCGGTCAGCGCCGGCAGCAGGTGCGGCAGGAACCAACTGCGCAGGAACCGGCTGCTCCAGCCCTGGCCCACCATGCCCTGGAACGCCCGGTCGGTGGTCTCAACCAGCTTGCGCGCGAACGCGATGCGCTCCGGCTCATATGTGTCGAGGACGCCCGGCCCGGTCCGGCCCTGGATGACGTGCGCGAGCTTCCAGGACAGGTTCACCGCGTCGCCGATGCCGGTGTTCATGCCTTGGCCGCCGGCCGGGCTGTGCAGGTGCCCGGCGTCGCCCAGGATGAAGGCGCGGCCCACCCGGAACCGGGCGGCGACACGGTGATGCACCCGGTAGGTGGAGAACCAGTTCGCCCGCTCCACCGTGATGCCGAGCAGCGATTCCGCCGAGGGCCGGACATCCTCGAACGTCACCTTTGCCTGCGTCACCAGCCCTGGCGGCACGATCCCGATGAGGCGCTGCATCCCGCTGCTGCGCACGGGCAGCATCAGCACCAGGCTGCGCTCGCCGAGCTGAAGGAACAGGTCGGTCGTCGTCGGACCGGCGACGGCGACATCGGCCACGTAGAACAACTGGTCATAGGTGCCGCCGGGGAACCCCAGCCCAAGCTGCTGCCGCACCACGCTGTGTGCGCCGTCGCAGCCGCAGAGGTAGGCGGCCTCGCAATCCTCCTGCGTCCCGTTGCCGCGCAGCGTGGCACGGACGCTGCCGGCACGGTCCTCGAAGCCGTGCAGCGCAACGCCCCATTCGACGGCAGCCCCATGCAATGCCAACTGGTCCACCAGGAACCGCTCGTGGTCGTCCTGTGGGAAGCAGAGCGCGAAGGGGTATGGGCTGATGCCGGCGCCGACATCCTTCAACGACAGCGACGCCACCTCCGTGCCGTGCTCGCGGAAATGGGCCGTCTCGACCGGGATGCCGCGCCCGATGACGGCCTCCGCCAAGCCGAGCTGCCCGTAGAACTCCAGGGTGCGGGCCTGCAGCACCATCGCGCGGGAGGCCTGGCCCGGGCCGCGGGCCTGGTCAACGATGCGGAACGGCACGCCGTGGCGGGCAAGGCGCAGCCCGAGCGTCAGGCCGGTCGGGCCGGCGCCGACGATGAGCACTGGCGGGTCCGGCATGGGCACCTCCTATACTGGCGCTGCGATCCTATCTCCATTCCGCCGCCGAATCACCTGGATCGCAACCGGGATGCTGCAAGCCGGTCTCCCTGCTTGCGTCCCCGCCCCCCGGCCCCTAAGTTGCCGCGCAGGTCCGGGGCGTGGCGCAGCCTGGTAGCGCGCGTGTTTTGGGTACACGAGGCCGCCGGTTCGAGTCCGGCCGCCCCGACCAGTCCACTTCTATACGGAGACCACCGATGCGCGCCCGCATCTTCCAGCGCCCCAAGACCTCCATGCAGTCGGGACAGGCCCATTCGGGGGACTGGGTGCTGGAGTTTCAGCCTGCCGAGCGCGAGCTGAACGACCCGCTGATGGGCTGGTGGGGCAGCAGCGACACGCTGGGCTCGGTCCGGCTGCGCTTCGATACGCCCGAGGATGCCAAGGCCTATGCGGAGAAGCACGGCATCACCTATGACTTCGAGGCGCCGCCGGCGCTGCGCCCGGTGAAGCCCAAGGCGTATGCCGACAATTTCCGCTATGGGCGCAGTGAAAATTGGACGCATTAGCTGTATAGCTGACGGCGAGCGCCCTTAGCTCAGTTGGATAGAGCGGCGGCTTTCTAATCCGCATGTCGGGGGTTCGAATCCCTCAGGGCGCGCCATTCCACTTCCTGGACGGCCCATGAAACGTCTGATCGCCGCAATGCTGCTCCTGTCCGCCGCTGTACCGTGCTGGGCCGGGGAAGCAATGGATGCCATCCGGGCACATGGCGTGCTGCGCGTCGGTACGACTGGGGATTATAAGCCCTTCAGCTTCCGGCAGGCGGACGGCAGCTACACCGGCGCCGACATCGTGCTGGCCGGGCGGCTGGCGAACCGGCTTGGGGTCAAGCTGCAGATCGTGCCGACGGCTTGGGCGACTCTGCTGCCGGACTTTGTTGCCGGGCAGTATGACGTGGCGATGGGCGGCGTGTCGGTGACGCCGCCGCGGGCCGGGAAGGGCACGTTCTCCACCGTCACCTTTGTGGACGGCAAACGGCCGGTGGCGCGCTGCGCGGACCAGGACCGCTTCGTCAGCGTGGAGGCGATAGACCAGCCCGGCGTCCGCGTCGTCGTGAACCCTGGCGCCACCAACGAGGAGTTCGCCCGCGCCCGCTTCCCGCACGCAACGCTGACGGTGCATCCGAACAACGCCACCGTGTTCGACGAGATCGTCGCCAACCGCGCGGACGTGATGGTGACGGATGGGATCGAGGTGGACCATCAGAGCTTCCTGCACCCGGAGCTATGCCCGGCGCATGTGTCTGCGCCGTTCACCCGGCTGGAGAAGGCCTACCTGCTGCCGCGCGACCCTGACCTGGCCGCGCTGGTGAACGCCTGGCTGGCCGATGAGCGCGGCAGCGGCGCGTTCGGCCGGATCATGACGGCGGCGCAGCAGGAACCGTAGCGGCCCGGCAAACCGAGCGATGCAGTCCTGATGCAGGCGTCCACTCACCGATTCCTGTCGGGACAACGTGGGCTGCGCCGGCAGGTTGGCGATGCGGCAGGACCCGTCGCGCTCCGTCGCCATAGCTGAGGCGATGGCCGGCGCTGACCCGATCGAGGCAGAGGAAACCGCCGGCACCAGCCAGATCAACAAGCTCCGCTACGTGGCTACACCCACACCGCCTGATTATACCAACAGCCATCCACTCTGACCGTTTTCCCAGTAATAGCACCCGCCATTTGCCCTGACCGTTTTCGTCATCGCGAGCCGCTTGCGACGCGGCGATCCAGGGGCCATCAGCACCGTCCTTGCGGCCCCTGGATCGCCACGGTGCTGCACGCCTCGCGATGACAGCGTGCTTGCAGAAGGGTCAGAGCAAATGGCGGTTGGTATGAGTGGAGGTTCGGGTGGACGAGGAGTGGGGCAGCGTGCGGGTCACCCGGGTGGTGGACGCGGTGGCGGCTGGAAAAATCCTGAGTCCGCAGACGGCACGCAGCAAGGTGCTGGATGGGGTGGTGTTCGGCATCGGCATGGCTCTGCAGGAGGAGAGCATGGCGGACCAAGGCCTGGGCCGCTTCATGAACCGCAACTTAGCTGAATACCACATTCCAGTGAATGCCGATGCGCCAGACGTCGAGGTGATCTTCGTGGACGAGCACAACGAGATCGTCAGCCCGATCGGGGTGAGGGGGTTGGGTGAGATCGACATCGTCGGCACCGCTGCCGCCATCGCCAACGCGATCCATCATGCCACCGGCAAGCAGATGCGGCACCTGCCGATCCAGGGCCATTCAGTTCTGGCATATCGGCCTGTGCGTGAGCGGTGGCGGGGTGACGTAGCGGCTGTATGGAGGCGACTTTCCCGCTTCGTGAGGTCGCCCTGTGCCATTTGCTGCCCTGCTTGCCGC
>JAABUK010005245.1_pt1 | contig 20400 bp, 24 predicted proteins | sample 5559141 | NCBI WGS metagenome assembly JAABUK01 (sample SAMN10711869, study PRJNA513367) | rock metagenome | isolation source: Antarctica rocks | place: Antarctica: Victoria Land, Pudding Butte nord | collected 2016-01-03 | reverse complement strand
TGGGTTATGAGTTTTGGTATTAGAGTTCAGTGGGGTTTTGGTTATTGTAATATTTTCGGAAAGCTCAGCGGGCTATTCAAAAAAACAATCTCTAGAAGTTGTCTCTTCTGATGATCCGATTTGACTACTGCTCTCTAGACAGAAGCTCGTATTTACTCGCGCTAATCTTTTTACAATTACCGATAATCAGGCTCCAGTAGTGGAATATTCAGCCAACTTCGGTGTCCTGATTGTTCAGGTCTATTACCACGAACCTTTAACTTATTATACCTTCCCTCCAGGATCAGAGAGGAGTCCTTTAAGGTTTTACTAATACCAGCTTATAAGTGAGTAAAAGCAGCTCCCCAACACGACTGAACAACAAGCGCTATTGCCAATCGCCAACTTTTCGTAGCAAAGCTACCTCTGCCATAGACGAAGAAGCCTAACATACAAGCCTCAAAAGAGTAAATTTTTTGGGACATACGGTATTGTGACATTTACTGGTACACCACTGCATCCATGCGCATTTTAAGCCTACAGTAGAGACCGACCTATACTATATAATGACGCCAGCCTCGATCCAGGCCACCACCTGCTCAGGACACCAGGAAGTCCTTCTCCGTGTACTCCAGCAGCCTCCCTTGGTGCGGCGCGTCTGCTTTCCAGTTCGGAAACAGCAGCTGGTGGCACCAGTATAGCTCAGTCTCGTACATCGACACGTCTTTGAGCGCCTGCAGCTGAGCCTCTGTGTGAAGATTAGTACGAACCTCGTCCCAAAGTAGATGATGATGATGATGATGATGGATTTCGTTACTGACCTTGACGGAGCTTCTCTTCCTGCATCTCCCGCAGATATGCAATCTGGGGTTGGGTCAGAACCGACGTCTCCTGGGCACGATCGAGCAGATCGAGAGACAGTGGGGCGGCCCCGCCCGACGCGAAGTGGAAGTAGGCCAGGATGGTTTTGCAGGCGTGATAGTAGGCGTGGCTCAGGGAAGCCTCGTCGTTGGATTTTGGTTCAGCCTGGGGATCAGATTAATGTGATCAACATGCAATACCTGCAATCGGTCCTTGCGATACTCACGCTGATGCCAAATCGTCGGGCGTAGTCCACCACATGGTCGAGGATCCGCTCCGCGTTGTGCAAGACAACGAAGGAAGCCAGATAGATCTCGTACCAGTACTCCTTCTCCTTGGCGAGAACCCTGGCTTTCAGAAGACGCAAGAGCTTGGCTTTGAGAGGGACAAGGACGCCCGTGACTGCGAGCTCGTCCAGTTGGGTGTCCATGATTGGCGTGACGGGGATTGCCTCTATTACAGGGTTGCGTCGACAGGGGCCGATGTCGTGCTCCATGGGGGGAACTCCGAGCATGTCTGTGCCGCAGATGAGCCAGAAACGTTCGAGCATACGTGTCGCCGACCAAAACATTAAGGCAGTCTCGACTAGCTCGCTCTGAATATTGCGTTAGATGCTGGTGGATGGGATTATCGCCGAGAAGGACTCACCTTGGAAGCCTTGCAATATCTCTCCGCTTCTTTGAACGTTTTCCGCACGATCGGATTACTGTTGACCAAAAGCGCTCTAGAAAATTCCTCTCTTGCTTGGGGCAAATATTGGCATAAGTTTTCGGTAGCCTCGGCCACGTCTGAGATGTAATAAGGAGGCAGCTCGTATTTTCTTCTGATTCCATCTGTATCGATCCAGTTGTATGCTGTTCCGTCGTCTGGTCCCGGCTGGAAGCGAGAGATGGTCACCACGAAGCTGGTCGTAGTTATGTCGTGAGTTAGTTGTACCTTACGCGGGGGCTCTAACTCCACTGTTCCGTTCTCCAAGAGGAGCTGGCCCTTCCCAGACTCTTTCGACAGAGTCCACTGCTGGAGAACGACTGGATTCGCTGCTGATCCTGGAAGGAAATACCTCAGTCCCTCCTACACATGCAAATTCGTAGCCGTATAACTTACCGAGTCTGAATAGCTTGATATCAGTGAGCTCAACCCGGCAGCAAGGCCCAGGTAGAAGCCGTGGTGGTAGCGCTGCGCACCTGGCGCAGGGCACAAACTTCTCCTTTGAGGATATGTCGCACTGGCAAAATTAGCGTAGCCTTCAAGTCCCTGGATAGGCTTCGCCAACTTACTCGAAGTTTCTTCGCCCGACAAACAGCGCAAGCTCCTAGCTTCCTGGTGAGGGCCGTACGCGTTCTCAATTGCTCGCTGAATCTGGATCTCTTTTGACCATAGGCCCGGAAGACTGTTTGAACCGCAGACTCCGCAATTCGTGTGGTCACGACCGACGATGACTGACGTCTATGTAAGCTAAGCCTCAGCATACGATGATGCAAGATACATACAGAAGAAACGCATGATTTTTGGCGTTTTTGACTGCGATTTGTATCAGGAGCCAACGTATTTAGAAACAATTCTAGATCATCTGCGTTCGCGTATTGAGGTACAGCTGTGCTTGCATCGGGGGAGTCTCTAGCCTGGGTGAATGCAAATTCTGCAGTCGTTGGCAAAGCATGCGTACTGACAAAATCCCACGGCTGATCTACGTTCGTAGCGATCCCAGCAGGTGGTCCATTATGGCCCTCAGTTGCCTCAAGCGCAAATGGCTGCGATTGGCTCAAAGCTGGGTAGTTGAGCTGAGAACCAGTTAGACCAGGTGTTAGCTGCTGACTCAGAGTCGGATCCCAATCGATGGCCAGGAGTGGTTGGTTTGCCGGTGCGTTCGCAGCTTCAGACGAACCTCGAATCCATCCACCGTCAGATAACGGAGGCGGATTCGCTGCAGACGTTGTGGAATCGAAGTCTAGAAGCTGGCCGTAGACGCCCCAGCTCGCGGCCCCAGTCAGCAAATCCGGCTGCATCGCGGGCTGCCCGCGTAGTTGCGTATCAGATAGTGATTCTTGGGGTTGCAGCGAAGTGGATGCGCCATTAGTACCATGAATGATGTGTGATTGTGGAGCGGATCCAACCAAGGGTAGGGTAGTCGGTGAAGGGTTTATCGAGGCCGGGAGAGGCCAGGCAACGTGAGAATTTTCAGATGAAATTGACCCGCCAGCTTCCACTATATTGGCATTTGCGGCCGCCAACCCAGCTAAGAAGCCCGCCAGATAGGGATCGGTCTGCAACAATCCTTCATCGTCTGTCTGCTGTCGCGCAATGTCGCCTTCCGGTGATGTACGTGGAAGCTCAGGCACAGACACAGGCACAGTCACAGGCGCCTTGTAGCCACGGCCATTGCCATACGGAGCGGCGGCAGGAGGCATATCGCAGGTGTCAGACAAAAAAGGCCAGAATAGCTCTAAATGTCTGTATAGAATCGAATTGAATTGATTGAATAGACAGAATCAACTGTCTAAAAGGCTATGTAGAATGCCCCTGAGAATGGGCCTTAATATGAAGAGAATGGGCCGATGGACAGCTTGAGGCGCAGGCTGAGGCGCAGGCTGTCTGACAGCAGGTAAGAACCGTAAGACGATTGTCCCACTTGGGGAGTACGGCCAATCAGCCAGTATTCTCTGTGGACGAAAGACAGCGGGGTCAAGCCTGGCGAGAAGAGGCACGAAGAAGATTTGATCGGTAGCAAACACGAGTTCTCACCTCAAGGAACGGATATTCGCACTCGCGATCATATACTTTCTCTGCCGAAACAACCAAAGGGACTTCTCTCACCGATGTCGTGAGTACGGGCCCATGTAGGCAGGGACCCTCATTTCAGTTGAAACAAGGCTGCTTGAGGGTGCGGACGCCTTTCGGGCGTCAACTCAACAATGAGGTCGGGGAGACGCTAGGCTCGAATTGGTAATCGGTAAAGTCGAATTGACCAGTTGAAGCTTGTCACCGACGAATGCTCGCCAGCGTGCACAAACTGGTATGCATGCAAACAAGGGTCTGCGACAGGATATCGGTGAAGAAAGTGTATTGTGGACATGGATGAGTATAAGGTTAGGTGCGTCTCTCCATTCGTAAGATTCGACATTTAGAGCATCAAAGACTGCTCTGCCCAGTCCTAACCAATTCAACGCCCCCGTCAGCAGATCTTCAAGAATTGCCTAAAATGCCTGCGGAAGGCGAGCCTAATCACTTACTTAACCAATTTACCCTCCGTGCGGCTACGGAGGATGATTTGGATGACCTCACTCGAATCCACGTAGATGGCTTCACCGAGGAGCCAGCAGTTGATTACTGTTATCCTCTCCGTGATCAGTATCCACAGGACTATTGGACCTGGACAAGAAAGGAATATGCCAGCTACTTAGAGCAGCCGCAAAAGTACTTCGTGCACGTGATCGAAGCTCCAAGCAATTCTGATAGTAAAGCCGCCGCGAAGCCCGCCGGCCTTGCCGTATGGAACCTCGCAGTGTTGGTTCAATCGAATGACCCGGGTACTCTCAAATCTCTCCCATACCTCAGCCTACCCATTCGCTGACTTATGCTCTGACAGATCAAGGCTACAAAGAAAGAAGAGACGCAAACAAGAAGCACTGCGAAGCGTTCATCGCAACGACTGGGAAACGCTTCACGACCTTTTTTGCAGAGTACGCCCAAGAGCAAATCAACCTCTCTGCCCTCGTAGTTCATCCAGACTTCCGACGCCATGGAGCGGGGACAATGTTGGTCAACTGGGGAATCGAGGCTGCTGAGGCAAAGGGCTGGCCAGTGACTCTATGTGCAAGTCCAATGGGTCAGTTTTTATATGCACATCTCAGATTCGAGAAGATTGCGACTGAGATAGTTCGCGCTGAGGGTGAGGAGGAGACGTTAGCCAGCGCTGTCATGGTGCGGAAGTACAAAGTCGTAGTATGGAAGCGCTAATGATTTTGAGTCTTGTACTGTCGGGCCTCCGTCTATAGCAGTGTCAGCCTCTCCGCGAAAAATCAGCCACTGACCCTGACGCTTGATGTTTAGTAATATGGAATCTCCGCATTTGCTCACGTACAAGCCAGTACTGTCAAGAGCCTACTAGAATCTCCTTTCAGATCCTTTCAGGAAGCTAATATAGGTCGAGAATTTATCCCTTGTGTCACTGATTGGGTTACTTTCCTCATTGAGAATGGTATTGCCGCGTTTTAGCGTCAAAATTTGCTGCAGCCTTGGCAGAAAGAATGTTAAAATTCAACATCACTTGAATAATTGAATTGTCTGCATTGAGCTAATTATTATAATTATAAATTTAAAAATAATATTATTATATAGCCCTCAAAATTCTCTATGTAATAGTCTTATTAAAATTTTGATAGATATCATGAAAAAGTCTAAAATATTAAATATAATATTTTTCTACTTTATTTTTAATTCTTAAAACATCTACATCAGATTGATTATTATAGTTATAAAAATAAAAATGATTTTTTTTTAATATCTCTTAAAATTCTCTATTTACTTATATATTTAATCCGAAGATTTCCTCTTAATCATTATTATAATTAATAATTAGTTATAATTACTTCGCTTTTCTCTTCTCTTCAACTATTATATTAAATAGATATAGAGGAAAGAGAAGAGATCTTTAGAGAGATTCTCTAAAGATTAGTTTCTATCATATAGAACTAATTAATATCCTCGCTGGCGCTGAGTCAGCATCTCACCATCATTACTCTATCCTCACTATCTATCTATCACACAATCCATCTTGACAGCAAGATAAATATCTGAGAGAGCGCACTCTTCTCAGTGCGTGACACAGCCGTACCGCTCATAATACGTGAGCGGAAATTCGCATCTTTAATATAATCTTGATCTTCAGTCTCTTCACACTCTTTCTATTCTCATCAGACTGTATTATAAGTATTTAACATCATTATCGGGCGGCTTCTCTACTTAAGAGAATAGAATTATTTAAAATTATTAGAAGTGTTAAGAGATTAAGTAATATAATAATATAGCGTATAAATAATATGCATCTCGCAGTATAAAGCTCTATTAATGATAATGATAGAGGAGACACTTCTAATGTTCTATAAGTTAAATAATGGAGAACTCTGAGTTTTAGACTGTAGAGTTTTCCATATGTGTTCGCAGGCTTGGCGCGTGCGTTACGCACGGGCCAGGCCTTGGCGCGGTGTAACACTATACCTAGTAATAATATAAACATGAGGATAAATCACTTAACAAGAAATACATAAGAGCAGATCCTGTAGTCCTAAAGACTTTACATTCATCGCCTTTAAATTTCAAAATGTTAATAATATGATATTTATCTATGATTATTTCGCTACTCCGTCTTGCTCCGGCTAAAGCAGCCGTTGCTTCAGTCCAAAGACAGAAATGGAATTTGGTACCAATGACTACGGGCTTTTATCAGAAATGCCCATGTGATAATGATGCGATGAGATCGCCTGCACCTTCCGGTATATATTGTATAGGTACAGAGTGTTCGGTACTCCTTGGAAGGCTGTTTAACCCGAGGCGGCTTTCCGCGCACAACTTGACCTGCGCCATGAAAGCAGAACGGATATTGAGCAAAATAGGAGGTTTTTACAGTCACAAGCATATGTGCATTTTTCTTTGTCAAGAAATGTTCAATAAGACGCCAGTAGATGCGATTACCACCCACGCTGCCCATTCATCCGCACCATCTCCGCGTGTGGGTCTCTCAAGATTGCTCCGCAGTAACACTCCCCTGGCCGTCTCATAGGCAATGTCTCAATCTCCACGCGCGTATCTTTCATGATCGCATCGCCACAGTAACAGTCATGAATTCCAATAGCCACTGACTCAATCTCTGCGCGTACCCCTTTGAAGTTCGCGCCACAGGAGCACTCCAGGGGTTTGAAAGGTGAGATCTTGATTGCGTCCCCTGTGCTCGACCCTATTCCGCTGTCGGAGCGACTTAGGTCCTTGCGATACTGTCCAGTCCAGCTGTAGTAGCGCCGCCGGATGGCGGAGGATGTGTTAAGGACGATAGATGTGGTGCGGGGGAAGAGCGGACATAGGGTGGGCAGGCAGGCGCAGATGATACCCATGAGCAGGTGTATGGTCGACCAGAGACCGGCTTTGGTGTTCTCGGGTTCCCGGCTGCGGGGGATGTAGCCGTAGACGACGCGGATGATGCCTGTAATGATGACGCTGGGTGGGATGTCAGCAGCGGATTCGATCGAAAGGAGAGGGTTGAATGGGGAACAGAGGTCAGGGAAGGGGAGGACGTACAAGCTTCCAAGGAGGAAAACAAGGGCGATTGAAGCCTTCTGTCTCAACGAGACCTGGAGCCCGAGCACCATTCGCACCGGCAGCGCCAGGATAACGGTGTCGATGACCACCTCCACGGCGCCCGTGACCATCCAGAAGACGTTGTAGTTGAAGCAGTGCTCCACCGGCACCAGACCGATCCAGTTGTACTTCAACGGGTGGCAATTGAAGATGGTGGCGATGGTGGTGGCCACCCCGAACGCAACAACAACCATGCCGACGAGGAGGGATTGCAGATGGAAGGATTTGTTGATGGAAAAGAGGCGGCGGTACATGAGAAGGATCGATATCTTGATTGCGGTGATGACGCCGAAATATAGGACCGTGCATATGAAGGAGAGCTTGAGGTAGAGCGTATGGGCACTGGTGTCGAAGGTTGATGTCGCGTTAGCGTATATCGCCATCCTGATCATGCACTCGGCGAACGGGTCTGCATTGGTGCCTGGAAAGTGTTAGCTGGAGAGTTTGGTAGGGAGATACAGTCAGCCAACGTACTCCATAGCAGAAGACCGGCCGTCAAAAGGAATGACAAGAGGCCTGCCAGTATCCACCAGTCATCTGCGCCAACACCTGCCTTCATATGCACGCGGACATAAAAGCGCAAGGCAACACAGATAATAGCGACAACGGTGATGATGGCTGAAACCACCGTATTCCCCGTGCTCTGGGATGTTCCATGTATTTGCGGATGACTCATGACTCGGGTATGGACAGCACAAGCCATGACTGGCGTTCGTGTCAATAAAACGAAACTGTGGCCCATCAGGTCCGCGAACGGGAGGCCGGGCCATTTTATACAATGAGAACGGCTAAGCAGCGAGAAAGCCAGCCATTGAGAAAGGAAGACAGCGAGAAACCCCGACAGCGGGCAAAGGAGCTACACGGTCTCAGCATTGATCTTGCAAACGGCTGATGCGCTATTATCAACTCCGCCTGAGTACTAGATGCTGTAAATGGCGGCCCGTCTTGCACGCTTCCTGTGAACCGTTCTCTGCCCCCAGTTCTCTGCACTAGCCCACTGACTAGTGCTCATATCGGATCGTGAAAAGGGAGAAAGAAACACTTGATCCGGGTCTCCTCGAGCGTGTCGATCAAGATATTCACGTATATTCTTCAAGGGATCTGGACCCGGGCAGGGCGTTGCGATGCTGGAGAAATGCTGGATGATGGAGCAGTGGCTGGGATTTTCGACACTTCGAACGTGGATGCAGATGTGCGGAACCGAAGGAGTGCGTATTCGTAGTTTGCCTTGGTCCCGAAGTATGGGGGAGACGTTGGGAGACGTTGCGGTACAGGGAAAGGAGCGGAGTGCGTGCTTCTTTCACGCGTCATTCTTCCCGACCCGATCTCTGGGGCTTCGGGCCGGACGGATGGGCAGCTTGGCCGCGATCGGAGCAGTCAGAGACTCAGTCCTCAGAGTCACTACATACCTCTGCACGATAACACTTCACTTTACCCAAACATTCGATGAACATCAACACTCATGGATCGTCATGACTAGCGCCAGGGGCAATGCTTCTAGCTCTCCTTTATCCTACTGTCACCTGCTGTCACCTGCTGTCCATGCTGTGCTACTCATGCGACATGCTTCTCCGCTAGAGTGTCTGGAGATGGACCTGAAGGGTTTTCAGAATTGGAGGACCCAAATCATCGAGCCCCTCGACACGTCCCAAGCGTATAACGGTGACTAAAACACCAGTTTGCAGGCGTTTCGAGCAGAGAGGAGTTTACCGAAAACCATCAACATTGTCGACGTTTGCTGCACAGACAATCACCCCGTCTACGGGGGATGACACATCATCCGTCAAAATCACCTGGCCAATAGAGGAAGAAAAATTCCCAGAGTATGAGACAGAGGCATACTATCTCGTTCGAATTGGCCAAGTGCTTCGTGACAGGTACAGAAATGATGGGCAAGCCAGGATACGGAATCAATTCGACGGGTTGGCTGTCTTGGAATGGCAGGTATACATTCACCGCCAGAGGACGCCCTCCCGAGCTGACATATGACTGAGCACAGAGCGAGACGCTACGCTGCTCTCAAGATCCACGAGCGAGGCTCAAAAGGGACTGATGAAGTGAATCGCAAACTTGGAATGTACGACCAGATTGCTACTGTCGAATCCTTACACCCGGGTAGAAAGAATGTACGATCCATTCTTGGCACATTCCTGGTTCTGGGACCAAATGGGGATCATTGGTGCCTGGTTCACGAACCACTATGGGAAAGCCTCGAAAGTTTTCAGAGGGCTAGTCATCCAAATTCGGCGAAAGACGTCCTGAAGGGTTTACTGAGTGCCCTCGACTACCTACCTCATGACTGTAATGTGATACATGCAGGCAAGTGTGATCCCAATGAATTCGTAAGTAAGCGAGATATTTCCTGAATCAACTTTTAGACCTCAAAGCCGGCAATGTATTAATGAGTGCTGCGGATCAGATGATATTCGCAGCACTTGAAGAAGCCGAGGAAGCAAATCCACCCCCTTTCAAGATCGATGGAGACGGACAGATCTACTGTTCACGTTATCTGGATCTCCCTGAGGATGTCGACCTTCCCATCCTCACGGATCTTGGCAATGCCTACATTGACAGTCCGAACAACAACCAGGATTGTCAGCCATGGCAATATCGTGCCCCTGAGGTGATTCTCAAGATGCCGCGGAGCTACGGAATTGGCATCTGAAACGTGGGTGTGCTCGTGAGTCCTGATTACGATTCGGGGTCTTGTTCCAGCTGTCGACCACTCCAGATCTGGAACCTATCTGAGAGAGAGACTACGTTCACCGGCATTGACCCCAAAACAGGTAAACGCTCACATCGAGCACATCTAGCTGAGATGGTTGGCTATCTCGGCGATCCATCCCTTGAATTTCCTTTAACGCAGCGATTATTATCAGGCAATTTTCGACAACGTTGGTGGCATTGGTGAGAACCTCCTCCCATCGATGGCAAGGTCTGTTGATCATCATATGGCTAATACGTTGGCCAAGCGAATTCCCTCCAAGTTACAAAATTCCCAACCTGTCACTTAGGAGATCGGAAGAGATTTTGACGGGAGGGACAAAAACCATGTTCCTGTATTTTATGAGCAAGATGCTTGAATTGGGTCCCCGAAGAGAGGGCAACGGCGGAAGAGCTTCCAGAGGATCCGTGGTTGAACGGCGAGCCTTCGGACGGAGCAAGTTGAGCATCATTCGTGGTTCCTCACCCCCAGCTGGCGGACTGTTACTTCAAAGACCAATGATCGGCCTAGCCTGATTTTGACGAGCTGATCTAAGTGCTGTGGCATCAGACGCAATTCGGAGCTCCCAACTGCGCTTTTTGTCATCGCTCTCACTACCGGACCAATTCGACATCAGACAAAATACGACTTGCGCCACGTCCGTACGCCAGCCACGAATTTGTCCACCGTCGTCGTTATATCTCTTTAATGCAGAAATACATGAAGCCCTAGATTATTCTTCGCCCACGACGTCTGCTCGCCGATAGAACAAGCACATGGATCCACCTTTTTCCTGCAACATGGGGACTTCGGCTCGAAATCTACACTGCAACTCCGGTCGAGATGGGGGCAGCCAAAGAAAGCAAAAATCAACATCGGTGGATTCCCACCATTTGCCCAAAGAACCACAGCACCTGCCACTTCGCACCTGAGCTCTATCCGCTCTGTTCTTGACCTCAAGCTTCCTCTGGTGGAGATGGACACCCGTCTCTGGGTTTCGAGCTATTTAGGGGCTGTGATTAAATCGCGCGGTAGATTTCCACTCACTACCTAAACATCGGGGATGTATATGTTCGGTAGCCAGGACGTGCCTTCTACTCGCTCTCGTTCCTTTCCGGGACACAGTGCGGTCCGGTGCGGGAACCTCGACTTACGAGAGCATATGATCGCGGAAGATGGGTACGTGACATGGTTTTTTGACCTGGAACGCACACGAGCAAATTATGCAGAGAGGAATCCTCCATGATTCCGACGGCCTACTCAAAAGGGAATGCGATGCTCGCACTCCGCTTGACAAAAGCCTAACGGGATACCGTGTCTAAAGTGTGGAATATTATGTGCGTAGAATGTAAAAGCAGGGAGGGCAAGTTATGTAACTAGCACTTTGTCCACTCCCTCGTCGGACTCGCAACTCGACATCTGCTGGCGCTCGCCCACCAAATCCCTATTCCAACTGCGTTAATGTTCCATCGAGCAGCACCTCCATTGGAGTATTCCGAGCAAGGACACACAAACAAACACACAAACAAACCAACCTTCTGCCCTACGACCTCCGAAACGCATATTCACACTTACCTCTTACTGTCAAATCCCACCAGTGGTTTGATTCATCAATTCGAAAAGGGATCTACACCCACAGCCATGTGATAGTTCATCCGGTCACTGGAAGTCTCGGCATTACTGACTAGTCTACTTCCGAGATCGACGGTGAGCAGGTCGATGCCGCTGAATTGGACGGGGGTTCCTTCTTTTGCGGTGCTAGTGGAGGATGGAGGGTCAGTTTGGCCGATGAAGAAGAAAGGGGGAGGATATCTTGTATAAGTGGTGAAGATAAGAAAGTCTGAGCTTCGTCTTCGGAGCTCTTGCGTGGAAAGGATAAAGACAGGCGAAAAGCGAGACAGGGGAAGCCTGTGTTCCGGGTGTGTGCTCGGTACTCACGCATTCTTATCCATCCCGCTAACAACAGCGTTCTGCCTCCACCTCACCGCAATCCTATCACAGCTTGACCACCCGCTCACAATCTCGAATGTATATCCGTGCACGTCATCCACGACTGCGCTGCATTTCCTATGATATCCTGCAGCTGCGAACGGTTCGCGGCGTACGGTGTCGAACACCCGGGCTAGGTAAATTCTTCGTTCCAGTATTGAATGTTCTCTGCTGCGGCGTCGTTGAGGCCGCTTAGGCCGCCGGTGGAGAAGAGGTCGAGCCAGCGTTTGGAGATGGACATAACTTCGGCAGAGGTAAGGCACGCGCCGTAAGGGGGCCAGGGTTGGACAGGTTGAGAAGTAGCTAGTATTGGGAAGAGGATCGTGAGAGCTAGGGATGCTGGAAGGAAATAAATCGTGTACGTGATGATTGAGAGAGCGTGAGTGTAAGGCAGGGTAACGGTGGAAAGAGCAACAAGCGTAGGAAGAGACTGATGACACGCATTTGGGCGAATTTGCCTGCACATATAGAAAGCAGGTGCTCATGGTAGGGCGAGATGGACTTTCATCGTGAGGCGCAATGTTGGTTCATCTGGCACAAGGGGATGGCGTAGAAGGGAGAGTCATCGAAACGTCGAGCAAGTGTCTGTGAATCTACCTCTCAGCTTGGGCGCAATTGACATTGCTGTATTCGAGATCAGGCGAAGAGGACATTCCATGCGTCGAATGCCTGTCTGCGAAGAAGATACCTCAGTTGAGGTCGTGGTCACCCACACAATGATGAAAAGGTTGAAGTAGAGGTGGAAGCTGAACCGTTGAAAGGAGTGGCTTGGTCAAGGGGAATCTAGAGTCTCGGGCGCGGCTCTTTTTGTCGATCTCCCAGACTGGACGACCTAAACGCCAACTGGAGCTGACTTGGACCGCAATTCGAAGGCTAGTTAGGCTTTAGAAGGACTACTTGTATCCCAGCTTGCGGTATTTACATTCCTCCAGTTCAAGAAACATCTCTCAGCTGTCTGAGAACTCTCTTGCTCGTTGACATCGCATTTGCCATGCAATTTTCCCAACTTTTTGGGGCTCGAAGTTGAGAAATCGGTATTGTTCTTGATTTCTCGAGCCTATCTAGCTGGGCTTCGTTCATTGGGAGTGATGACGACCTGAACAGCTGACATCGGGATAGTGTGATGCTTTTTGAAGCACACAGAGAGCAGATTTGAAACCTCTATTTCAGTCCCAGAACTTCTTGGACAGCACCCAGCACTTTGGCATGTATGGCTTCTGGCGCGGCGACAACACCCTTGTTATCCTTCAGAGTTCGTCCTTTGCTGAAATCCAATCGCTGCCCATTTGCGTCGGTTACGACACCACCAGCTTCCCTGACGATCAAGTCCCCAGCAGCATGATCCCAGATCTTCTCTTGGTAATCCTTCCTCACCGGCAGCCGCAGATATAGATCTCCCGCCCCTCTCGCAATCGACCCGTATTTAGCCTGAGAGTCCATTTGGACCGGTTTTGATGAGATGCCCAGCTTCTCTGCAATCGCCGCATTGTCACCTTTCGAGGAATGGCCAGCTTCCACACTCTCGCAAAAGATGGCCTGTGCAATGTTGGGAACTGGTCGCATGTGGATTGACTTGCCTGGTCCTAATGACGCGTTCGATAATGGCCGGCTTGTCGCACCTTGTCCTTGCACTGCAGCGAAGAGGACGCCTTTACCTTTTTGATCCGTCTGATTGGCTCCAATATCCTCAGTCAATGTAGCGGAATCGTCAACTGGTAGGTTTGGGCAACCGAGGACTCCAACTTTGACATCGCCATCAACCATGAGAGCCAAGCAGACGGCATACTGCCCTCCTCGTAGAAACCCTTTAGTGCCATCGATGGGATCGAGAGCCCAGATTCTGCCCTTGGCGCCTCCTGCACTGCTCCCTTGGTCAATCGAGTCCAGCATCGCGTTTTCGCTCGACAAAGGTCCTCCAAGTAAGGAATCTGAATCTGCATCTTGGAGTCTGACCTTCATGACCAGATCCCAAATCTGGGAGCTCAAGTCTTTGTTTTCGCGTAATGAAGAAGCTTCTTCCTCGCCTACAATCTCGTCACTGGGAAAGTTTTTCTTGATAGCTTGGATAATCAATGCTTGCGCGCCAAAGTCTCCAATGGTCACCGGGGACTTGTCATCTTTGGAAACAGTGCCTTTCGCCTTTTCCTGGAAGACTTTCTTTGTCAAGATCGCAGCTCTCTGCACCGCTAGCTCAGCAACTTTCAGTTCCTGAGAATATGACATTGTAGACATTGATCTGGTGGATAGGATGTGGGCGGATAGCTGGGACAAGCGAGAGTGTAGAGGTTTTCTGATCACAAATGCCAGGACCGCGATAGATACAATGATGACTAGGCTTGTGGGTGATCTGAATCTCCTTCTCATCGGCAATGAGACGTCAGGTAGGTGTAGTCGGATCTTGAAGTGTGCTCATAGTCAATTGGAACGGGCGGAAAGAAGTACATGCAGGAATCCCGGCAGAGCAGTTGGAGGAGTCATCCACGTTCACCTGCATCATCGTGTGCTCTAGATACAAGATGGTGACCTGTTCTTCGACAGGCAGCACAAATAGCAGTGCCTGACGGGCCTCCAGATTTCATCCAAGTACATTGCTCGCGTGTTTGCACACCAAGATTCTCGCTTTGGCAGACATAACCTCCATCATACTCGGCCGGTGAATGCTTCGTTTCGTGCATGCACCAGCATTGAGACTCCTTGCAACTTGAACGCTGATGTGACTGTACACGGACTCAGATATGTTCTCCCGTCACTTATAGGAGGCAAGCCATCGGAAGGATTCATCGGCCTTCTTGGTGCCTCAAACGTGAGATCTCACGCAAAAGTACTCTCTACAACTTCAAACATTCGCTATAGAAGGAGGCACTATGTTTTCGGGCTCGGTAAGTTGCTCCTTGCTTGATGAAGCGATTGAAGACTATCGTACTTCTGTTCCTACTTCCTAGAATTAGCAACCCCTGAGCTGTGTAAGCATGCTATATTCCCCGTTTCTTCTAACCGTCATCCTCCACGGTGGTCTTGTTTCCCTGCATCTACTTCCACGTCTTTCACACATTCCGCGTCTCAATTTCGGAAATGGTCTCCTGACTCAAGGTCGCTTGTGTCTTCAGAAGAAGCCATACTCCTCGATATCCGTTCACGTCGAACGTCTAACGTCGGAATCGTACGACGAAGACGATCTTGCCGGCATTCCAGACCTCATTGAAGTAATCAAACTTCAAGCTACTGGCCCCACTGAAGCCGCTCGATCATTACGAAAGAAGCTGAAATATGGATCGGTTCATCGTCAGCTACGAGCTCTGACTATCCTCGATGGCCTGATTCAGAACGCCGGGTCGAGGTTTCAGAGGAGTATCTTCAGCGATGAGCCTCTTTTAGAAAGGTTACGAATGGCCGCGACTGATTCAATCAGTGATGCAGAAGTCAGGACGAAATGCAAGATTCTGTTTAGCCAGTGGGCAGCAGGCTACAAAGCCGAGCCTGGTCTTGAAGGAGCAGCTGCTCTCTACAAGCAACTACCCAAGACAAGGAAACCGCAAGTGGACAGACGTGAGCAAAGCAAAGTCTTACGCGAAACCGAGGAGCAAGCCCGACGAGATGAAGCAACGGACAAAGAACCCCAACGCTTAAGCGTAGGACCCTCTTCACCCCGAGCAAGCGTAACCCGCACATCCAGCGGCCCAGCCCTCCTTTCGCCCGGCCCGAACCTCGTCACAAAGTCCAAAAAGTCCAAAAAGTCCAAAAAGTCCAAAAAGAACAAAAGCAAGCTCTTCAACCTCGAACGCGAAAAACCCGCCCTCCTCCAAACCATCGCCTCCTCCCAAGTCGCCAGCACAAACCTAACCAACGCCTTCAAACTCGTAAATCGCGAATCCAATCGCGTTTCTGATAACCCGGAGGTGATGAAACGCTTCGAGACCTGCAAACAGTTGCGGAGACAGATCCTAAGATATATCCAGCATGTGGAGAGCGATGACTTCCTCGGCGGGTTGATCCACGCAAATGAAGAGCTTGTTGCGGCGCTTATGGCGTTTGAAGTCCTGGATAAGAGCGTAGATGATGACTCGGATAGCGAGTTGGAGGAGGCGGCTCATCTTTCCCGCACTGCACGAGCTGCTTCTATCTGTACTTCTCCTCCCCCCGCGCCAACAGAATCAATTGCCGGACTGAGCCTGCAGAGTCCGAAGATGCCGGCTAGGCCCTCCATGGGGACTATTGCGATGCCAAGGAGCGAGCCGCAGATCAGGGTTGGCAAGGGCAAGGCGATGAGGCGTGAGCCTGAGAGTGAGAGTGAGGAGGAAGATGAGGATGAGGATGACGACGATGAAAACCCGTTTGGGGATCGGAATGCGACGGCTCCGCCGAGAACGGAGAAGCAGGGATATACTTGGAAGGAGGTATGAGATGACATGACACGAGAACCAGCAGCGACTGACTATGGGTTGGCATGGCTGGACAAGATGATTTATAGATACATGATATGTGCCTGTCCCATTTTCTCGACAACGACAGCCTTGGCAACCCAGAATCCAGAATTTTGTACCCATGAAGATGCCTTCCTAAATCAGGTAGCTGCCTGTTGATCCAGCTAACAAGCCTCGCAGCGCCTTTTTGACAGTGTCATTCAGCCAATACCGACCCACGATGCTGTGATTCCTCACACCTTGGGTCACCGTATAACACCATCCCCGTTCCTCCTATCCCCATGTCCAACGCCCAGTATATCTGGCGCCGCCGTCCCCACCCCCACATCCGTTGCAACCATCGGCGTCACCTCATCCTCCTCACGCCTTTTCTCACTCGGCGCCGTCCCCGGACTCACCGGACTCGCATTCCTCGTCGCATCCTCCTCATGGTGGATAGACTGTGAGGGCGAGTGGCCGGACGCGTGGGATTCTCGACGCCCGTCCGTCCGCAGGGCTTTCCCTTGCTCGAAGGTGGGGGTGCGGAAGAGGTCTGGGTTTTTGATCTCGGTTTGGCGGGCGGGAGGGCCGGTCGCATCGCCTTTGCTTTTGGAACCGAAGCACATCTTTCTTTCGAAGCGGGTGTGCGTAGAAGAGTGAGGTGTGAGCGGACTGACGTGATAGCGAGCAGATTGGGGGTTGATTGTATGCCTGCTGAGAATTCGTAGAGGCGGCAGAGTCGAGACTCAAGTGAATATGCTGCCAGCGTAAGGAGTCAGAGGGTCGCACAGCGGATTTGACGGTGGAGGACAAGAGGAGGGGTCGGAAATAGCGGTAGAAGGGGGAGAAGTCGTTCGGTCAATTGCACATTCGATCTTGAGACGTTTGACTCTGATAGCGATTGAGGGAAGTCATCTAAATGCGATTGAGAGAAGTCATCTAAATGCGATTGACTGTAAACAGTACACGGTCCCACAGGTAGAAGTTGGGCAGAGAGGCCAGGATCGAGGATGGCCAGACCTTGGAGCGGTGCTTCCTCGAGCTGACGACGAGGCGGATAGCCGAGACCAAAGTTTTGCCCAGACCCGCCATCGCTGCCGCTTCCAGAGGGAAAGATAACCGTCTTCGAGAAGCGAGACGAGCACACATTGAGCACCAATGATGGGGTCTGGTCTCGCAGAAAGCCTTTCATTTCACGGTTTCCTTCAAATGATGCCTTGCTCCGCCCCCGAATCGACGATGCATGGCGGTTCCGGAATCTGGAAACATCTCGCACCGCAGATGGCTCGCTGACGGCTCGCAGACAACATCTGACCATGACTGTGCCTCAAGGGTTGAGTCTGCCTCGTACACAGGTCAAGACAAACCGAATCCTTGCTCTAAAATGCCTCGCACCAGCAAATTCGAATAAAATCCGCCCAACGCGACTAATCCATAGCAGATAATCATGTTGGCATGCATGGCTGACTGGGTGTGCTTTTATGAAGGGTACATATCTGATGGACCATGCCTAATAATAAACACAATCACTAGGACAGAACACATCGACCATTGTGACAGCCCACGAGCATCTCAAGTACAGTGTTGGTCGACCTCAGCTGATCCGAAGGTACACCTTTACTTCTACTACTACTTCCTTCACAACCACTGGGAAACTATGTGTTTGAACACTATGTGCGTCAGAGGCAAGAGTGTCTTCGATGAACCCAGCCCTGCGAAGCCGCACGTCCATCAGAAGGCCAGCGACTCCCAGTCAATTCAATCCTCGAGAGATCGCAAGCCGCAAGCTACAGTTGTCTGGGACGGCACGGGACCGTCCAAGCCACGGAGCCAGAAGGAAGCTACTAGGCCCAGGTCAAGTCTGACTCCAGAAGGCTCTACATCTCGAGCCAAGAGGACTTCTCGCAGCAACTGCATGCTCAACATGGCTCTTTTCGGGGGTGCCGGTTCCTTACTCACAAGCTCATCAGCTCACTGTGGCGCAATCGGCTGTTGTGAGGGCGGAGGTGCAAGCGGCTGCGGTGGAGGCGGTGGTGGCTGCTAAGAGCATAGGGTACTCCGACGATGGCATAGCAGAGGACTGGAAACCGACAGACAGATGGGCACAAAACCTTCCCTGGGGCGACAGAAAGAACCAATGCTTTTGAGCGGCAGAGTTCTTGAACCTCAGCAGAATACTCTGGCCTTCGAATTGTTCCGTGACGTGTTTTCTGGTCTGTGTTGGGCTTTGTCTCAGCTGTCAGAATCATCCACCAAAAGAACTGAAGAGAGTCAATCACAATGCCTTCTATTGGTGCCTCCGAATGTCATTTCCCCATGCCTGGTGTCAAGAGTATCATCACCCCTTTCGTGGCGGCGCGCTCATGCATGCTCACGACTCCGTACATGCGTACCTCCCTTCATTATTCATTTTCGCCGTTTCCCTGTTCAAGACTGGATTGAATATCTCTCCACAAAGGGCAGATATTGCCATAGGTGCTTGCTCTGGTTCATCGCACCCTTTTTCTCTCCAGATGTATACCGTTGTCATCCCACCACAAAGCCTTTGTCCCTACGGCTGTCCTCTCCTCTCTTTCTTACGATGTTACCATTGTGAATGAATGCCGTTCTTCTCCGTCAACAAAGAACCCTGTTCGCCGTGTATGCCCCTTTGTCCCGTTCACCGCATTCTCTCATTGCGTTTGAATGCCGTTATTCTGGGTCAACAAAGAGCATTTGTTGATAAGCTTTAGTCGTTCTTCTATGCTCATTGTCCACCAATTGTACCATTGCATTGTTTGCTGAGCGCCCTAGCAGCCCTCTCCACTATATAACCCTCCAGCTTCTACCACCATTCCTCCGATTCTTCTCCAAGCACACTCATCAATTGAAAGTCCAGATCAAGCAGACCAAACACTCTTGATCAGACTCCTCGACTTGACAAGCAACAACTTTCAAACAGCTTCCAAATGGCCGCTCATCGAAACTCGTACCGCAGCTCAGCGGCTCCACATCCCTCTCAACCCCAACGGTCACGCCCTCACGCCCATGCCTCCCACGAGGAACCGGTCCTGCCACCACCGTTCCGACCTTCAGGCTCTGCAATCCGCCGCGCAAACACCACAGCCGCTCCAGCCAGCAGAAACCCTTTCGCTCGGTTGGCAGCAGCAGGCGACATCGGCAGCAGCAACAACCCTTTCTCGCGGTCACATGCGTCGGGTGGCCTCCACCGCTCCAACGCCGTCCGCCAAAACCGTCCATCCAGCCACAGCTTGTCCGCTGCCGCCAGCCGTCATGCCCCTGCGGCAGCGGCAGCATTACAAGTCGGCCTCACCCGCTCCACAACCTCCGCAGCACCCAGAAGCTCCAGCCCATCGTCCTGGGATCCAGAACGAAGCTCGTTCTCTCGAGACATCGGCAGCTCCTGGGGTTCGGCAGTCGCTCACGGAACCTCTCAAGCCCTCGTTCCAGTCTCCCACTCCCAGACTGTCGACGCCCGACATCCCCCCCACCCCCACCCCCACTCGCACTCGCATTCGCACTCGCACTCCAACACCCACCTGACACGCACCGGCTCCGGCTCCAGCTCCCACGCTGCTCCATCCCAAGGCACCACCACCAACAACATCGTCATGAACATCACCAACATCAACATCGGCAGCAACAACATCGATCCTGGTCACGGCCACGGCCACGGCCACAGCCACCCCGACTCCCTCGCCGGCTTCTCCCGCATCGAAATCGGCCGCACCTCATCTTCCGCCCTTCACCCCCGCCGTAGCCATCGCTCGCACCGCCACCACTCGCAAAATCATGGTCGGGTGTCCGAAGTCAACAACGACGACGACGACGACGACGACGATTTGGGTCAGGGGGAGGTTCGGCGCGCGGAAGACAGACTCAGGACTGCAGAGGATGAGTTTGAGGCGCAATTCGGGTATCGGTACCCGACGTGGAGGTTGTGAGCGATAGATGGGATCGGCCAGGTAAGTCTTCCCTTTTCTTTTGTCTTGCGGAGTCCGGGAGTTCAGGGAATTCGCGCATGCATTCAAGGTAGGTAAGTCATTTGCAGTTTTCGCGATCATGAGGGCTGGTCCCCTCGGCTGATGAATAACATGACATTTGATTTTTGCAACC
>JAABUK010005244.1_pt1 | contig 20400 bp, 20 predicted proteins | sample 5559141 | NCBI WGS metagenome assembly JAABUK01 (sample SAMN10711869, study PRJNA513367) | rock metagenome | isolation source: Antarctica rocks | place: Antarctica: Victoria Land, Pudding Butte nord | collected 2016-01-03 | reverse complement strand
ACCTGGTCTTCCCAGACTGGGCCACCCTCATGCAAACCCTGATCGACTCGAAACCCCCACCCGACATCGAAGCCCAGGTCGCCAGGTGATGATCTCACCGTCCGTAGCCGACTTAGAACTGCTGGCGTCGGAGGCTGCCCCGTGCGCCGAGGCGTCCTCGGGACGCAGGGTGCCGCACAGGTGGACGCAGCGCGCCCTACTGCCTGTTCCGGCTGCAAGCCCAGGCAGTCCGGCCTGCGCGCACCTGCCGCGCGCGCCCTACTGTCCCAGCATCTCATCGAGCGTGACCGGGCACTCGCGCGGCACCGGCAGCGGCGGCTGTCCGTCCACGGTGTCGGGCATTCGGTCCAGTGCCCTGCGGTGAAGCGCATCAACGTCCATGCGCTGCCGCATGGAAGGGATGAAGGCTTCGGCTGCGTCGCCACGGAACCCCCGCGCCTCGGCTTGCCAGTGCGCCACATGCGGCGCGTCCGGCCATGCCTGGCACTTCAGGTCGTGCGCGAGCGCCTGCACCAGCAGCAAGCGCACAGCGCTCAACTGGCTTCGGCTCACGTCCTGCACTTCCTCGATGATGTTGGCCCAGTCGGGCGCCTCGTTGCCCGGCTCGCCTGCCGCAACGCGGCGGAGGATTTCTGCCTGGCGCTCCGACCATTCCAGGACATCGGTGTCATACAGCCCGTCCATGCCAGAACCTCCTGGGGCTGGCGCCTGCCGGACGGCCGGGCCGCCTCGCGCCGTTTCAGCTTGCACCGAGCAGTCTTCCCTGGCCCGGCGCACAGATGACAGCAGCAGGGCGCCGTTGATGCATGATGGGCAGCTACAAAGATTGATCGGTCTCCATTGGTTGCGGTGATGGCGCAGGAAGCGAGGTTGCGGGAGATGTCCCTCTCGGACCTGTGGTTCCGATTGCAACGGACCGGCCTTTGGCGCTCCAATCAGGCTGGCCGCACCAGCCCTGGAGGATGCCGTTGGACGTCGCCTGCACTGCCCTGCTGTTTCTCGTCCTGCTGGTGAGCGCAGCAATCGGATGGATGGCGCAACGCAAGCTGCACGAGCGTCACGTGTCACAGGATGCCGTTGAGAGCATCCGGCACCTGATGGGGATGCTCCTGACCTTCTCGGCCCTGGTTCTCGGGCTGCTCACCTCCAATGCGAAGCAGCGCTTCGACGGCTACAACAATGACCTGAGCGCATTCGGCGTCAGCCTTGTTGAACTCGACCACCACTTGCGGACGTATGGCCCGGAAGCGCAGGACATCCGCGCCCTGCTCCGAAGCTACACGGCAGCCGCCTTCGCCGACGCCTGGCCGGAGGAAGCGCCGCCGGCGGGACGGTATCCCCGGTTCGATCAAGCTTCCGGCCATGACAGCGTGGAGGGAACGGAGCTGGGCAGGATGCTGGCGGACGTGGACACGCAGATCGAGCGCCTTGCGCCGCCCGACGAATACCACCGCCAGGTCGCCGCCCGCCTGCGCGACCGCGTGACCCAGGCGATCGGGCAGCGTTGGCAGTTGATCTTTTCGGCCCGTTCGACGGTCTCCTGGCCTTTCCTGCTTGTTCTCACGTCCTGGCTCTCGATCATCTTCGGGATTTTCGGGCTGACGTCGCCTCGCAACCGCTTGGTGTATGCTGTTGTCGGGCTGTCGGCCTTGTCCATGGCCTCGCCGCTGTACCTGATCCTCGACTACACCGAGGCACGGACCAGACTGCTGAAGCTCTCCAGCTTCTCAATGCGAACCGCCTTGTCGCACATGGATCAAGGCGACTGAGCAGGCTCGCGTGGCTCGAACCTCATCTGTGTTCCAGTCCGCTGTGTCCCAGTCCGCTATATCCCAGTCCGCGCAAGCCTGCTCAGGTTCGGGCGTGAAGCATTCGTTCCCCGCGGTTCCGTCCGAGGGGACACCAGACCAGGTTGCCCGCCGCCGCGCAGGCCGCGATTGCCGCTTCCGCCTGCCGCCGCACCGCCCTACCATCCCCGCCATGACACCCCCTCGCATCTGGCGCGGCGTGCGTATGCGGGACACGGCGGCCGGCGCCGACCCGGACGCGCCGCCGCGCCCGCTGAGCCTGCCCGCCGCCTGGGACGACCGGGCCGCGGCGGCGCTGGCGGCGCTGGCGCCCGGCGCCGGACGCGCCACCCTGCCGCGCGCGGCGGAGGGCTGGATACGCCCCCTCGCCGCCCGCGCCCACCAGGCCGGCGGCGCGGCGCTGGCGGACAGGCTCCATGCCCTGCTGCTGCACCGCCGGGCCGCGCCGACCGAGCCGGTGTGGGGCCTGATGGGCACCGCCGCCGACGTGCCGGGCTTCGTGCTGAACCTGCCGGCGTTCCATGACGGCGCGCATGGCTTCGACGCCGCCGGGTTCGCCGATGCCGTGACGACGGCGGCTACGGCGCTGCACCTGGGCTACCCCGGCGGGGCACGCTTCGCCCTGGGCATCACCGACCTGGACGGGCTGCTGGCGGTGCTGGGATTGGAATACGACAGCCCGGCGGCGCGCGACGTGGCCCGCGCCATTGCGGCGCTGCTGCGCGCCACGGCGGACCTGGCGTTCGCCGGCAACCAGCCGGACCTGCTCAGCCGCCACCCGTCCTGGCCGCTGCCGCCGTCCGGGACCGCCGTGCCGGGGCTGGCCGCCGCGGCGGACGAAGCGCGACAGGCCGCCCTGCACGGCGCGAGCGGGTTGCCCAGCACGGCCATCCTGCCGCCCGGCCCCGCCGACGCCCTGCTGGGGGCTGAGACCGGCGGCATCGCCCCGGCCTTCTCCGCCGTCGGCCCTGATGGTGCGCTGACCCGCGCCGCCGCCGCGCGCTTGGCGGCGCTGGGCCTGTCCGCCGACGCCGCCCTGGCCCGCGCGCTGTCCGGGGAGGCCGTGCTGCCCGCGCCGGGCTTGCAGGCGCACCAGGCGATGCACGACGCCGTTGCCCCCTACCTGCACGCCATGCCGCCGCGCCCGGTGCCCGGCGCCCTTCCCGCTCAGCCGCCGCGCCGCCGGGAGCTGCCGGCCCGCCGCCGCGGCTATACCCAGAAGGCCGCCGTCGGCGGGCACCGCGTCTGGGTCCGCACCGGGGAGTACCCGGACGGCACCTTGGGAGAGCTGCACGTCAGCCTGCCGCGGGAGGGCGCGGCGCTGCGCGGCATGATGGACAGCATGATGACCGCCGTGAGCCTCGGCTTGCAGCATGGCGTGCCGCTGACCGATTATGTCGCCGCCTTCACCCTGACCCGCTTCGGCCCTGCCGGCCGCGTGGAGGGCGACGCGGACGTGGGCCACGCCACCAGCATCCTGGACTATGTGTTCCGCAACCTTGCCATCAACTACCTCGGCCACTGCCCGGTGCCGGAGGGCATCCCCGAACCCGCGGCCCCCGACCCGGCGCCGCTGCTGCCGATGGACCTGCCCTCGCAGCCGCGCACGCGCCGGCCCGGCCTGCGCCTCGTCGCCAACGGATAGGACCGGAACCATGAGCGGACGCATTGACGCACGGCTGGCCGAATTGGGCATCATCCTGCCGGCGGCGATGGCGCCGATGGCCAACTACGTGCCCTGGGTGCGGACGGGCAGCCTGGTCGTGGTGTCCGGCCAGGTCCCGGCGGTGGACGGCAGGATCGCCGTGACCGGCAAGGTCGGCCTGGACCTGGACGTTGCGGCGGGCCAGCAGGCCGCGCGCATCTGCCTGACCAACGTGCTGACGCACCTGCGCGCGGCGTGCAGCGGGGACCTGGACCGGGTGCGGCGCGTGGTGCGGCTGGGCGGCTTCGTCGCGTCGCCGCCGGGCTTCACGCAGCACGCGCTGGTGATGAACGGCGCCTCCGACCTGGCGGTGGAGATATTCGGCGACCTGGGCCGCCACGCCCGCAGCACCATCGGCGTCCCCTCCCTGCCCGGCGACGCAGCCGTGGAGGTCGAGGGCATGTTCGAGATCGCCTGAAGGCTTCCCCCAATCCCCATCCGAGCCATATCCCGCCCATGCCAGACGGTCTCCCCAGCCTGACGCTGACGCTTCATCCCCACATCGCCCAGATACCGGCGGCTGAGTGGGACGCCTGCGCGGGCGGCGGCAACCCCTTCGTCAGCCATGCCTTCCTCAGCGCGATGGAGGATAGCGGCTCCGCCAGCGCCCGCACCGGCTGGATGCCGCAGCACGCGGCGCTGCGCGACGGCGACCGGTTGGTGGCCGTCGTGCCGATGTATGCGAAGTCGCACAGCTACGGCGAATACGTGTTCGACCATAGCTGGGCCAACGCCTATGAGCGCAGCGGCGGCAACTACTACCCGAAGCTGCAAGCCGCCGTGCCGTTCAGTCCCGTCCCCGGCCCGCGCCTGCTGACCCGCCCCGGCGTCGCGCCCGAGGCGCTGGGCCAGGCGCTGATCCAGGCGTGCGAGGAGCTGAAGCTGTCCAGCATCCATGCCACCTTCTGCACGGAGGCGGACGCCGAGGCCCTGGAACGTTCGGGCTGGCTGCGCCGGCTGGGCACGCAGTTCCATTGGGAGAACGCGGGCTACGCCACCTTCGACGACTTCCTGGGCGCGCTCAGCAGCCGCAAGCGCAAGGCGATCAAGCGGGAGCGCCGGGATGCCAACGCCTGCGGGCTGACCTACGTGGCGCTGCGCGGCCATGAGATACAGGCCAGGCACTGGGAGGCGTTCTACCGCTTCTACACCAGCACGGTGGACCGCAAGTGGGGCAGCGCCTACCTGACCCGCAAGTTCTTCCCCATGCTGTCGGAGCGGCTGGGCGACGCCGTGGTGCTGATGCTGGCCGAGAAGGACGGCACTCCCGTCGCCGGTGCGCTGAACATGGTTGGCGACGAGGCGCTGTACGGCCGCAACTGGGGCTGCCGCGGCGACTGGCCGTTCCTGCACTTCGAGCTGTGCTACTACCGGGCCATCGAGTTCGCCATCGCCAACGGCTTGCAGCGCGTGGAGGCCGGGGCGCAGGGCCAGCACAAGATACAGCGCGGCTACCTGCCGCGGCCGACCTATTCCGCCCATTGGATCGCCCATCCCGGGCTGCGCCGGGCCATCGCCGGATATCTGGAGCAGGAGCGCCCGGCCATCGAGGCCGACATGGCGGCGCTGGCGGAGGGGTCGCCTTACCGGAAGGCTGGGGAGGACTGAGGATTCGTCACTGATCGAGGCAAGATGCGGAGAAGGGGCCAGAAACGCCTACAGCTTCGGCCGCGGCAGCCCGGCGCGGAGCGTGGCCGGCGGCCAATTGGCCGGGCGGGTCGGCGCGAACGGCCAGCCGCCAGTCGGAACGGCGTGCGCCGCCGCCGCAACCAGCAGGCCGTCCTGCCAGACCGCCGCGCCGGATCGCAGCATCTCCTGCACCAAGACCGGCACGAAGTCTTCCGGCGATAAACCGAAGGCGCCCTCCGCATGGTCGCGGAACCAGGGGGCGGACAGCAGCGCCGGGGCGATGGCCGCTTCCGCCAGGCCGCCGGCCACCATCAGGTTGTGGCTGAAGATGCGCTTGCAGGCGTGCCACGCGATGCGCTCCGGCTCGGCCCGCCAGCTTGCCAGGCGGCGGCGGGCGCGGTCCAGGGCGGCGGGCAGGTCCTCGATGGCCGGGCCATGGCCGGACAGGCCGAGGCGGGCCGGCAGCGCCGCCAGCCGCTCGATGGTCTCCGCCGAGCGGTCCAAGGAGTCCGCGCCCTCCCGGTAGGGGTTCAGCCAACCCAGGTCGGCGCCGTGCAGCGCGTCGCCCAGGATCAGGATGCCGTGCTCGGCCGAATACAGGCTCAGGTGCCCGGCCGTGTGGCCCGGCGTGCCGACGACCAGCCACGCCGTTCCCGTCCCGCCCGTGCCCACGGTGTCGCCGCCGCGCAACTGCCGGCTGACCTGGTAGGGTTCGATGGGCTGCTGCAGCCAGGCGGCCCGGCAGGCGTCGGGGTCCCTGGTGTTGACCATCACGGCCTCGTCCACCTGCTCGGCAATCGGGATGCCATAGCCGGACTCGAGGGCATGGTTGCCGCCGGCATGGTCGCTGTGGAAATGGGTGTTGAGTACGAGCGCCAGGTCCCGCGCGCCCACGCCCTGCTGGCCGAGCCATCCGAGCAGCGCCGGAACGTCCGCGCCGAAGCCGGTGTCCACCAGCACCGGGCGGCGTCCGCGCAGCAAGATGGAGTTCGCGCTGGGGTAGGGCCGCTGCATGAAGGCAACGGGCACGCCTACGTCCCCATGGCTGGCATCGCCGGCATGGCGGAGCAGGGCGCTGCCGCAACCATGTCCGGCGCGGCACCCGGGAACGCATCGGCATCGCAACGCAAGGTCATGCCGTGTGGGTTAGCACAACGCAAGCTCTTCTCAACCTCCGCGTGCTGTAATGTGCCATGCACCTCGCGCAGCTTCGATGACGCAACCTTCGTGATCGCCACCCGAGATGTGGTCCGGCCGATGATGTGGTCCGGTGACGCGGGTGCGTTCCTTGCGGCGTCGCCGGCCGATGTGGCGGCGCAGGTGAAGAGCGCGGCGCAGGACGACCTCGGCCTGACGGCAGGGCTGGCGCTGCTGCAGGATGCCCTGCGGCAGGCGCCCTCCCAGGGGTGGCACGTCGTGATCGGCCTGCGGCTGCTGCGCCTCGGCCGGCGCGTGGACGCCGTGCTGGTCCGGGACGGGGCGGTGCTGGCGCTGCGCCTGCGGCCGGATGCGCGCGCGTTCCTGGCGGTGGACCGCGCCGCGGCGGAGGATGCGGCGCTCGACCTGGCGGACTTCCATGCGGGGTGCCGCGGCCTGCCGGTGGTTCCCGTGCTGGTGGTCGCAGGCGGCCATGCGCGCCGCACCCTGCCCCTGCCGCTGGCCGGCGCGACGCCCGTGGTGGAGGCGACGCGGCTGCTGCTGCCCGGCGTCCTTCGAGGTCTGGCAGCCCTGTGCCCACCCCGGGGCAACGATCCCGCCAGGTGGCACGCGGCGCCCTACCGGCCCGTGCCGTCGCTGATCGCGGCGGCCTGCACGCTGTATGCCCGGCATGACGTGCCGGCGCTGCTGCGGGCGCAGGCCGGCCAGGGCGGGCTGTCGGCCGCTGCCGGTGCGGTCGCGGCGGCAGTGGGGGAGGCGCAGCGGGACGGCGCGCATCTGGTGGTGTTCGTGACCGGCGCTCCGGGAGCCGGCAAGACCCTGCTGGGCCTGAACCTGGCCTTTGGCGGAGGTGCCGGGGCGGGCGGCGCTGCGTTCCTGACCGGCAACCCGGCGCTGGTCCATGTGCTGCGCGAGGCCCTGGCACGCGACTTCGCCGCCCGGGGCGGGGACCGCCGGGCCGCGCGGCAGCGCTTGCAGGGCGTGATCCAGGCGCTGCCGGCCTTCCGCGACCATCATGCGGTCCACCCCGGCACCCCGCCCGAGCGCCTGGTGGTGCTCGACGAAGCGCAGCGCTGCTGGGACGCCGCCCACGCCGTCAGCAAGACGCGCAACCGCCCGGTGCCGCTGCAGGACTCCGAGCCGGGGCTTCTGCTGGACGCGATGGGCCGCCATGCCGGCTGGGCCGCGGTCGTCTGCCTGGTCGGCGGCGGCCAGGAGATACATGACGGGGAGGGCGGGCTGGCCGCTTGGGGCGCGGCCCTGGCAAGCCGCCCGGACTGGCGCGTGGCGGCGGCAGCGAGGGCCACGGTTGACCCGCGGCAGCAGCTTGGCGCCCCGCGCGTGACCCCGCGCGTGACATGGGACCCGCGCCTGCACCTTGCCGCGCCGGTCCGCGCCATACGCGCGCCGCAGGCGGCGGCCTGGGTGGACGCCATGCTGGCCGGGGACGTGCCTGCCGCGCTGGCACTGGCGGCGGGCGGCGTGCCGTTCGAGGTCACGCGGTCGCTGGACGCGATGCGGCTGGCGCTGCGGGACGGGACCGCGCAAGGCCGGGGCACGCGCCGGGCCGGGCTGGTCGGCAGCTCCGGCGCGCGGCGGCTGCGGGCCGAGGGGCTGGGAGCCGTGCTGCCGCACCAGGACGAGGACGCCGTTGCCCGCTGGTTCCTGGACGATTGGCCGGACACGCGCAGCTCCGATGCGCTGGAGGTGCTGGCGACCGAGTTCTGCGTCCAGGGGCTGGAGCTGCGGTATTATGCATCACTTGCCACAACGGCCAGACATTAGCGTTTACTAATTGTCTAAGTCGTTTTTGACACTCTGGCAGATAGCGACCCGTCAATTTCCGATTGATTGAGACGCTTGGCGTGGCTCTCTCAATCTGGTATGCCCGTTGGATGAAGTCACCCACGCCCTATGAGGTCGAGTTGGACGGACGCCGCAAGGCTGTCCATGACGCGCGCCAGCACGTCATCTTGTTGGAAGCGGAGCTGCGTGGCTTTGAAGCCGCTGCGGCCTTCCTTACTCGTACCACTTCGCCTGCTGAAGCGGACAACGCGGGCGTTGACCTTCGCGTGGGCATCAGGGGCAACTGGCGGGCAATCTTGACGGCCACGGCCCTGGAGTATCCTGCTCCAACCACGCTGGATGACTTCATACGGATAGCGGACGGCCTTGGAACCCCAACCACGCGCAACACGCTGCGGTCGCAGATGTCCATCTACTCAAACGCCGGATACCTGGAGCGGGTTGGACAAGGCGAGTATCGCTTGACGGCTGAGGGGGCGAAGATGCTCGGTGTGACCATCAATCACCAGAGCGCCGCTCCCGAACGGGACAGCAATACGGGCGATACAACGTCCGGCGATGACAGGGAGGATCAATTCTCACAAGGAAAGGAGGACACGATGCACGCTTCGCGCGCCAGCCCGCCGCTCTAGTTTGACTGGATCGGGACTACCTCAGTTTGCCGCTGAGGCTCCCGACCCAGCCCCGCTGACCCGAATCCCTGGCCCACCAGCCTTGAACCCATCGCCAACGTGCGCCCTAGACAGGCAGCTATAACTACGCACGTCCGGCGGTTAAATTCAAGGTCGGCGGTTACTTCGACCTGAAAGACCGCCATGAACCCCTATACCGTCTATGTCTGCTACTACATCCGCATTCGGAACGGTCGCGCCGAGTACGTACGTCAGCACTACCGCCGCCCTTGGGGCACGGTTGGCACCCGGCGTCGCATGTGGCTCCCCCGTCGCCGGGGCGCCGCAGGCTGGAAAGTCACTTTCCGGCGTTCGTCGTGATGCCTGACGGCCTGCCGTCACCTGCATGAACCGGACTGACCCCGCCCTCCTCTAACGCGGCCCTGAGCGCATCCAGGTTGTTCTTGATGGGCGTCCGTTCGCCCCTCTCGAATGACCTGACTGTGCTCAGGCCGACGCTTGCCCGTTTGGCAAGATCGTCTTGGCTCCAGTTGAGCCAAGCGCGGGCGGCGCGGCACTGTTCCGGGGACAACATGCCGCGCTGATACGGCACACAACATAATACGTCAAGGGTGACGATTATCGTTTACCTGACCCACTATCACCACTTATGGTTCACCTTAACGAACATCGTTGAGTGACCCGCGACATGGCCAGCCACTTCCTTCTCTCTGCCAAGACCCGCAGCCTGTCACTGGCCAAGGTGCTGCGCCTGAGCGACCACGAGGCGGAAGCCATGTTCGCTGGCATCCGCTGGGCGGACACCGCCGGCAAGCCCGTGTGCCCCCACTGCGGCTGCACCATCGTCTATGAGGCCCGCCGCCCGTCCGGTGCGCTCCGGTTCCGCTGCCAGGCGTGCCGCAAGGATTTCAGCCTCACGTCGGGCACTCTGTTCGCCTTCCACAAGCTGCCCCTGCAAACCTACCTGGCCGCGGTCGTGATCTTCTGCAACGAGGTCAAGGGCAAGTCCGCTCTGGCCCTCTCGCGTGACCTGGGCGTGCAGTACAAGACGGCCTGGGTGCTGTCCCACAAGCTGCGGGAAGCGATGGCCACCGAGGTCAAGGGCTACAAGCTGGGCGGCGAGGGTAAGGTTGTCGAAGTGGACGGAGCCTATTTCGGCGGCTACGTGAAGCCCGCCAACCACAAGCAGAACCGCCGGGATCGCCGGCTGGCCAAGAACCAGACCGGCAAGCGTCAGTGCGTCGTTGTCATCCGGGAGCGGGACGGCATGGTGATGCCCGCCGCGTTCAAGTCTGAGGCTGAGGGCGTCGCCTACATCCAACGCCACGTCACCGCGGGCACTGAGGTCCACGCCGACGATGCCAACTCCTGGAACGACCTGCACGCCCGCTACGCGGTGAAGCGCATCAACCATCAGGTCGCCTACAGCATGGATGACGCCTGCACGAACGGGGCAGAGAGCTTCTTCTCCCGTCTGCGCCGGGGTGAGGTTGGGCACCACCACCACATCGCGGGCGTGTATCTGGCCCGATACGCGCAAGAAAGCGCATGGCGCGAGGGCCACCGCCGGGACGCCAACGGGACGCAGGTGCATGGCGTGGTCGGGCTGGCGTTGAAGGCGCGGCCAAGCGTGGACTTCTGCGGGTATTGGCAACGGGCGGTGTAGTCGCTAGATTAATGATTCACCGTTCGTTCTGGTGCTGGATTAGGGATGTGAGCAAGGAAGCCTTCACCATAGCCTACAGCGGTCCCGCCCTTGACGACGGAGCCATGGATGTACGTGACCTGGCCCCGGCGCTTATGGCACTTGGACAGTTGTTGGATGCCGCGAATCAGAATTTGAACGGCGATGCCGCTCAGATAAAATTGCAAGTGAAAGCGACTAAACAAGGCCGTTTTGAAATAAGTTTTGAGTTCGTGCAGAATTGGTCAACTCAAGTTTTGCACTTCTTTGCATCTCCTGAAGCATCTGGTGCTACAAATCTTCTAAATTGGGTGCTGGGCATAACTGGCGTCCCATCTCTGCTCTGGCTTATCAAGAGATTCAGCGGCAAAAGTCCAACCGCCGTGGAAAAACTGCGTGGCAACAAAATGCGGCTTACGTTAGAAAGTGAGAGCGTCGAGGTGCCGCTGGAGTTGTTGCGGCTGTATCAGGACGTTGCTGTTCGGATAGCCGCGCAGAAGTTGATCGAGGAACCTCTCAAGCACCCTGGCATCACTAGCTTTTCCGTCAAAAAAGATGGCGTTGCGGTCGAGACTGTGACCAAGGAAGATGCCGTATCTTTCGCCAAGCCAGCCCTCCCGGATGAAGTTCTTATAGATGACGTACGACGTTCTGCGTTCTCTATAGTTGCGCTTGCGTTTAAGGATGACAACAAGTGGCGTCTTTCTGATGGCAACACACAAATAAGTGTGTCTATCAGTGATGCTGAGTTTCTACGCAAGGTGGATGTAAGTCAGATATCATTTACAAAGGGGGACATTCTGATTTGTCATGTAAGGGTTACACAGAGACGCACGCCTGATGGCCTGAAGACAGACCATGTTGTAGAAAAGGTGGTTGAACACCGTCCAGCAGCAAGGCAACTGCCTTTGCCCTTCGTTCGAGAGTAGGTGGCCCGCTACCCTGCCAGCTTCCATCGCCGCGCCCCTGGCGCCCCGTCCGCCACCGCTACCTTGCCCCGATGCAGCAGCTTGCGAAGGCTGGACGCCATGCGGACGTTCATCGTCTCGACCATCGCCTTGTCCGCCGTGTTCATGCCCCGCGCCTCCATCACCTTACGGACGATCCCGCGCGTGGTCAGCGGCTCCCTGGCCTCCCGCAAGGCCCCCAGCATCATCCGCGTGGACTCGCCCCGCAGCGCAGCGTGACGGCGTGGGATCGGCTTCACCCTCACCACGCCTATCTCTGCATCCGGGCGGAACAGGCGGATGGTCACGTCCAGGGCGTCCAACTCAATGACGAGCTGGCGCACCCGGCCTTGCACCACGTCCAAGTCGTCCGCAATTTCCTGGCGGCGGCGCAACAGGCCATTCACTACGTTGTCGTTTTCCATGGCGGGATTCTACCGCCGGGACCGGGCTGCTTCTACTTAGCTGTGGTGGCGGGTGCTACATAATACCGTGGAGCTGGGCCGGGCCGGCCTGTGCTGGGACGCTGACCTGGTCCGGATCAACGGCACCTGGCAGGCCCGCGGCTTCCGCGGCAGCGCCTGGACCCTGGCGCGCACGGCTGAGGCGCGCAGCAACCGGATCAACGCCTACCGCGTGCTGCTGACGCGGGCGCGGCACGGCACCGTCATCTGGGTGCCGCGCGGGCACGCCCGGGACCGCACGCGCGACCCGGCGCTGTATGATGCCGTCGCCGAACACCTGATGGCCTGCGGCGCCGCCCCGCTGGACGTGGGCGCCAACGCAGCCGAAGGTGCGGCGGTCCCCGACCCGGTGCTGCTATGACCCGCGCGCTCCTGTTCCTGCTGCTGCTGACCGGTCCTGCCCTGGGGGCGGACCTGAAGGTTGCGACGTGGAACCTGGAATGGCTGACCGAACGGCCCGCAGGCGACCCGGGGCTGCCCGGAGACGTGTCGCCCAAGCGTGCGGAGGACGTGGAGTCACTGCGCCGCTATGCCACGCTGCTGGACGCCGACATCGTTGCCTTCCAGGAGGTGGACGGCCCGGCAGTCGCTGCCCGCGTGTTCCCACCCGACCGCTACAGTATCCACATCACCGGGGACGGGGTGACGCAGCGCGTCGGCTTTGCCGTGCGCCACGGCCTGCGGGTGCGGCAGAACCCGGACCTGACCGCCCTGGACGTTGCTGAACCCGGCCGCAGCCGCCTGCGCAGCGGCGCCGACATCACCCTTGACTGGCCCGGCGGCCGGCTGCGCCTGCTGACCGTCCACCTCAAGTCCGGCTGCAACGAGGCCCGCCTGAACAGCCCGGGCCGCACCTGCGAAGCACTGCGCCAGCAGGTTCCCGCGCTGCAAGGCTGGATCGCGCAGCGCCGGGAGGAGGGCGTGCCCTTCGTCCTGCTGGGCGACCTGAACCGCCGCTATGGACAAGCGCGACGAATTGCTGGATGCCCTGAACGCCACCGCGCCGCTGCTGCGGGCGACGGAAGGACACGGCAGCCCGTGCTGGGGCGGCGGCGCGTTCATTGACCATATCCTGGCTGGCGGCGCAGCCCGCGGCTGGATGCTGCCCGGCACCTTGCGCGTGCTGGTTTACCGGGAGATGGATGCGGAGGCCAAGGCGCGACTGTCCGACCACTGCCCCGTTTCCGTCCGCTTCCGCCTGCCGGGCGACGCGCCTACACTGGCCGGCACCAGCAAGGACGCACCATGAGCCTGACCCTGCTCGTCACCGGCGCCACCGCCGGGTTCGGCGACGCCATCACCCGCCGCGCCGTGCGCGACGGCCATCGCGTGATCGCCACCGGCCGCCGGGCCGAGCGGCTGCAGGCGCTGCATGACGAGCTTGGGAACGCCGTGCTGCCGTTCCCGCTCGACGTGACGGACGGGGCCGCCGTGGCGGCGCTGCCGGGCAGCCTGCCGGACGGGTGGCAGGACGTGGACGTGCTGGTGAACAACGCCGGCCTGGCCCTGGGCACTGCGACGGCGCAGGGAGCCAGCGTGGCGGATTGGGACACCATGATCGCCACCAACGTCAGCGGCCTGGTCCGCATGACCCATGCCCTGCTGCCCGGCATGGTCGGCCGGGACAGCGGCCACGTCGTCAACCTGGGCAGCGTCGCCGGCACCTATCCCTATCCCGGCGGCAACGTGTACGGCGCCAGCAAGGCGTTCGTCGCCCACTTCACCAGCAACCTGAAATCCGACCTGATCGGCACCGGCGTCCGCGTGACCAGCATCGAGCCGGGGCTGGTCGGCGGCAGCGAGTTCAGTGCCGTTCGGATGGGCGGCGACGCGGACAAGGCCGCGGCCGTCTATGCCGGGACGGTCCCGCTGACCCCGGAGGACATTGCAGAGGCCGTGGCCTGGGTGATCGCCCTGCCCGCGCACATGAACATCAACCGGCTGGAGATGATGCCGACCTGCCAGGCCGCCGGCCCACCCTTCATCAAACGCCGCGCATGACGCCCGACCCGGCGGCCCTTGCGGCGCAGTGCCGCGTCACGCCGGGCATGGCGGTGCGGCTGGACGACTGGGACCCGGCGGGCAAGCTGGGCCTGAGCAAGCCGGAGGCGGAAGCCTTGCTGGAGGCCAACGCCATCCGGATGGAGGCGCTGCACGAGCGGCTGTATGCCAGCCGGACCTGGTCGGTGCTGCTGGTGCTGCAAGGCATGGACGCCGCCGGCAAGGACGGCGCGATCAAGCGCCTGGCCGCCGGGCTGAACCCGCAGGGGCTGCGGATCGCGTCGTTCGCCGCGCCCAGCAGCCTGGAGGTGTCGCACGACTTCCTGTGGCGCATCCATGCCGCCCTGCCGCCGCGCGGGCATGTCGGCGTGTTCAACCGCAGCCATTACGAGGACGTGGTCGCACCGCGCGCCGAACCGTTGCTGCTGCCGCGCCTGGGACTGCCAACGAGCCTGGTCGGGCCGGGCATCTGGAGCCAGCGCCTGGGCGCCATCGCCGCCTTCGAGGCTTATCTGGGCCAGCAGGGCACGGCCGTAGCGAAGGTGTTCCTGAACGTCTCCCGCGCCGAGCAACGCAAGCGCCTGCTGGCCCGGCTGGACGATCCGGCGAAAGAGTGGAAGTTCGATCCCTCCGACTTGGCGGCCCGCGACCGCTGGGCCGAGCACCGGGCCGCCTACGAAGCCGCCTTTGCCGCCACCGCGACTACCGCCGCGCCCTGGTATATCATCCCAGCCGACAGCAAGACCATCGCCCGCACCCTGGTCCAGTCCATCCTGCTGACGACGATGGAGGGGCTGGACCTGGACCGCCCTGCTCCCTCACCCGACCGCATCGCTGCCATGGAGGCAGCCCGGCAAGCCCTCAAGGCGTGACGGACACGCCCTTCCAAAACGCGACGCGCCCGGCGATATTGGCTGCGGCCTGCTTCGGCTCCGGGTAGTACCAGACCGCGTCCTTGTTGGCGGTGCCGCCGACGTTGAGCGTGTAGTAATTGGCCGTACCCTTCCAGCCGCAGACGCTGGTGTGGCTGCTGGGCTGCACGAACTCCGGGCGCAGGCTGCTGACCGGGAAATAGGCGTTGCCCTCGACCGTCACGATGTCGTCGCTTTCGGCCACGACTTGGCCGTTCCATGTTGCCTTCATACCACTAACCCTCAAAAGAGCCTTGCCCTCAAAGAAAAAGGGCCGGGCATCGCTGCCCGGCCCCTGATACCGCCCTACTCCGCCGTTTCCGGCTCCCGCTCCGACCCGCCCTCGTCGCCCTCGCCTTCCGGCTTGGCCATCTCGGGCGGCGGCGGCGCTTCGGTGTACTCGAACTCCAGTTTGCCGTCCTTCAGCGCCACCTTGACCGATCCGCCGCGGACCAGCTTGCCGAACAGCAGCTCTTCCGCCAGCGGCTTCTTGATCCACTCCTGGATCACGCGGCCCAGCGGACGCGCGCCATACAGCCGGTCGTAGCCGCGCTCCGCCAGCCACTCCTTAGCCGCCGACGACAGCTCAATGGTCACGTTGCGGTCCGCCAACTGCGCCTCAAGCTGCATGACGAACTTCTCGACCACGCGGCCCACGATCTCCTGCGTCAGCGCGGCGAAGGTGATGACCGCATCCAGCCGGTTGCGGAACTCAGGGGTGAACAGCCGCTTGATCGCCTCGGTGTCCTCGCCCTCGCGCTCCAGCCGGCCGAAGCCGATGCTCTCCTTGGCCATGTCGCTGGCGCCCGCGTTTGTCGTCATGATCAGGATGACGTTGCGAAAGTCCACGACCTTGCCGTTGTGGTCCGTCAGCTTGCCGTGGTCCATCACCTGCAACAGGATGTTGAACAGGTCCGGGTGCGCCTTCTCGATCTCGTCCAGCAACAGCACGCAATGCGGATGCTGGTCTATGGCGTCCGTCAGCATCCCGCCCTGGTCGAACCCGACATAGCCCGGCGGAGCGCCTATCAACCGGCTGATGCTGTGCCGCTCCATGTATTCGCTCATGTCGAAGCGGGTCAACTCGATGCCCAGCGTGCTGGCCAACTGCCGCGCGACCTCGGTCTTGCCGACGCCGGTGGGACCGCTGAACAGGTAGTTGCCGATGGGCTTCTCCGCCTCGCGCAAACCGGCACGGGACAGCTTGATCGCCGCGCTCAGCGCGTCAATCGCCTTGTCCTGGCCGAACACCATCGCCTTCAGGTCGCGCTCCAGGTTGCGGAGCGTCTCCTTGTCGTCCGCGCTCACGCTCTTGGGCGGGATGCGGGCGATCTTGGCGACGATCTCCTCCACGTCCTTCAACGTGACCAGCTTCCGCCGCTTGTCCTCGGACACAAGCATCCGGCTGGCGCCGACCTCGTCAATCACGTCAATCGCCTTGTCCGGCAGCTTGCGGTCGTTGATGTACTTCGACGACAGCTCCACTGCGCCGCGGATCGCCTCGTCGGAATACGTGACCTTGTGGTGCTTCTCGTAGTTGGTCTTGAGGCCGCGGAGTATCTTGATCGCGTCCTCCTGCGACGGCTCGTTCACGTCTATCTTCTGGAAGCGCCGCACCAGCGCGCGGTCCTTCTCGAAGTAGTTGCGATACTCCTTGTAGGTCGTGCTGCCGATGCAGCGCAGCGCACCGGCCGCCAACGCGGGCTTGAGCAGGTTGGAGGCGTCCATCGCCCCGCCGCTCGTGGCGCCGGCGCCGATCACGGTATGGATTTCGTCAATGAACAGGATGCTGCCGACGTGCGCCTCCAGCTCCGTCACGACGGCCTTCAGCCGCTCCTCGAAGTCGCCGCGGTAACGCGTGCCGGCCAGCAGCGCGCCCATGTCCAGCGCGAAGATCGTGCTCTTGAGCAGCACTTCCGGCACGTCGCCCTCGACGATGCGCTTGGCCAGGCCCTCGGCGATGGCGGTCTTGCCCACGCCGGGGTCGCCGACATACAGCGGGTTGTTCTTGGTGCGGCGGCAGAGGATCTGGATCGTCCGCTCGATCTCGCTGTCGCGGCCGATCAGCGGGTCAATCTTGCCGTTCGTAGCCTTCTTGTTCAGGTTCACGCAATAGTTGCTGAGCGCGTCCTGCGCCTTGCGGCCACCGGGCTTATCCTCCCGCTCGTTGTTCTCGCTCGGTCCCTCCTCCTTCGATCCGGCGACGGGGCGTTGCGTCGCGCGGCCCGGGGCCTTGGCGATGCCGTGGCTGATGAAGTTGACGGCGTCCAGCCGGGTCATGTCCTGCAACTGCAGGAAATAGACCGCATGGCTCTCGCGTTCGCTGAACAGGGCGACAAGGACGTTGGCGCCCGTCACTTCGTCGCGCCCGCTGCTCTGCACATGGATGGCCGCGCGCTGCACGACGCGCTGGAAGCCGGCGGTCGGCTTCGGATCGCCGGGCCGGTCGGTTGCGAGGCCGGACAGGTCCTTGTCCAGGAACTCGCCGAGGTCCTGGCGCAGCTTGTCGAGGTCCACGCCGCAGGCGCGCAACACCGTCGCGGCGTCGCTGTCGTCGGCCAGGCCGAGCAGCAGGTGCTCCAGGGTCGCATATTCGTGCCGGCGCTCGCTGGCCAGCGAAAGGGCACGGTGCAGCGTCTGTTCAAGGTTGCGTGACAACATGATGATGACGCTCCTTCGCGCGGTGGGCAGGACTGTCGCAGGCTCCCCGGAACGGCAGCCGTTCCAAGTGTGCCCGGGACAGCATACCCGAGACAGTTATAAGAAACTTAGATAGGTTGCCGTTTGTTGGGCGCAGGCTCACTCTTTCTCGATGGTGCATTGCAGGGGGTGCTGGTTCTGCCGGGCCAGGTCCATGACCTGCGTCACCTTGGTCTCTGCGACCTCGTAGGTGAAGGCCCCGCAGACGCCGACTCCGCGGCGGTGGACGTGCAGCATGATGCGCGTGGCCTCCTCCCGCGTCTTCTGGAAGAAGCGCTCCAGGACATGGACGACGAATTCCATGGGCGTGTAGTCGTCGTTCAGCATCAGCACCTTGTACATGGCGGGCTTGCGCGTCTTGGTGCGGGTCTTGAGCACCACTCCGACGTTCGGGTTGTCGCCGTTGCCGCCACGCTTGTCGTTGTCGCTCATTGCCCTGCTATCCCGCGCCTTGACATCCTGACGGCTAAGCCCCTTTGCCGCGCCGTCCTGTTGGAACCAACGCACCCTGCAAGTGCGGCGCACAGCCCGGCGCACCGTGCCGGGCAACAAGCGCCGCGCCCATCAGGTCACAGCATATCGGCACACCTTGCCACGGGAAAAGAGCGTCATGGGCCGCTACCGGCCATCTGACGGGGCGGCGCGCACGAAAAAGGCCCGGGAGGGTTGCCCCCGGGCCTCGTTCCAGCTCCAGGCCCGCCCCCCAACGGGCGGGCAGTCCGGCCTAGACGGCCTTGAAGCTCTCAACCGCCAGCGTCATGCGGCCGGCGATGGGCGCAATGGCCTGCTCGGCCAGCTTGATCGAGGTCTGGGCGGCGTGGCCGGTCTGCGACATCGCCTTCTCGACCGTGGTGCGGGCGAGCGTCGCCTGCATCTCGACCGCCTGTTGGAAGGTGCGTATGCCGGACATCGCGCGGAAGGTGGCCATCGCCTCCTCCATGGACGCCTGCGCGGTGGCGGTCATCTGCTTGGCCATGTCCTGCATCCCGGCGGCCAGGACCTGGCCCGACTTCACGAACGCCTCTACGTTGCCCTGGCCGAACGCGACGAAATCCTGTGGTGTCTTCATGGTGGTGTCCCCGGTGGCGCCAGGGTCCACCCCGGCGGTTGATCGCATGTGCCTCGTGCCGAGCCTGGCACCGGCTGCCAAGCCAAACGATGGAAGGCCGGCATCCGGGGCCTGCCTGCCCATAGCGGATGCTGCACTGCGGCAAGAGACGGATGATCGCACTCAAGAGCAGACGCAAGTGTTATTGTGCAATGCACAACTGCGATTTTGCGTGAGCTGTTCGGCAACAGTTCCCATGGTGCATCATCAAACTCGGTTAACATTTTGGTGAAGCTGCACGTTCGCCTCGCACCGTTCCTGCTGGACAGCGTGGAGTCGGCCCACGTAGAGTTGAACGGCTCACTATGGAGGCGCGTCGGGATGCCCAGGTTCACGTCGCGGCTTCGGTGGTTGTCGGCCCTCTCGGCGGCGCTCCTGCTCTTGCTGCCGCCTGCTCCTGCGTCGGCGCAGGTCGGATCGGACCGCTATGCCTCGGTCGTCATGGACTCCGGCACCGGCAGCATCCTGTCCGCCACCAGTGCGGACGAGCCGCGGTATCCCGCCAGCCTGACCAAGATGATGACGCTGTACATGCTGTTCGAGGCGCTGCGCGACCGCCGCGTGTCGCTAGACCAGCAAGTGCCGGTGTCGGCCTGGGCGGCATCCATGCCGCCGACCAAGCTGGGCCTCGTGCCGGGCAACGCGATCACGGTGGAGCAGGCGATCCTCGGATTGGTCACCAAGTCGGCCAACGACGCCGCCGCAGCGCTGGGCGAGATGCTGGGCGGCGACGAGGAGCGGTTCGCGCAGATGATGACGCTGCGCGCCCGCGCGCTGGGCATGACGCGCACGACGTTCCGCAACGCATCGGGCCTGCCGGACCTCGACCAGGTCACGACGGCGCGGGACATGGCGGTGCTGGCGCGTCACCTGGTCCAGGACCACCCGGCCTATTACCGCTATTTCAGCGTGCCGTTCTTTGTGTTCCGCGGGCGCATGATCCTGAACCACCAGAACATGCTGCAAACCTACCCCGGCGCGGATGGCCTCAAGACCGGCTGGATACGCGACTCCGGCCACAACTTGGTCACCTCCGCGGTACATGGCGACACGCGGCTGATCGGCGTCGTGCTGGGCGCGGCCAGCAACGGGGAGCGGGATCAGAACATGACGGCGCTGCTGGACGCCGGGTTCGACCGGATGGGTGCGCCGGTGGTCCTGGCGCGGCGGGACCCGGCGCCGGACTTCCGGATGCCGTCCATCATCGCCTCGGCCCAGGCGGCGCCGGCCTACCAGCCGCCGCTATACTCAGCGCCGTATTCCGATGCGCTGGGTTCGCGCTACCAGGCCGGCTATGGCATGCCGTTCCTGGCGCCGCCGCCGTTGCCGCGCACCTATGGGACGCAGGCTGCCTACGCGCAAGGCGAGCCGCAGCCCATGCGGCTGCGCGCCGCGGAGCCTGCTTGGCGCGAGCCGCCGACGCAGGCTGCCGCCCGGGAACCGGCGGTGCGCCGCATGGTTGGGCGCGCCGGTCTCCGCGACCGCCCCGACTTCCGCGACCGAGTTGACCCGCGTGACCGTTTGGACGCACGCAGCCGCTATGCCGCGCGTGACCGGGCGGACCCGCGGGCCGAACGCCTCCGCGTCCGCCCGATCATGGCCGCCCCGCCCGCGCCGCCACGGGCGCGGCCGGCGCCGGCCCGCGGGCACGACGCTCCCCGGGTCGTTCGGCCCAGCCATGCGGCGTCGCCAACCGGCCGCTACCCGGGCTGACGCGCCCGCTTCTCCCTCCTCCGGGAGAGGGCCGGGGTGAGGGAAGCGGCAAGCGCCGAACCCAGCCACCTTAAGCGCCAGCCGGCACTTGAACGGCAGGCAGTGTGCGGGCGGCTTCCCTCACCCCGGCCCTC
>JAABUK010005243.1_pt1 | contig 20411 bp, 16 predicted proteins | sample 5559141 | NCBI WGS metagenome assembly JAABUK01 (sample SAMN10711869, study PRJNA513367) | rock metagenome | isolation source: Antarctica rocks | place: Antarctica: Victoria Land, Pudding Butte nord | collected 2016-01-03 | reverse complement strand
AATTTCCTGATAGCTGATAGCTAACTGCTGATAGCAATGCGTCACTTTAGAATGCACCTAACACTATTCTTACATATCACACATTACGATACGGCCACTTTCCTCCACTAATTTGATAACTCCATGATAAAGAATAAAGGCAAATCTAAGGCTTAGATAAATCACAATTTCATGTTATTGACCTTATGCTACGAAGGCACAAAGATTATTTTGTGCCTCCGTGTCTTCGTAGCATAAAGTTTTTTAATCAGGAAATATCCTCTGTTCATGGTATCTCCATTCAGGTAAAATTTTTTGAAGTTGGGGAACAATCAGGTAAAACAGCACAAAAAAGAACTTAGATTTTATAATTTTAAATGCTCACCTGTCTTTCAGGTAATATCACATTAAATATTGCACCGGTTCCTTTACTGGCAGTGGCGTAAATATCGCCATGATGATTTTGCACTATTTTTTTGCACATGGCAAGTCCGATCCCTGTTCCTGAATATTGTGTTTTACCATGCAGCCGTTGAAAAATATTAAATATTCGTGTAGCATATTCCTGGTTAAAACCAATACCATTGTCTTTAAATTCGATATTGTAATAAACAGCATTTTGATCAAGTGAATAGATGGCAATTTCATCTTTTGCAACAAGATTTGCAACAATGATTATCAGGGGTTTTACATTAGCAGTACTGAATTTTAATGAATTAGATAAGAGGTTACTAATCAGTTGAGACATTTGAAGTGGAATGGCCTGTATGGTTGGTAAATTCAATGATTGAATAGTAGCCTGCTTTTGCTCGATCAATAATTCAAAATCGTTTTTTAACGAATCAACTACTTCCTGTAAATTAACCCAGTCATATATCTCATTCTCTTTTGAAAGTTGAGAATAGGCCAGAACATCCCTGATTAGATTGCTCATCCTGGCAGTGGAATTATTTATTTTATAGAAGTAATTTTTTGCAGATTCGTCTATCCGGGCAGGCTGTTTTCCAGCATTTGTGAGAAAGTGCTTACTTTTCGAAGGGGTTCCTGAAGATCATGGGAAGCAATGTATGCAAACTGCTCCAGTGCTTCATTTGATTTTTTAAGATTCCTGTTAGCTTCTGCTAATTCTTTTGTACGCTCTGCAATCACTTCTTCTATCTTTCTGCGTGCTATTACCTGTTCTGTAACTTCTATAACAACAATCATCACTTTACTTACTGTGCCATCTGCTTCTTTAACCGGATCATACACAAAATTGACATACACAATTTCTTCCTTTCCATTCCTGACCAGCATTACTTCATGATCATCCCCACGGAACATTACACCGGTTCTTAAAACATTTTCAAAGATGGGGGCATAATAGACTGCTGTCTCGGATAGTACTTCCCAGTAGGGCCTATATCCAAATGCTTCCCGGCGTTTACCAACAACTTCTAAAAACGAATCATTTGCAATCTCAACCATAAGAGGATTTCCTTTCACAATACAGATTCCTATTGGGGCGCTCATTACAAGGCTGCGTAACTGTGCTTCGCTTTCTTCGATTTTATGTTTAGCAAAATTAAGGTCAGATACATCTGCAGCGGTATTCATCACGCCGTATACTTTGCCATTAGAATTACGTAGTGGCATAAAACTGTAGTTGAAATAATAGGTTTGAAGTTTACCCTCTACCACTAAGTCAACACACTGGTTTTTTGCATGGAATGGAATGCCTGTATTGAAGACACTTTGTACCTGAGTAAAAATTTGCTGGTTATCAAGTTCGGGTAATATATCAGCATATAGTTTCCCTATAACATTATTTCCTTTTCCCCAGGCGTCGAGTATAGCCTGGTTGGCAAGTTCTATTTTCATTTCTTGCCCGGTATAAACTCCGATAGGAAAGGGGGCACTTTCCACAAGTGAACGTATCTTTTGCTCGCTTTCCTGTAAGGAAGCTTCAGCTTGTTTAAGATCATGTATATCTGTTGCTGTACCTATCCATATAGTGATTTCGCCTTTCTCATTTCGAATCGGCAATGCCCTGTTAAGGTGCCATCGGTAAGAGCCATCGAACCTCTTATAACGATTTTCCGTTACAAATATATTTCCGCTCTCTAATGCTGTTGTATAATCTTTCAAGGTGGAGATTAGGTCTTCCGGGTGAACAATGGCTTTCCATCCCCAGTCTTTTTTTTGTTCATAATTGAGTCCGGTATAATTGTACCATCTTTCATTGTAAAAGTTCACCTCACCCGTTGGAAGGTTCGTCCAGGTAAGCTGAGGCAATGCTTCCAGTAATTTTTGAAATTTGTTCGAGCTTTCTATCAAACCTTCTTCAGCCTGTTTACGTTCTGTGATATCGATACAGGAACTGATATAACCTGCAAAAGATCCATCTGCTTTAAACCTTGCAGGAACCTTTGCAAGCAGCCATCGGTATCGCCCTTCATTATCCAATATCCTAAATTCGCCTGTAAAGCTTTTTAGATCTTTAAGTGCTGTGAGATAAATATTCATGAAGCCTTCACGATCATCCGGATGTACCAGATCAAGCCAGCCTAGTTTAAGAAAATCTTCTAATGGCTTACCAGTAAGATCAACCCATGCTTTATTAAAATAAGTGGAATTGCCTGCTTCATCTGCTACCGAAATCAATATTTCTGTACTTTCAGCCATTGTCAAAAAACGCTGTTCGCTTTCAAGAAAAGCTTTTTTAATGACAACTCTTTCGGTTACGTCATTTGCAAATAAAAGTACGCCAGTTGCCTTTCTGCTGTCTGCTTCGTAGTAACGCTGGTAAACAAAATTATAATACTTTACTTTTTCCAAACCATTTTCTATAATCTTTAAAGGAGATTCATAACCATGGTATGGCTTGCCGGTAGTTACAACATTATTAAGTAAATCTATAAAACCCTGGCTACCCAATTCCGGAAGCACTTCAACGAGTGGCCTTTGCAATATTTTTTTTCCTTTACCATATATCTCAATCATCTGTTCGTTGGCCAGTTCAATAGTAAAGTCTTTCCCTTTTAAAATGGAAATTGCAACAGGTGCCTGTTTAAACAAATTATGAACCTGCTCTAACCCCTTAATTACTTCTTCTCTCTCTTGTGCTTTTACCTGATTGGTAATTTCTTCTGCAGTATGGATGATATATATTACCTCTCCCTCTTTATTTAAAACCGGTTTATTTTTAACAAACCAGTATCTTTCAGAAAAAATGCCATTTTCATCAGGAACATCATAACGCTGAACAGGTAATTGATGAGGTTTTTTATGCCTGATGATGTATTGAAAAGAGGCAAGCAGGTTTTTTTCTCCTGTATCGTTAGGGTCATCTGGATTAGAAGGAAAGCTTTCAAAAATACCCTTTCCTACCAGTTGCTCTTTTGTACAGCCTGAATTTGAAAGATAATCGTCTGTAACCGCTAAAATAGTAAATTGAGAAGGGTTTACCTGTAGAAGTGAATTGTAACCAGGCATGGCTTCAAAGATCGCACTAAATTTTGTAATATCTTCCAGGGCATGGATCAATATGGGTCATTGAATTTAGATAAAGGTAATAATTAATTATTTCTATAGTCAATGGCCGGATCTGCAAAAAATAAAACTTAGTACTTTTATCTGATTGAGAAAATCAAGTTTAATACATGTATAATTGCATGTTAATCTACCTGCAATTACCTAATTATTGAATTATACGGCTAAAATAAATAATAGTTGAGTAAGTATTGTCCGGCATTAACGCAGATAAAAATGTTTTAAAATTATTTAAACACTATTAGCTTTTGTTAGGTGTAAATGGTTAGGAGAAGCGGAACATTACCTATAAGGTTTTTAAAACCTTATAGGTTGCAAGCAGGCTCCTGAAATTGTGAGACATAAAAGATGGAGCACGTTATAGTAATCGAAGACGCCGCATTTAAACCTATAAGGTTTTCAAAACCTTATAGGTGGTGGTTTGTCATTCATAAATTTGTTGCTTCCGTATTTAAGTGTGACCACTTTAAATTAAAGAAACTCTTTTTCCGCTCCTGGCTGATTGATATATTGCATGAACTATTCTGATATCTTTTAAACCCTCTTCCCCTGTTATATGGTTTGGCAATTGTTTATTTTCTACAATCAATTTCCCGATTGCATCAAGCTGTGTAGTTTGCTGATTGATATCCGGAAAATTTAAATCGCCTTTAGTAGTCTTTCCTTTGAATGGGCCATAACTAAGACCAGGACTAAGTTCAAATGATCCTTCATCTGCGGATGCAAAAAACCTGTCTATGTTGAAACCGTATGAACTGGTACAATTAGAAATAGCCCCACTGGGGAATTGCATTTGCCAGGTAATAGTTTCTTCCACTTCAGAAAACCTGTTTTTATTATTTACAGTGCCAAATTGACCTGTGACAGCAATAGGTTCTTCACCTAAAACATAGCGGCTGCTTTGGATGCAATAAACCCCTAAATTTATTAATGGACCTCCGCCAGCCTTTGCTTTTTTAAGCCGCCATTCAGTGGGGTTATCAATATTAAAATCAGGTTCTATTGTGTGGGTTGTGTCGTAAGTTTTATAACCAAGCGATGCTTCAATCATTCGCACCTGCCCAAAAATTTTTTCCTGTCCTAATCTTTTAATTTCCAAATGGTATGGCTCGTAATGCAGGCGATAGCCGACAGCCAATTGTACACCGGCGTTTTTACAAGCTTTAATCATAGCCTCGCAATCTTCAACAGATGTTGCCATTGGTTTCTCCGTGATAACATGCTTACCTGCGTTCGCAGCACGGATCACAAACTCTTTGTGCATGGCATTGGGTAGCACAACATATACCAAGTCAATATCTTTATTGGTGGCAATCTCATCAAAGTTTTGATAATTGTAAATATTCTTTTGCGGAATTTTATATTCTTTTTGCCATTGTTCAGCTTTTGCCGGATGCCCTGTGATTATTGCAGACAGCCGGCAATACTGAGAGGTTTCTAGACCATAAGCCAAAGCACCTGCGTAATTGCCCAGGCCACATAATGCGATGTTTAGCTTTTTGACATTATCTGTTTTATTAGTAGTTACGGGAATTTTGAATGATGGCAGCGTACCGGAAATAGCCATACTTCCGGCGCCCATTCCTAATTTTTTTAAAAGTGAACGGCGTGATAAATTTTCCATTTTGTAATGTATGCGTGTAATGTTATAGGTAACATTTCTGATGTAATTATTACAGCTTTAAAAAAATAGTTTTATTCTTCAGCAATACTAATGGAGAGAATAATCAGCATCTTGCTCTTGAAGCCTTAGGCACAATCTCTTCGTATGCAAGACTTACGAAGTCAGGGAGACTTCGGAAGTCAGCGTCTGGGTTCGCAAAGTCAGCGTCTGTAAGCTTAGTGATGCATTAAGTTTTCAAGCGACTCTCTATTAATAACAATCGCTGCCGAATCTCCTAAATGAGGAGTAAACTGTTTAAAGCTAACCTGGTGAAAATTTACAACAGCATTATTTTTTATATTCACATTTAAATGCAACGCGTTATTTTTAGATTTAAAATCGAAGTAACTTGTTGCTGTTCCATGTAAGCTTAAATAATTAAGCCGGAGCTCTGTTAAACGCGTAATGGTATTTGTATCCTGATGAATAATGAGTGAATCCTGTTGCAAGGGTCCAACTTCATTATTGGTTCCGGACAATTGCAGGTAGTTAATGCTTGGTACAGATATAATCAACCCGACAATTGATTCTTGCGGATTTTGATAATGTTGATTTGCTACGGTAAATGTTACCGACAATGTATCGTTCAGCGATTTCATTTTAAAAAAACCTTTCCGGGAGTTCATTAGCCTGATATTATAATCCCCTTGTTTTATCCGGATAGCATATCCATTACCGCCGGTTATTTTAAGAGCTTTGAAGGGTTGAACAGCAATAGATTGAAAATTTTTATAGGGATCACCCAAATTTATTTTAGTATATTGAAGGGCAAGTAAATGATCTGTTATAAAAATACCTGATAAGTAAATAACTGATAGTAATAACAACAAAAGATTGCTTCGTTTCATGTGGCTTCTTTATATTTCGGTTTCGCGGAATTTTAAATATATAATGTAGGACAAAACAGCAGGTAATAGATAATTAAAAAACACGCTAACGATTGTCTGAATCCCTTCAGGCAGGTACACATATACGTTTTCTCCCTGGTGCCTGAATTGAAAATAATCGTATATCCCTCCGCCATCAATTGTTCTTTCACCCGTCATCATCATTAGTAAGTAATTATTGCCGTTGTAGGAAATGGAAAAATATAGGATCATTATCAGTATTGTTTTCAATAAAGCACCTTTCTTGAAAGACAGACAACCCAGTAATATAAGCAGTTGAAAATTCACGAATGTGAATACAAAATTATAGAAACCGTTATGCAACAGGTTAGTGTGGTCAATGGATGATCCATCATGTGTTACAATCCATAGAAACAAACCTTCTGTTATATAGAACAAGGATAGATAAGCTACTATATAAAATGCGATAGCATACATAACGGCAATGAACACCTTTTCACCAGCAGAGGCGGGTATTCCCATCAGCCACATACCTTTTGACGGATGTGTAAGGTCTTTAAGCAAAGAAGATCCGAATATACATCCACCTGCAAAAAGTCCTATCAGAAAAATTCCCCTGTGCGCATCGCCCGCGAAGCTATCCCGCCAATGCCAGACTACCAGGAAAAGAAACAACAAAATGCCTGTTATTGCAAGCAGTCCTATCTGGTACGATCTGTTGTTCTCCTGCCATTGACGCTTGTTTAGTAGCAATATTTTATTAAGGTTCATAACGGAATGGTTAATTGTTAATTAGGTGGTTTCATTTAAGCCATTAAAAATCTTAGATACTTGCTCCCTGCGGCTAAGTGTAGCATTAAAAAGAATTTCAAGATCCAAATAGGAATCTCTTAACTGTTCATTTAAAGATATTGAGACCAAACCCTGGGGTGTTTGTTCCTGGTAAATAATAGCTGTATTGTTATTTATCTCATCAGTTGAAAAATAAAGTCTGTGAATTATTTCTTCTTTATCAGCATACAATATCAATTCACTATTGTCGATAATAATGATGGAACTGATAAGGTCGTCAAGATCACGAACCTGGTGAGTAGAGATTATAGTTATTTTATCACTGCGGTCGGCATTTGCAACTATATTTCTGAACTGTAATTTTGAAGGAATATCCAATCCGTTAGTCGGCTCATCCATAATCAGGAGCCTGGTATTAGCAGCAATGGCAAAGGCGATATACGTTTTTTTCTTTTGGCCGAATGAAAGCCGCTTTAGGTGACTATCATAGCTTACATTAAAGATCTTAAGATATCCGGCAAATTTTTCCTTGCTGAAAGAAGGATAGAATGGTGCGTACACATCAATAAAATCAGCCATATACAATGCCGGTAATTCGCATTCTTCAGGAATAAAGAACATCTCTTCCAGGAACGATGTTTCGCGATTCCCCGGCTCCCTGTTATTGACAGTGCATTTTCCTTTTGTGGGGAACAATAGACCGGCAATGTTCTTTATCAAACTTGATTTGCCGGCACCATTCTTTCCCAGCAATCCATAAACTTTGCCAGGTAATAATGTAAGGTTTAAACCATTGAAAAGAATTTTTTTATTACTGTAGCGATAGGTTAGATTTTCAATCTGTATCATGATGTAAATGGAAACAATCTCTACGGTTATTCAAAAATAAACCGACAGATCACCCTATATTACCAACTACACTCGCATTGAAAACGACAAACGGAGTTATTCTTTTCATGTTAACCTGTTGGCAAAATCTATTCATTCGTTGCCAGTATCTACTTGTTTGTTGATTTGGGGACGGGTCTTATAAAAAAAATCTGATATTTATCGTATGAGCATTAAAACAATCATGTATAGCTTAAGAAGCAGTAAGGCAGGACGTATAATGCTGCACTTGTTATTATGGCTATTTTATTTTTTAGCTATCTATTATCTTGAAAGTATTTCCTTTAACAGTTATAAAGGTTATGCGGCTATTTTTGAACCACTTAAGAATGTTGTTACCGCCATCCTGGTTTATTACCCGCTGGTTTATTTTGTTTGGCCAAACTTCCTGAGGCGTAAAAGATATCTTCTGGCTTTATTATTCATTGCTTTATTAATTATTCTTTATGCAACTCTAGATCATTTGCTGGAAAGATTCATACTTCAATCCTGCGAAAATTGTATGGAAAAGATAAAGCTTAATCAGAACGGTTATTACCAGTTGTTTCAAAAAGGTGCCATGAATGTTATCCTTGTTCAACTGATTTCACTCGGCATAGTATACCAGTTGTTTGTTTTCCTGGCTTTTCCATTGGCAAGCAAGATTGTAATAGAATACTTCAATCAACATGTTAAAACAATCCGGCTCGAGAAGGAAAATATCCAACTTGAATTTAACTTTTTGAAGGCTCAGGTAAACCCGCATTTTTTATTCAACACCCTTAATAATATTTATGCACTGATATTAAAGGATGATAAAGAGGCCTCATCAGAAACTGTAGCAAAACTTGCCAGCTTTATGCGCTATTCTTTATATGAGTCAAATACTCATAGTAATAATGTAGTGAAAGAAATTGATTTGCTGAAAGTATATCTTGAATTGGAACGGATAAGGTTAAACGATACTGTAGTTAATTTCATCAGCAAAGTTGATGACGATAGTTATACGCTTCCTCCTTTGTTGTTTATGCCGGCTGTTGAAAATGCTTTTAAATATTGTACACATACCAGGGAGGGTGATGCATACATTTTTATGAAGCTGGAAGTTGAACAGTCGCGTTTAGTGTTTATGATTTCAAATACCTTTAACAAAACACAGTACCAACCTACATTACATGGTGGCATTGGTTTACGGAACCTTCAGAAAAGATTAAAACATTACTATCCGGATAATAAATCTTCCATGGAAATAAAACAAACTGATATGGTGTTTCAAATAACTATTTATCTTAATCTTGTATAAAATGATTAATTGCATTATCGTAGATGATGAACCACTGGCAAGAGAAATTATCCGCATGCATTTATCAAAATTATCCGGATGGAACATTATTCAGGAATGCATTAATGCTATGGAAGCATATGAAGCCTTAATTAATAACAACGTACAGGTGATCTTTATTGATATACAAATGCCCCGGATTCAGGGAGTAGATTTTTTACGTTCTCTTAAAAATCCCCCCAAAATTATTTTTACTACTGCGCACTCCTCCTATGCGGTGGAAGGTTTTGAACTTAATGCCATTGATTATTTATTGAAGCCTATAACTTTCGATCGGTTTAAACAAGCTATTACTAAAGTTGAACAACAGATAAGTCAAAGCACATCAGCTGTTTCAGAAGTACCTGGCGTTGCAATGTTGCCCCCGCTTCATGAAGATTTTATATTTATTAAACAGGATAACCGCTTGGTGAAAGTTTCATTTGCAGACATTTTATTTCTTGAGGCAAGGAGAGACTTCACCCAGATACAATTAAAAGATAAAAAGATTTTAGCAGGCTTTCATTTGAAAATGCTGGAAGATATGCTGCCATCTTCTCTTTTTATGCGTGTTCACCGGTCTTATATAGTTAAGTTAAATGCCATTGAAGTGTTAGTGGGAAATATGATTGAGATGAAGGGTTTTCAGATACCGGTAAGTAGCTCAAACCGCAGTGCGCTTGCATTGGTACTAAGATTATAATTGATTCTCGTGATTAATGGCTAACAGCTATCAGGAGGAACACAGTTCGCCATGATCTGCTGATAGCTGATGGCCATTAACACCTCACTACGATGTTTTAAATCTCACAACAATATTCCTTACCTTTCTTATAATAAATGATATTGAATAACGCAACGGCATTAAATTTAAAATGTTTATACCTGGATGAGAGTTTCAAGTGAATAATTTATTATCAGGTAGGCATCAAATCATGTATTGAATTGCTATCAGCAGTCAGCAAAATTTTATGTTTCCTCCTGATAGCTGACGGCTGATAGCAAATACGTCCATTTATCATAAACATATTATTAGTATGGATAGAAGACAGTTTATAAAAAATGCAGGGATTGTAGCAGCGATTTCCGGAAGTGGATTAACACAAGGTGCAGGTGCAATGGTAAATAATACAAAAACCATCCGGGTAATTAAAACGGATTCTGATTTTGAAAGAGAAAAGCTTGTAAGGCCTTTTGGCTTTAAAGGTGGCTTCTTAACGGAGTGTTGGCAGATCGCATCTAAAATACAATCGCAATCAGGCATAGATAAAATAGGTATTGCTACACAAAATGTTTTATATGCAGATGCCAATTTGTTTGCAGGCCACTCTGAGGCTGCAGGAAACGCGCTCATGTACATTCTTGTAAATGAGGCATTGCAATTAATGAAAACAACTTCCTTTACAGATCCTATAAACTTGTTTGAAAAAATACTGCCTGAGGTTGTTGCAGCAGGTAAGAAATTGACAGGACCTGGTTTGAATATTAATTTTGTTTACAATGCCCTGGTTAGTGTTGATAATGCGGCATGGTTATTATACGCTGCGGAAAATAAATTTTCTACAGTAGATGCTATGATTCCTCATCCTTATCAACAAGCCTTGTCGCACCACAATAATAAAATAGCTATCATGTACCAGGTCCCGTATGGCATGCCAATGAACGATCTGAAAAATGCTGTTCAGCAGGGATACTTTGTTATTAAGGTAAAAACCGGTTACCCCGGCTCCCAGGCTACAATGCTGGAAGAGGATATGTCCAGGTTAACACTGATCCATAATACACTTAGGGATGCGCGTACCGATCATACCACCAATGGAAAGCTTATTTATACAATGGATGCCAATGCCCGTTATGAAAAAAAAGAAACGCTGTTACGGTACCTCGATCATGCAAAGAAAATAGGAGCTTTTGAGCAGGTTCTATTGTATGAAGAACCATTTGTTGAAGTTAATGATGAAGATGTAAAAGATGTAGGTGTTACAATTGCCGGGGATGAAAGTGTACATGATGAGGCAGGTGCCATACGAAGGCTGAGCCAAGGTTATAATGCTATAGTGCTTAAAGGTATTGCTAAAACACTAAGTCTTAGCATGAGAATTGCCAAGCTGGCTTACGAGCGGAATGTACCTTGTCTTTGTGCTGACCTGACGGTAAATCCGATTCTGATTGATTGGCATAAGAACCTTGCAGCCCGCCTTGCTCCGTTTCCCGGAATAGGAATGGGATTAATGGAAACAAATGGGAATATGAATTATCGCAACTGGCCAAATATGATGAATTACAATCCGGCTGCCGGCGCTTCCTGGACAAAAGTAAAAAACGGTATTTTTGAATTAGATAAAGACTTCTATGATCGAAGCGGGGGAATATTTGAACCATCAACTCATTACACTGCTATGTTTCAGCCCCCGGTTAAATGATCTAAAATGGCAAAATCTAAAAGCTACAAATCACCTTTCCCTGAACGTATCCCGGCAATGCTGGCTACCATTGTTAAAGAACCTTTTACTGATCCGGATTGGCTTTTTGAAATTAAATGGGATGGGTGCCGGACCGTTGCCGAAGTAAGAAATGGTAAAGCGGCACTCTACTCGCAGAAAGGCCAGGATTATACAGACAAATACCGCCTTATTGTTAATGAATTTGAAGGGCAGCCTGACCTGGTTGTTGATGGTGTAATAGTTGTTCTCGATGATAATGGTATTCCGGATATAAGTGCCCTGCAGCATTATAATGGCAGGGGCGATCTTGTTTATTACATTTTTGATCTGCTGTACTTTGATGGTGAAAATTATATTGAAAGGCCTTTGATACAGCGTAAGGAAATGCTCCTTCATGTTATTAAAAAAGAAAGCATTTTAACTTATAGTGATCACTTCGATGATGGCAAAGCGCTTTTTGACCAAATTAAGCTATTGGGTCTGGAAGGTGTTATTGCTAAAAGAAAGGAAAGCATTTATCAGCCTGGTAAACTGTCTAAGGATTGGTTACATATAAAAATCAGTAAACGCCGTAGATATAAGAAGCCTGAAAATATAATACCTGATATTTATGATGATGTAATAAAAGAGATTGAACGGGTAAGAGAAAAAAAGTTACGGAATGGCCGTTAAATATAAGCCGGACAGAAATTTGTTTAAAAATTTATGTAAGAAATTGCAGTTAACCGTGATGCTCAATTCTTTCCATAAGCTTCAATCCTTTCACCAATCCAAACTACAAAGTTTACACTAATGAATGCAGGATGGTTTTTACAAATCCAGATTCCTTTCTCATCTTGCTCCACAACAAAATTAGAACTTCCAAATTGCGGATGGATACAGTAGACCTGATAACGTCCTGTTGGTGAAATTCCATTTTTAGCCCGATACATTTCCGGATGAATGGTGGTTATACCTTTCTCATCATCAATGAAAAACGGCTCGATGAATGTTCCATATGTGTTGTCGATGATAGGCAAACTATTAATTTAGATAACCATATGCAATAAATAAACCCTTAGTGTTATGTCACACATAAATTGTCGCTTTCTGCTATCAGCAGTCAGCCGTTAGCTATCAGGAGGAAACATCTTAGAAATTGTTCCCTTAACGGCTGATAGCTGACGGCTGATAGCAATTCAAGAGCCTCTCTGTATTTACATTACCTGAATGTGTAGGTCAGTCCAGGCATTACTAACCCGTAGTTGTAGTTCAAATTGAATGTAAGTTTATTCCGTTTTTCAGATAATGATTTTGAATGCACAAACCTATGATAATTTCTAACAACCTGTCTGCCTGAAAGGTATCCGAGTGCAGCGCCTGTTAAAATATCTGAGGCCCAATGTTTATTCTCCGTCATCCTGCTTAATCCAACCAATGAAGCTGCGGAATAGGATATTATCTGAACGACCGGTTTATCGCTGTATTGTTTCGCGAATACGGTAGCCACCGCGAATGCAACCGTTGCGTGGCCGGAAGCAAAAGAGCTGTACTCGCTGCCATCGGGTTTATAACCCATTGCATTTTTACGGTACTTAAAAAAGGGCCCGTGCCAGTTACCTTCATTGTTACCGGTTTGCGGATTATAATAGTTGGGTCTTTCGCGCCCTGAAATAAATTTTATAACACTAACCCATATCCCAGAAAGCAGGTATGCCTGTGTTGCCATTAAAGTTGTTGCCTTTAACTTTTCATTTTTAAAAAGCAGTCCGTATAATCCTAATGAGCCCAGGGTGATTAATTCATACCTACCGCCAAACTTCGTTACTACCGGGCTTACTTTTTGAATAAAAGTACTGTTGTCCCTTATGTTATTAACCGCATGATTTATTCCTTTATCACTTAATATAACACCCGCGGTTATTAATCCAGCACCTCCCACTTGTAACCACTGATGGCTTGTTAGCTTTAAGGGCGCTGTTGCCTGCTGTTTAAAATTACTCGCTAGTAGTAAAACATAATCCTTTGCACTAACTTTTGCCGCTTCATTTTCAAATCCTAGGTTACCGGGTTTTAAAGCAACCGAGTCCTGATGTTCCTGGGCATGAATCATTAATGGCAATGCCACTAATAAACCAAACAAACATTTTTTAATCATTATCCTTACGTGTTATATTTATTATTCATTTGCTATCAGCTGTCATCAATCAGCTTTCAGGAGGAACATATTCGGTAATGATTTCCTGATAGCTGATCGCTGACAGCATTATTATATTGAGATTTTAGTTTTTAACTTTTTCATCATGGCGGTATAAAATTCTCAACAAGCTTGGAAGAACAATAAGAAGCAAAGGCAATGCAATAATAAATCCTCCGATTACCGCAATGGCTAATGGTTGATGCAATTCAGCACCAGTGCCAATTCCTAAGGCCAAAGGTGTTAATGCAATGATAGCGCCTATAGCGGTCATCAGTTTCGGCCTTAACCTGGTTGAGATGGAATATATAATAGCTTCATCCAACGATTTTTCTTTAAATGATTCCTTAAACTGGAGATAGGTAAAAATTGCATTCTCACCAATTATTCCAACAATCATAATAAGGCCCGTATAACTTCCTACATTCAAAGGAGTATTGGTCAGGTATAAACCGATATAGCTTCCTGCTATGCCAAGCACGGAAATTAACAGAATCACGAAAGCCACTTTAAAGTCTTTAAATAAAAAAAGTATTACCACGAAGACCAGCAAGCTGGAAGTGATTAAGATGATAAGAAGCTCCTTAAATGATTGTTGCTGCTGTGCATATTCGCCACCGTATTCGATATGGTATCCCTGGGGCATTACTACCTTTGCCGAAACATCCTGTTGAATATTCTTTATTACACTACCCAGGTCACGGTTTTCCAGTCTTGCTGTAATTACACCCATTGATTGCAGGTTTTCTCTTTCAATTTCCGCATCCCCGGTATTAACCTGAACAGTTGCCAGTTCAGTGATAGGCTTGAGCTGGCCTGATGGTAAAAAGACCTGCATTTTACTGATATCATCCAGGCTATGGCTTCTGTTATAGGGATACACCAGCCTGATGACTGATAATTGTTCTTTTTCCAGCATACTTCCGGCAATATTACCTTCAAGACTTGTTTGCAGCTGAAACTGCAGATCAGCAGGTGACAAACCGAACTGCGCCAGTTTATTGTTATCCGGATGAATACTGATCGAAGGGCCTGCAATTACGATCCCATTAAAAACATCCGCTGCGCCTTTTACATTTTCAACGGCCGATGCTATTTGTTCCGACAATTCTTTCAGCTTATTTACATTATCACCAAACACTTTAATTTCCACAGGTTGCACCGATGTCATCAGATCACCTAACATATCTCCGATAACCTGCCCGAAATCGATACGCAAAGCAGGTTGAGTAGATTCTATTTTCCGGCGTATATCAACAATAACTTCCTGAGTGGTCCTTGTTCTTTGTTTCTTAAGCTGAATCAGGTAATCTCCTCTGTTTGGCTCAGTAATAAAAAACCCCATTTGCGTACCCGTTCTCCTTGAATAAGCAGATACTTCAGGAACGGAAGTTATCAATTTTTCAGATTCACGCAACATTCTGTCCGTTTCTTCAAGAGAGGTACCTGGTGGAGATGAATAATCAAGAACAATACTCCCTTCATCCATTTCCGGTAAAAATCCTGTTTTCAGTTGAGGCAAAATAAAATAGATGGAGGCGCCTAATAGCAGAATAATCAATAAGCTGATTAAAGGATTTTTAATAAAGAAGAATACCCATTTTTGCTTCTTCACTTCCACGGCTTTTTCAGCCTTTACACCTTTTACATTATTATTCGCTTTTTTTGTCAGCAGCAAATATATAACCGGTAAACAGATCCAGGTAACGAAAAATGAGCATACGAGCGTAATGATCATTGTATTCGTTAGTACCTTGAAATAAGAACCGGCTACACCGCTCATCAATTCAAAGGGAATAAATATCACTATGGTGCTAAGGGAAGATCCTACCATTGCAGGAAAAAGGTAATGAATGGCCTTTTGTAAAATAATTGTTGTTGGCTCATCGGGATGTTCTTCATGCGACCGGTGAATTTGTTCTACTACTACTATAGCATCATCTATTATTAATCCGATGGCCGCGGCAATAGCTCCCAGTGTCATAATATTTAATGAGTATCCAACCGCATAAATAAAAATAAGTGTTAAGCAAATTATGATTGGAATGGTCAGCAGAATGGTAGCACTGGCTTTAAGGGAACGAAGAAAAATAATCGCTACAACTATGGCCAGTGCTAACCCGATCAATAAGCTGTCTGTTACACTTTTAATAGAATCATTTACAAAATCGGCCTGACTATAATATGGAACAATGGTGAGATCAGCAGGAAGTATCTTTTTTAATTCCCTGATCTTTTGCACCATTTGTTTGGAAAGTTCTACAAGGTTGGTATTCGGTTGCTTGATAACTGCTACCAGTATTCCTTCCCTGCCATTGGCATTGATCTTGGTATATTCAATGCCTTCCTGGATTTTTACATCCCCGATGTCCTGTAACTGAACGATTCTTTTTCCGTTATTACTAACAATGAGGCTCTTCAGCTCACCCAGTGTACGAACGGTTGCATCTGTTACAGCCAGGTACAAAAAACGGTAATCGGATAAATATCCGGTTGATTGAATAAAATTAGTTTTGTTCAATGTGTTGGAAAGCATATCCGGTGTTATAGACAATGAGCTCATCTTTTGAGTGTTCAATGTTATCCAGTATTCTTTCTGTTTGCCGCCAATAATGCGCACTTCAGCAACGCCCTGCACCTGTGATAAAAATGGCCTTATTGTATATAGAGCGATTTGCTTCATATCTATCGCTGTGCGGCTGCTGCTGCGTGTTTCAAGTGAGTAGCCAATTACAGGTAGTATGGAAGGGTTCATCTTCTCTACGGTGATCTGTACGTCAGGCGGTAAAACATTCCGTATCTGGGTAATCTTCGATTCTATACGTTGCTGACTTAAATCGATATTAGCATCCCAGTTCATAAATGCAGAAATCTCACACGTGCCCCTGCTGGTAATGCTTCGGATGTTAGAAAGATCCTGTACTTGTTTGATGGCTGTTTCCAAAGGTTTAGTAACCGTTACCATCATTTTATCAACAGGCTGTAATCCTGCATCTGCAATAATCTTGATTTTTGGAAAAGTAATATCCGGGAACAGGGATGTTTGTAGCCTGTTATAAGTAAAAAGGCCTCCGGCAATAATGATTACCAACAGAACAGTAACAGGATTTTTATATGAGGTAAAAAAGTTTTTCATGGATTTTCAGTCATTATTTTCACATGTGCCGTATCAGGTAATCCGTAATTACCTGTAAGCAGGATTTTGTCTGTCAGGGAAAATATTGGACTAATAATTTCAACCCGGTCTTTATCCGACATGCCTTTTTTTATTTCGGTTTTTACTGCCGTCATCGAATCTACCAGTTTCATTACCCAGAAGCTGGTTTGCGATTCATCTGTGAGGATGGCTTCCTTAGGTAACGACAGGACATTGTTTTTAAAATTTTTAAGGATGTTTACTTTAGCAATAAGGTTTTCAGGAATAGAATTGTCTGCTTTTACTTTAATAACCACCCTTTGTGTTTGAGCAACCGAATCAACTGATGGCATCATAGAAGCAACTATCCCTTTGAGTTTTACTCCATCTGGCAGAACCAGTTCAACCTGTTTGTGTAACGGCAGGTAAGGCCTCAATTCATAAGGAAGATTCAGTAAGAAGACAAAGCTGTTCATGTTACTGATTACGGCAAGTTGTTCACCATCCTGTACATAATCGCCGCTCTGGTGATTCAGTTCTGTAATATATCCCACTGTATTTGCCTTCATGATGTTCAATCCCGTAAAGTGAAAGGAGGAATCAAGGATGCTGATGGAATTACCGATACTGCTGGACTCTTTTGTTTGAACGGAGAACAGTTGCTGGCCACTTTTTACATAACTGCCGATCCGTGTATTCACCAATTGAACATACCCGTTAGCATTAGCTTTAACAATACTTTTCTGCAGGAAGGCTGAAGTGGCATTTAACTGAATATAATTTGATAATGGTGACTCGCTAACTGAAGTAACGGTAACGGGGGTACGCACATTTGCCGGTGCTTCTTCTCTGGCCGGTTGAGCAGCGTGGCAACCTGTTAAAAAAAGTCCCAGGGTGAAATACATCCAATAGTTATTCCATTTTTTCATAGCTTTTATTATCTGTTCCAGTAATTAATTTGATTAATGATCTGTAAACGACTGATGGTATTTTGCGTGAGCAGGTTTTTAGCTGTCAGGTAATTATTCAATGCAATAACAAGATCTGCGATTTTTGCATCTCCTGTTTCCAATAACCTCGCATTTACATTGATAAGAGATTCAGAATATTTTATCTGGCCGTTTATCTGCCCGATCAATTCTTCCGTAGCTGCAAACTGCTGCCTGAGTTGCGCTACCTGCTGGGAATACTGGCTTCTGGCAAAATCACGGTAAGCTTTTGTGGTAGCCTGATTAAGATTAAATTTACCGTATTGCAATTTTCGCTTTCTGCCATCATATATAGGAACACTCAGATTAAGCCCGAAACTGGTGCCGAAGTTTTTATATGGGCTGTAAGCTAAAGTGCTGTTATAACCACCGTCTGCATATACACTCACCTTAGGTTTGTAGCTTATATCCAACAACAACTTTTCATTGATAACATTAAGGCTGTCTAAAGTAAACTGGCGAAAAAATATTGAGTTCTCAGGGTATGGCAATTCTGTAATAGTAAGCCCCGGGTCTTCAAGATTTACAACGGTAGTATCAAAAATTCCTGCTAAATAATTTAAAGTGGCATAATCGTTTTGTAACTGGATCTGTTGCTGTTTGGCAGTCAGTTGCTGTTGTTGCAATGTAACCAGGAATGTAAGATAGTCTGTCTGGCGGTAAACATTTTTCTCAGTAAGCTTTTTAAGAATGATCTCTTCTTTTGCCAGTAATTCATTTATCTGTTTAGTAAAATTTAATTGCTGTAATGTTCCGAATGCAGTAATGTATTGATCGGTTACTGTTTTTTTAAGATCCTGTTGAGATACCAAAGAAGTATTTTCAATACCCTGCCTTTGAACCTGAATGCTTCTAAACTGTGCTTCCAGATTTTTCTTACTGGCAAAAGCTTTATTCACCCCAACTACCGCATTTAATCCGCCACCATTCGTAATTGCCTGTTCATAGCCAAATCCTTTAATCAACGGAGCATAGCTATTATTGCTGTTACCGGTAACCTGTGGCTGATAATTGGCCCGAACTAACAGGCTGTCAAATCCGGAGGAAGTGACCTGGTTGCGGTAATCCTTTATCAGTGGACTGTTTTGACGTGCCTGTTCAAGGAAATATTGAAGCGTTTTTGTTTGGGCATCCACCTCAGAAGTGCAATGCAGCCAAACCATAAATATTGCAATAACTTTATTCATTTCTATTAAAATGCAGTTGTATTAAGTTTAAAAATACTACGAATCATTATATTACTGCTTCAATAGTAAAATTTGAGGTAAATCGCACACATTATTGCAAATTTCTTTTAGAAATTTTCATCAGGTGAAACTATCTGGTGATTCTGTTTTAATCCTGTAGTAAGGCTTTCCAGGTTCGGGACGAATGGATGATGTTCTGAAGATTATAACACAGACATTGACTTCCGAAGTCTGTGTCTCACGTGTAAGATTCCGATATTCAAGACTTCAGAAGTCAACGTCTCGCATTATAGTTTGTAGCACAAGATGCAAAAATTCAAGACTTTCGAAGTCTGAGCCCCAGGTGTAAGATACCGATATTCAAGACTTGGGAAATCAACGGCTTTTTGTAAGTTCAACACCAGCCCGAATACAGAAGTTCAATATTTTATCAGAATTACGTGCAACCTTTATTAAATGAAGATACTGATCATAGAAGATGAAAAAGAAATTTCCAACAGTATTTGCGAATACCTGTTAAATGAACAATTTTTTTGTGAAACCGCATTCACCTTTGAAACTGCCCTGGAAAAGATTTCTTTATACGAGTACGCTTGCATACTGCTGGATATAGGGCTCCCGGGCGGCAGTGGCCTTACTCTATTACAACAACTTAAAAAAGAGAATAAAAGTGATGGTGTCCTGATCATCTCTGCAAAAAATTCATTGGATGATAAAGTGACAGGACTAAGAGCCGGAGCTGATGATTACCTTACCAAACCATTTCACCTTTCAGAACTGGGTGCAAGGGTAGCAGCCATTATAAGACGCAAATCTTTTGACGGGAAAAATGTAGTTACCTGCGACAATTTAATACTTGACCTGAACAATAAAACCGCATCGGTAAATGAGCAGGTTATTGACTTTACCCGCAAAGAATACGACCTCCTTTTATACTTTTTAAGCAATAAGAATAAAGTGATCTCTAAAAATGCTATTGCAGAACACCTCTGGGGAGATAATATGGATCTGGCTAATAATTATGACTTTATCTATACGCATATAAAAAATTTAAGAAAAAAATTATTGCAGGCAGGATGTATTGATTATATAAAGTCCATCTATGGTATGGGCTATAAATTTGAAAAATCATTCTGATGTTTATTTAAGGCATGAGATCATGTATTAATTTGCTATCAGCCGTCAGCAATCAGCTATCAGGAAGAAAGTTAATTCCCATTGATCCACTGACAGCTGATAGCTGACAGCAAATGCTACAAATTAAAATGATCCTAACACTAACATGAAATTATTCTCCAGATACAATCGTTTGAATCTGCTGGCAACAGTGATTATCTTTTTACTGGCAAGTATAGCTTATTATTTTTTACTCAGATATGTGATCATTGATCAGTTAGATGATAATTTGAAAATAGAAAAGGATGAAATTGAAAATTATATCTCCAAATACAACAGGCTTCCGGAAATAATTCCTGTAA
>JAABUK010005242.1_pt1 | contig 20417 bp, 34 predicted proteins | sample 5559141 | NCBI WGS metagenome assembly JAABUK01 (sample SAMN10711869, study PRJNA513367) | rock metagenome | isolation source: Antarctica rocks | place: Antarctica: Victoria Land, Pudding Butte nord | collected 2016-01-03 | reverse complement strand
ACACCCCCCACCCCTTCTCTCACAGAAGCAAACCCTTTCCTGCTGTGCACAATGATCCTGTGAATGTCACAAGCCAACTGCCTTTTAGCTTCTCTGCCTTTGCCTTGTCTTTCAGGTATACAGCAAAAAGCTTTTCGTTATAAGACACAGGCAGATTACAACGCCGATCATCAGAAGACAATAGAGCAAGAGCATTTGAGTCTTGAGGTAAGGTGTGATGTGTCTGATCGTCAGAGCAATGGCTTTTTTGATATTGATGGGCTGTCAGGGTACATGCAGGACTCAGTGTTTATTAGAATTGAACCATACCTTGAGCATCTGTCTGGCATGATACTCACTGTAATCCCTTTCCATTTCCTTATCATAAAAGTATAATAGCCACGGGTGCTGCTGCCCTCTCTCTCGATGACTTGCTTCTGCCTCAAACTTGAGCTGAGTCAAATCATCAGCATCTTTTGGCTCAGCTGACTCACGCCGTGAGCGAATTTCAGCTGTCACAGCTGCTGTGGCAGCATCACCAACACCTTCCTCAGCAGCTGCTAGCAATACCCTGTTGCCAGCTCTGTGTGGCTCTGAGCTGCTTTGCTCAGGCTCTGAGTCCTGAGCTTGAGGCAGCTCTGAGCTGCCTGGCTCAGACTCAGAGTTCTCAGCTTGAGGTGACACTGATGGCTCCAGACTACTCGCAGGTGAACTTAATGGCAGACCCTGACCAGAAATTACAGTAGCCAGGATTTTAGGCGGCGCAGCTGTGGCCACCGCTGGGCCATGCCCAGCTGCAAGATCTTCCTGAGGAAGCTGCCCTGAAGTTGGGGCGGTTGACGCAGTGGGAACAAAGTGCCCTGGTGCCGAACCCTCCCGCAGACCATCAGACCCTAGCCTTGAGGGCTGGGCACTGGATTGGCGGGAAACTCCATCCAGGTAGAGCCTGTCCAAACTCTGGCTGGGAACAGAAGAGATGGGTGATGGGTTCCTGCTGAGAATCTGATCCAATGGGAGAGTTCCGGACTGCTCCCGCCTTCTGCCTTGCCTTTCGACGGCCCCTGGGAGATTGGGGAGAAGAGGACCTGCTAAAGCTGCAAAGGGGCTAGGGGCTGAACACAGCAGAGGAGCGGCCAGGTCTCCAGCTGCGGCCTCAGCTGTGGCAGCAGTAGCCACAGCTGTGGCTTCAGTATCATCACCAGAGTCCTGAGCATCAGAGCTGACACTGCTAGCTGTAGCCATGTGAGCATCAGGCATGCTACCGTTTGCCACAGCTGTGGCAGCAGCATGGGCAGTGTTGGCAGCATGCATAGCCTGATCAACGAGCTGCTGGCGATGATCATGCATGACAGGTGTCAGCTGATCAGCAAGCATCTGCAGCTTTACCAAAGCCCTGCATAAAAACCAGCAGTGGAATCTCCAAAAATTGCAGTGGCAACATGCTGCATTGGTTTGGTTGCATGATCAGTGACAATGCAGTCTTGCCTGATTTGCATGCATCTGGCACTCTTTTCTGCTGTAAGATGCATGCAGCATGTAATGTTTGAACACACAAAGCTGATTGCGGATTGTGTACGCATTTGTGAAAGGGGAATGAGTCTGCAGTCCTTAGAACAGCTGATGACTCATTTTGAGTGAGTCATCAGCTGTGCCCACCTTCCCAAGCTCAGCAACCTCATGTTGCCTAACAGCAGCCACAAGACAAGGGAGTCACCATGCATGCCTATCCATGCACTGCTCAGAACAATCTTACTTCCTGTATGTCAGTCACTCTAGGGCCAATCACACAGCAAGTATACCTCTCTAAGTCTAGTCTCTGGCCACGCAAACCCAAAATCAGCACTGACTCAGCTGAGCACCGAGCCTCCTCTGTCTGGTTTGACGAGTCTTCATTTGCACTGACAGGGTCTGTAGGGGATGCCCTGTTGTGCCCAGGACTTGTCTCTCTGTTAGCACATGCAGCAGCAGCAGTGGCAGCTGCTGTAGTGCCTGCTGCTGCAGGTGCTGGTGAGTCAGCTGAGGGGATGCTGACAGCAAGGACTGAGTCCCAGGGAACGATTTGTCGCAGCATTTGCAGCTCAGGGTGACCCAGTGGCCTGTGCAATACAGGACATGACCATCAAGACATGATAACAATAGTAATAGTCAACAACAACAATAATAACAATAATAATAATAATGATGCTGATGATGATAATAATAAAATTAATAATAATATCCAACTGGCTTTCCAGCTCATGATGAGCTAGGTGCATGCGAGACAAACGTTGTCTTTCCAAACATGTTTGTCTTGCACATCTCTATAATCAAGGCATGTGCCCATCAAGACATGTGACCATCAAGACATGGATGCTCTTACCACCAAGACCAAATCATGTTTGCTATCACTGAATTGCTGCCTGCAAAAGCAAGGCTGCATGCGCCCTAAAAAAGACAGTGTGGAATGGATGATTGACTGGATGGATGGCATGATGAAAACCTGTCTGAACACAGGAACATGGAAAGAGGCCAAGGCCAAAGAAAACAGAAGGGGAAAAGGAGGGGGCAGTCAAGGCATGAGTACAAATGTAAGACACTGTGCATCAAAGGAGAGACTGGCAAAGAAAGCATAGGATGGACGATAAGTACATTAAATGAGGCTATTTACATGATGCGCCTTTGCAGAAGCCAATTTTGCAAACCTGGTCTTGAGCTCAAATCAATGACAGCAGGAGCCAAAGTTCCAAAGCAGAGGTGGTCTAGTTGACTCTTTGAGCTTGCGCAACAAAAGATCACTGGGCTTAGTAGACAATGCATCTGCTGTTTGCAAAGACAGTGGTGAACATGCACACGAGCTACGTACAAGCCATGATGTTCCTGATTGGAACATGCAGTGTATGTGCAGCATTGTTGGTAGGCTAGATTGCAAAGTATGGGGGCCTTACCATGAATTGTGCAAAACAGCCCCCTGAAAGGAGTGGCTTGCTGGGCTGTTTTGAGTGGGTATCAATGAAATCTGGAACTCACCCCGACCAATCAAATTGCTTGTGGTTGCAAAGCTCCCTGTACCTGTTGATGTAGCACAACTGCAACAATGCATACAAGAGTCTTGTCAGTGTCCTCTGTTCAACATCCTTTGCAGGAAGAGACATATGTTGCTGTTTTACACGCGAATAGTGCTCTGCAGGCCTGCTCTACCAGAGATAGCAGCTTCCGGGGAACGCGAGCTGGCACCAAGTATAGGTTTCCGAATTAGTAGATCTTGAGCAGAGCACCACGTTTAGGAAGCTCCGGAGCCTCGTTATCAAACCTGCCTCATCCACATTCATGAGACAAATGACCTATGTGAAACGCTTCAGGTCAGGGCAAACTTGCTTGGCGCAAGTATCATTGAGCTGCGTAAGAAGAACTTTCCCAGGCTCTCGACTCTCGGCTTGCAAACCTCAGATTATTACGAGCACTACGGACCGCGAAGCAAGGACCAGGGTGAGCGTCCACCTTCGAGAATCGTGACTGGACTCTTGTAAAGGTCGAAGCACTGGAGGCGCCAGCATTAGGTCCACACAAAGAGCTAATACCAGGGCTGCCCCGCACAGGACTACCGAGTCTGACGAAGAGTCTGATAAAGAGGTAAGGCAACCCCGGAGCGATGAACGACACGGAAAGCAGCGACGTGAATTATGTGTAGCAGCTTGAGCTGGTGTGCGCGTGTATCAGCTGATAGATGTCGCTTGAGGCAACGAAAGTCCTCCAATCCCTGCGTCCTCTGGAGGACTCCTCCAACCAAGAATTGCAACACTCACAGAAGAAATTACACATCTGACGCTTGCAATGCATAGCACGTGGGCGATTCCCTGATTGTAGTGCCACTAACGATCGTTTTCTTCATAAACACAGCAACACGCTATATTGCTAGAATAAACGCAGGTGGCAGCGCCGGCCAAGTTTCATGTTTGAGTCGCACACATGCACTACACATATGGCATACAGCGCTGTATGCACTATGATGACAAAATGCAGTCATGCATAATCGGAATCTTTGAGATGATATTGCAAGCAAATGACATCTGAGCTTGCGTTTCATGCTGTACGCTTCAATCTACCCGCACAGACTTGAAGGCACTTGCTGATGAACCTGCTGGAGCAATGCCCTTCTTGCCTTTCATGACGCCGGCAGCTACAATGGCACTTTCTGGTTGAAGGAGCATGGCTATGTCAATATCTGCTGGTAGCTGACTGAGCAGCTGGGCTGTTCTTTTGCGTTCCTGAAGAGTAAACAAACGCCAGATGAGGTATGGTCTCTGCCATCTTGCAAGACGCAGGCAAAGCTCTGTTTCGAAGCATATGGGCATTCAAATCAAGCAGACAATGCATGCAAATCGTGTTTATCTGCTGTATTGCCCAAGTGTATGCAGCTTGTGGGAACAGCTTGCCTGTGAAAATTGCGCCAAGAAAGGCTTGATGTTCCATATGAAGAAGCCGAGGGCCCCAACAAACATCACCACAAAGACCACAATTTGCAGCTCCTGCTCCTGACTTAAGGGCTGAAACACAAAGTTTTGAAAGAGGTCTTGGATTCTGGATTGTGCAGCAGACATGTCAGAGTCAGTCACCTGCAGTAACAAAGATGTGGATGCTCAGGTGTCTAAATGCGTGTTACCCAAGATTTTGCATGAGTTCTTGCAAATACTGTTCAGGCTATGTGCCTGAGCCAGTGCCTTTGCTGCATCTACTCACATGCATTAAGACATGGGGCATGACGCATGCTACAATGACAGAACCTAATGTGCTGCAACTGTTGTAGAGATACAAATTGATGCTGCTTGCACTCTGTGTAGGGTTCAAATTTGCAAGTCAAGAATGTCAACGTACCCCCCAGATTAATTGAAAGCGTGTGTTAGTAGTCCCAATATCTTCGTCATCGTCATCAACCATGAGGGTTGTCCTATCAAGGTAGTAGTATGTGAGGAGATTCAGCCCATGGTTGGTGGGCGGGTACCAGATATTAGAGGAGTTCAGGCATGAGCTGGCTGGCGATCTCAGGCATCCATCACTGTAGTATATCTGCAGCCATTGACATCAAAGCTGACCAGAGAATATCAGCTATGCTCAGGAAAGCACCCAAACGCTTGTGCAAGTGCCTCAAATGGTAGCAGCACAAGCAAACCGCAGCAGGTGTAACACCTAAGGGCTAGTCACTCAGTTTCTGGACCTGGCATGGAGTGGTGGCCTTTAAGGTGCGCTGCATCTGCAAGGCGTGACATTACCTACCGTCTCTACAGCAGTGGAAGCCCTGTAGGCTGGCTCTAAGATACTTGGAACATAACTCAGCTCTGATGAGGTGGGTGCTGTGGTGGACGATGCATATAGGACAGTCTCATGCCATGTCCGGAGATGAGCTGCTGTGGTATTCAGTCCCATCCGCGAGTGTGCAAGGGTCACAGAATCGCTTGCAAAAGCCATCTCAGTTGCGTAGAACTTTGCTCCGTAGGCTGCAGCAGACAAGTGAGACACGTTTACCACTCTGGACGACACAGTTGCTTCGAAACCCCTTGCAGCTGAAGTGAAATCATGTGCTGTGGTGCAGATACCATGATAGGGATGCAAGCAAGCACAGACTCTCAGATGTTGTAACGTCGCATGGCAATGCAACACTGTAATAGGGATGCAAGCAAGCACAAACACTCAGCCGTTGCATTGTTATCATGGCAATGTAATACTGGCGTGAAGTGGAAATCTCTTGCAGCTTGATCAGCCTGACAGCTGCAAGACATCCTGACTGCTAATGAGAGGAGCAACACTTACTGTATGCTTGCACGCGGCTGTTGCCATTGACATCGTTGAGTCGGGGAAATGACTTGCTGAGCAACAAGTAGGAGAGGCCGTAGGTGAGGATGATGAGGGCCATCCAGGCAATCAGTGGCAGTACCATCCACACAATGGCGCTGCGGCTGTACTCCAGCTTCCTGCCCCGTGCAGAGTACTGCATGCCCTTTGTAGTTGCCCATTTGCCCTCTTCTTCCTCTTTCTGATCAGCATTTGCCTGCGTCAGAGGCAGAACAGGCTGATGAGAAAAGAAAAGAAAACACTGCGCCTTTTGGCGTCAATTTAATGAGAAGCCAAGTATTGTACCGGGCTGTCCAGGTACAGGGTGATGAGCATGAGTTTGGACAGCATGATCATGACATAAGTTGTTCACAAAACCAAAGTTGTTGATTTCAATTGCACGTAAGAAAAAGACGTGTTGAGCAACAACAAGCTGCAGCTGCAATGCAAGCAAGCTCAAAACACAACAGTGTCTGATTCTGTCGCATGACTCTGCCCCCCAGTCTGAGATGAGCAACTATGCACATCATGCAAGACCAGTTTGTGGGGCTTACCGCTGGTTCGTCATCGTCATCAAAGCCATCTTCGCCCACCAGCCTAACCTCTGCTTTAGAGATTGCAACCACAGTAGGTCGCGGCACACGCAGAAAGATGCTATAAAGACTGACACGCTCAATGGTGATGGTGCGAATGACCCAGTACATGTACATGAATGCTAATGGAACAAGCACCCCGCCCTCAACAACCAGCAGAATGATGTATGCCAGTAACACCATCTTGCCGCTCTCCTGCGCTGCTGATGTCTGCAATATCAAATCCATTGTCGGCCTTTTTCTGAAAAACAAGTATGCCAATCTTGACAACTTTGGCATGCCAGTTACCAATACATGGGGTCATCCAGGTGGCTACAGAATCTTGCATGTAGCTTATTATCAGGAGACGTGATGTCATCAATGCATGCACAACGCCATACACTCAGTGCAGGCTTAGCCTGCATATGTACAGTGTACAATCAAGCTGCACATGACATCTTACCTGAAGGTCCATTGCAACCTCTAGCCCTGGCACAATAGGATCCACATTGTCAAGGAGGTAGTTCCACTGAGGCATCGAAGAGAAGTTGTAGCGGTAGGTATCAGGCAGGTCAGTGACTGCTCGCGCAGATGCAATGAATGTGTTGCCACCATCCCAGAGGCCTTGCTCTACATAGGTGTAAGTGACAGGATTTGTGGCCTGGTAGATGGTCGTGTTCAGGTTGGCAGTGTTGAACAAAGCCTCCAGCTTCGCCTTGGTGGACCCCGTAGTCTTCCCTGCAAAACAACATGATCCACTGCACCATGCCGCACTGTGTTTGAGTGATTGCATAGTCCGTCACTTCTTGAAATTGCGACCTGTGATGCAGCAAGCATCAATATTGAACGCAAAGCTGTTATATCTCACTTAAAAACAAGCAGTCAGTGCAGCTGTGCATGTACCTATGCCAAGGTACAGAGTGCTCTGGGCCGAACTGACGTCAGCTATCAGTGCATTCATGGTGGTGGCAATAAGTGTCTGAGTCCTGATTGCGATTGGACTGGTACTGCCATTGCCGCCATATGAATATCCAGACACTAGCATTTCCCTTGCCTGGGTGGCTAGGCTTGTTGTACTGCGGATGCTGTTGCCAGCAATCGTCACCTGTGCAACCACTCACATGGTCGCTACAAAGGCTTCCTGTTTTTGCGAACAGACCTGTCAGCAAAGCCTGGACACCCACATGCTGTCGCCAAGATGCTGCCCACCTAGGACAGGTGGCATAGTAGACATAAGAATAATAATAATGATGATAATAATAAAGCTAACGCTTTCCAGCTCATGATGAGCTAGGTACGTGCGGCACAAGTCTTGTCTTCCAAGCAGTCTTTCTTGCGCATCTCTATACGGTCTACCACTTCGACAGGTCATGACAATCATAGTAGACTCACATGTGTGGATGACCAGCCCTTCTGCAGGTCATGCAGTGCACAAGCTGAAAATGAACAAGGTTGCGCAGCTGTTCTTGATGCAGTAAGAGACGCCATACCGCCTCAATATGGGTCTTCTGCTCGGCGATCAAGATTCTGGTGGCAGCAAAAGCTCCTATGTGGATGACCATGAGGAACAGCAGCACATACATAGTCTGACTGCGCAGCCTGGCCATCTTGGCCTTGGCCTGAGCACTGCTCAGCCTTGCTGTCAGCTTCTTGAAGCGCTTGGCCCTTGCAAAGTCTGCACCACCAGTGATGTCTCCGGCCTGCAGTACACCGTCAGCTATTCAGAATCCTCAAGAACAGCATGCTGCTGCACCTAACTGATTCTGCTACTACCACTGATGATGGTGCCTGCCCACAATGTCCAATGACCATGAGCAACAGAGCAGCAGTGTCTGCCAGATGACACCAAGCTTAGCAGTTGAGCTTCAAAGCCTTGCATTGCAGGCGTGTGAAGGCAAATGAGAGATGGTACCTCTGGAGAGTCCCCAGCAGCACTTGCACTGTCCAGGTTGTTGACAGCGCCGCCCTCAGCTTCATCATCTTCAGCTGCAGCTGCCAACAGACCCCTGCATACCATTCTTGACATCCTATTCTTGGACAAACGGCAAAATTTGCAACATGTCAACAGCTGTGACAAGCACCACAATGCTTGCATCTGAGATTGCCAATCTGTTTGTTTGAGTTGGCTAAATCCATAGTGCATCAGACAGAGGATGTCACAATTATGTTGGTGACAGCTTGTACCCACCAATACTGATGTGCAAAATGACCGTGTCAATGGTAGCAACAATACAGCACTGGCTGCCACACAGCTGGACACAATGGGATGACACAATCTGTGTGAGAAGACCTGGTGTACCTGTCTTCTCTGTCACCTCCTACTCCAGCCACTCGGGCTGCAGCATCATTTGCCTCCTGATCAAGACCAGTGTCCTGCAGCAACATCAATGATGTCAAGCTCGCCTGGAGCTAACAGGCAGAGGGAAGCACAGATACAGATCAGGCTGCAGTGTGCATGTCTTGAACATGTCACAGATGCAAGACCGCATGGCATCTGCTGGTGACGTAAATGCAGGGTGCCATCAAACCTGACAGAGTGCTCTACAAGTCAGCAAACAAAGCATGCACAGCAGGCGTGCGCCATGCTGACTAACTGATCATTTAGGTAGCATAAAAATGTGAGAGAATGAGTGAATGAATGAACAAATGTATGAATGGATAAGCGATTGACTGACTGAATGAGTGAATGAGCTTGACATGCCTCAGCCCTGGCTTCTTTTGATCATGCACCTTTGCATGGATCATGCCATGCTGCTCTGGTCAACCATTTATTGCAGAAAAAGGGTGAAACGCATGAAAAGTGACCCCTTTCTGATTAAATAGTACTTGAAATCCTGCACAATGTCCAAAGTGTTTGACAATATTTGCCCATACTGCAACAAATGACTTGGCACTGAAATAGCAAATTGTAGATGCAGCAGTCATGATGCACAGTATTTTTGAAGCGCAGCACTGCAGCGTACCTCCACCTGGTTCTCATCATCAAATGTCTCGTTTCCAAGCTTGGCAATCCACTCGTTGACAAAGACACGCTTCTCCTCTGTCATGGGGGTGAAGTCAGCAGCAGCAGCTGCCTCATCTTCATCAATCTCATCCCCTTCATGCTCACTGACAGCACCGCTGCCTGTTTGACTGCCATGGTAGGACTCAAGCTCTGCATCAAGCTCACTGCCCCTGCAGCAAGGGATAGAATGTAGATTTCAGATGCATGTGTTATGTGAAGGGTGGCTGACTTCTGGTTGCAGTCGCCACAGAACACAAGGTGCAGCTGCAGCAATGACATCAGTTGCTGCACAATGTGCATGCACACAAAGGGCTTGTAGGTTGGCTTTGGCATGACCTGCCTGGCAATTGCAATTCTTGTCATGAACTGAATGGCACTTTGTTTGCAGTCAACAACAGAATGAGCTTATGCCAGCACACTGAGTATTACTATAGGTAAGATACATTGCAGCTTATGCGTACCCAAGTGAGCCTGACTTAGCTGTAGGCACCTCGTATGGTGTGCCAGCAGCAATGGGTTGCACTGGAGGTGCAATCTGCTCAAAAGCCTTGGCAGATGATGGTATGGCCTCAGCCAGTGTGGCAGACTCCTGGGCCAGTGCAGGCAGGTTGTCCGGACCTGCAACAGTGGACTGTCACATCACTGATGGGAGCCAAGGTTTCGTTTCATGCAGACTAGATGGCTGTGGCAATGTGCAAGATCTTGTTGTCAGCAGCTCGGCAATGTAACAGGAAGAGTCAGGAAATGGCAAGCAGCTGCTGGTTTTCAAGAGTAGTACTGCTTTTGGCATGCATGAAGTGCAAGACAGCTGTGCAGAGGAGTTGGATCCAGGAGTTGTGGAAATGGACCAGATGCATGACGAGGCAGGTTCGACAGCACGCTTGCAGTTGAAAAGGCACGCTTCATGGCTGAGGCTGCATTCTCGCCTGGCCTGGATACAGTTGCGCCAAGCCGAGCCTTGGAGTTGTCAGGGTCAGTGAATGCTGCCAGCTCTTCTTTGGTGCTCCTGGACGTTCTGGGAGTCAGCGCCTGCATGATCACATTACGCATCAGCATAATTTACAACATGTGCTCAAGATGTGCAGAACCCAATGTCAGAATCCTGGCTTTGCTGTCTGCGTTTGACAGCAGCAGCCAAAAGAAGGCAGACATGACATTTGAGACGCCGACTTCCTCTGGGTATGCTGTTGTGCATGTTCACCTGCCAGTAGACATGGCATACTACCTCCCTGTGCAAAGCAGCAGCCTCAGAGCAAATGCTGATCTGGCAGATCCCACCTTGTTGGCATCGCGTTCTTTGTTAGCCAGCATCATGTCTGACGCCTCCAGCGCCAGCTTGATGGACTGGGGTTGGATGGAGCCCGGCCCACCATGGCCACCAGCAGGCACAGCCAGAGCAGCAGGCGGGGGGAGCTCTTTTGAGAAGTCAATCAGAGGCCGGCCAGGGGTGCAGGGCACGCCTGCAGCAAAATGCCAAGATGTCCTAAAGAAAAAGAAATAGAAAGGAAGGAACACAGCTTTCAGCGTCAATACAATGAGAGAGCCAAGTGTTGTACTGGGCTGCCCAGGCTAAGATGTTATAACAGAGTAGGCTGTGAGTGACAGTGTAGGTCGCAAGTGACACAGACCATGCGTTGGACATCTGTCGGGCTTGCACTGCTTTATTTGAAATTGGTGACAATTTCCATGGTCATCAGAGCAGAACATTTGCAGACAATGACACACTACAAATGTGCTTCTGCAGCATTGGCATGCAGCAGCACAACTGTGGATGCTGCAGCAGCACCACATGGCATTGCAAGCTGTAGTCATGACCATGTCAGCACCTGTTGGTGTAGCCTCAATAGGTAGGACAGTGGGGAGCAGCTTGGCTTCCCTGGACATGGAGGCAGCCATGGATGCAGTGCGCTCCTTTGGAGACACAGGCTTGAACAGGCGCAGGCGGACCAGCACCCGTGCCTTTTCAGGATGCTTTGCAGCTTGGCCAATCATTGCCAGCGTGCTGCCATCTGCATGCTTTGCCTCCTGTGCACAGCAGCAAGGAAGTAGTTGTGTGGTCTCTGTCAGACTGTAGAATGCAGGAGGGGTTGCGCTGATCTGGCATCTTCAATAGCTGTCATGCAAGCTATGCACCATACTTGCAAAGACTAATGCATCTGACACTGCCATATGCTGTAACTGTCATAGCTGGCTCATACTCAAGATGTTTGTGCCAAGGCTGCATCTGTGAAAAGTTGTGTTGCAGCAGGAATGCTTATTCAATCCATGTACAGACATTATTGCTTGCAGCACAAGCTGTCTTCAGGACAAGCACAGATGGCACTGAGCATGTCCTGTAATGTTCAGAGTCTTGCCAAAGAAAGTCACGGGAGGTTTTGGTACTTACCAGTGGCATCAGCTTGCCAACCACCTTCTTCTTACCACCCAGGCCGCCCCTTTTGGTGCCACCCTTTGCAGTGGCATCCCCCACAATCAGCATGTCCTCAGCGTTTCTGCTGGGGCATGCATGCGGTAGGAAGTCTGACAGGTTTTTGCCCAGCATCTCACTGACAGGCACGCCAAACATGAGGGCAGCGGTCTCACGAGCAGCCTTGATCACACATCCTGCAGTTGGGCCCAGTTTAATTCAGTCAAAAATAAAGATTTCCAGCAGAAAATGCAGTGTTGTGTGTACCAAGTTTTCTGTAGATGAGCCCAACAGATGCAGACTAGCAAAGGAAAACAATCTTACCAGTGTCAAGCTCAAGTACACCGTCCAGGTTCTCAGCATGGAAGATGAGCAGGCCAAACTTGCCATCCTCCAGAAAATGCACCTGTATGCATCACTCAAGTTTGTGTCGGCCCAGTAATGCCCTGAACCTGCAAACTTTAATTGTTGTGTCAAACACAGGCCAACAAGGTGAGATTACAAGTGCATTCTAATTTTCTGGCTAAGATTCCTGTAACAATCAACAATTTAGTACCTCATGATAATGCATGTTGGCTCACAGGACTAGAGATTAGGCACAGCTAGTAGGTACCTGGCAAGAACAATTAGCTGGAACGCCTGTAAATTATTATTTATATTATTATGATTTATATATATTATTATTCATTGTATTGTTGTTACTGTTGTTGTTGCTGAAACACACCTTCATGAGGCCGGGGACAGTCCTACGGCCCTTGGGGCAGATCCCAACTCGCCAGACCTGTTGCCTGCTTGTTTTGGCCTCTGCCAGGAAGTTCCTGATGTTCTCTGCCATGTTGGCACCAGTCTCAATCATGGCACGGAAGAGGTCGATACAGAAAGCCACCGACTGACCCATGAGCTCCTCAGTCTTGACCCCAAACAAGGCTGGGTCTGAGCGTGCCTTGGAAATGATGCCAAAGCTGTCTATGATGACGTGCATGGTGTGCCATGCTACCTGCTGTTCAGGGGTGGCAGCAGCAATGCGGGCTGTCCACACTTTGCCTGCAGTCAATGATAATGTTTAACAGCTTCAGCACACAAACTCAGACGGTGGAATTTCTCCAAAAAGGCTACAGATGCAGCAAACACCGCTGTCCTGGCTGATGACTAAGGAGCGCATACAAATCTGCGATGCCACTGCATTACCTTCTATTCAATTGGCTGATCAGTTCCACTGATGGGCACTGATGGGTGGATTGCAATGCAGGCTGCACGCAAGATACCAGATGTCAGGCAAGTTTAATGTAAAGTTACCTCGTATGTCATCTTCATGCTCTCTGAGAATCATAGTGATGGGTACAGGGTTGTAGTTCCTGTCGCCAGCTAGCACCACGCGCCCACTACGGCAGCTCAGTCCAGCCACTTTTGAGGTGTCTCTACCCTGCAACACCCAGTGAACTGGGTAAGAGATGCAGTTGGCCCTTTGGCTGAAACCTTGCCGGTTGTGTGTCATGAAGCTGAATTGAAGAAGAGTCCAATGTTGCATGTGCCAAGATGAGTATAAGGTTTGGCAAGCAGATTGCAAAGCATCACAGCAGAAGAGCTTGAAAGCCTGGTGATGCAGCTTTCAGCCACCAGCTGTGCAGTGGCGCATGCACTCAAAAAAAGGTTGACCTGACAAAAAACGCTTGACGGGAAAAAGCTTTTTTTTGCAGACCACAGGCTGTCAGAAGTGTGCCCACCTTGAAGAAGTTTTGGTGCAGCTGCTGGCAGGGAATGGTCATCAGCTGTGGCAAAGACATCTTGCCGCTGATTTCACTTACTTTGCGTCCTAGCAAGCTTGCCATGGACTCATTTGCATACAGGATCTTGGCATGTGGGCTGATGGCTATGAACAAGGTGTGGTAGTCCACAGGGATCATTGTCATCATGATGGTCTTGGCGGCTCCCACACCAGCCTGAGATGAGCAATCAATGCTTTGTGCAGCTGCTGCAGAGGCATCCAAAGTTGCAGTGCCACAGCCTGCTACCCAGTACAGACAGCAGATCTGGCCATGCATTTGAGCTTATTCTAATCTGCTTGCAAATGACAGAAGTGGTATCACCTCACACCTAGAGTCAAACAGTCAATGCAAGATCAAGCTGCTTTGCAGTTGCTGCAGAAGCATCCAAAATTGCGGTGCAAAACTCTGCTGCCTACTTCAGACAGCAGATTTGGCAGCGCATGTGAGCTGACTCTAATCTGCTTGCAAATGACAGGACTAACATCACCTCAGATCTAGAGTCAAACATGCAATGCAAGACCAAGCTGCTTTTAACCTGTGTGCTGCGTGGAGGTCATGAAGCACAAAGGATATCATCCAAGTCTCACCTTCATGATCTTGACTCTGACTGTGATTTCATCTCCAAATTTGTGCGCAATGGTCAGGTTTCCAACGTCCTGACCCTCAACACCTGAAGCAGCTCTGGCCAGCCCGGAGCTGGTAGTAGAAGCCACAGCACCGCTGAGCAGCTTGTTGAACTCTTCTGGGTCCTTGCAGATGCTGCGTAGGGGCTTTCCAATGTGCTCAGCAGTTTCATGGCCAAACAGGTTGTTGAAGCCACGCCCTACTGACACGATGATGCCGGCAGGGGTGACGTACACCATAGCAATGTTGGCGTCATCAGTGATGGGCTTGATGACACCCATGAAGCCTTCAGAGCCTGCACCGTAAAACCTGCCAGTTTTACTACACTATGATGACAAAAAGCCCTGTGTGGTGTTATGCAAGCAAATGGTTGGGAGTAAGCTTTCAGCTCCAGCACATGCACACACAGCAGCTAATGTCAGGACTGCAATTGTCTGAACAGCTTGATGAAGGTTCTGCGGCCGCAAATGCAAGCATCATATGATCTGCATCTGCTGCAGCTTGCGTAGCTTGCCTGTCTGTGCAACCTTGGTGACAGCAAGCTTGATGGGAAAGCTGTAGCGGTCCATGTGCAAGCCCTGCAGTTCTCTGGTCCTGTTGATGATGTTGGAGTTGCCTGACTCATTGTGCGCACGCAGGATGCCATTGTGCATCTGACTATAAGGCGGGGGCATCAGCATTGAGATGTTCTTGCCCTCGATTTCAGCCTTGTTCCACCCAAACACCTGCGCATGCACAGGCTTCAACTTTCCTGTTCAACAGCTATCTGAATCAGATAATCTGATACAAGTGATGACATGCAACATCACAGGATTTGATGGCAGAGTCCTCAAGGGTGTGATGCCATTCTAGTCATATCAAACGTGCTGTCAAAGGACAGCAATAGGTTGACAGAATTCAGGTCAAGGGGACTAGTGTAAGGGGTGCAGTGCACAATGCTTGTAAGGTGGGCATACTGTTGTGACGCCCTTGTTTGCAAACTGGATGATTCCCTCGGAGTTGATGACAATGTTTGCATCCTTCTCCTCATCAATGATACTTAGCATCTGCACTGTTTCAGCATCCATTGCTGATCCGTCGATCTTTGTCAGCATTGTCTCCTTGCGGCTCTGCAGCAACAGTCATTTGTTTCTGTCAGAATCAAATTGTTGTCGTAGCACAGGCTCTTTCAAGGTGTTACCAGTCTGGCAAAAATAAGGACTTGGTGGCTGCTGGTGACACAGACACAACTTTGCATGCAATGTACTCAAGGATGCATCAGTTGTGCATTGTGTGAATGTCTTGTCTGCAGAGTAGAGACTGAGTTGGCAGCTGAATGCACTGACTTTCATACCTCAGTCTGCTGGGCTTCTAGCTTGTCTGCCTCAACATAGTACCGCATTGAAGCATGAGGGTTCAGCTTGATGTCTTGCATGAACTGAGCATAACTCCTCAAGAGTGCTGGGCTTCTGGGATACATCAGCAGACCTTGCCTGTACCCTCGCTCAGCCTGCAGAGGGCATCAGCAAAATCTCAACATGCATGAGAGCATCAACCTGCTCCAGTATGTAATGTTGTAATCCTTGAGGTTTTATTGCACAGGTCAGCATAGCATTGTAGTCTGCTGTCTTGTGCACAGCTTGGAATGTGATACAATCACTGCATTCAATTGCCAAGCACATCATGACACCTGAAGCAGGTGCGGTTTTCCACCACTGACAGCGTTAAGCTGCAGCAAGCATGTGCAGAGTTGAAGCAAACTTACCAATGTTTGTGACTGCTCCACTTTCTTGAAGTGACTGACTAGGGTGAGGTATTGGATGTCATGTCGTGTCAGGACCTGCCAGAAGGCGCGAATGGCAAACAGGACCTGTCTGTGGGCTTCTTTGAGACCCTTGAACTGCCTTTGAAACTCAGCATAGCTGGCCATATCCATATTGTCGTTGTCTTCCAGAGCCATACGCTCTAGTTCCATCTGGTCCAGCTTGAAGATCTGATACTGTTCAGTCATTGATGGTGCCATGAGCTGTGCCTTTGCTAATGCTGCGCCCTACATGACCATAAAGCAGTATCATGTCAGAACTGAGGCAGCACGACCTTGCAAGCTGTCAGTGATGTTTTCTGCTAGCAGGATCATCACTACAAGAATTGAGGCAAGCATGGTAAGCAAAGGCTCCGGACTGATGCACTGCACAATTTTGAGGAGTTCAAAGGTGAATGCCAAATCAAACAGACGGTGTAACAGGCTGTACATTGCATCCTGACTAGCTGAAAAGACAACACCCAGAAGCATTTACACAGATATGGTCAAATGACAGCTGTCACATAACAGCGTTGCCAGGTGCATGGCAGCAGTTATGCTGGTAGGCAAATGCAAGCAGCGAGCAGAGAGCTTACTGGCTTGTCTTTCTTGAGGTAAACACGCAGCCCAGTCTGGACAATAAGCAGAAACACAAACGATGACAGCTGTCATATAACAGCGTTGCCAGGTGCATTTCAGCAGTTATGCTGGTAAGCATATGCCAGCAGCGAGCAAGAGAGCTTACTGGCTTGTCTTTCTTGAGGTAAACACGCAGCCCAGTCTGGACAATAAGCAGAAACACAGACTCTGGATACTGGTGAATCCCAGCCTTGATGATTGTGTCTGCCAAGGATATGGCTTGAGGGTGTGGCACACGTACCAGCAAGTCCTCATCCAGGGTAGTCTTGCGTGACACCCTATGGAGAGCAACACAAGTGATCAAGTTGTCAAACACATTGGAGCACAACCATGCTGTCTGCAGTGGCTGTTTTCTAAGGCTGTTTTCTGAGGCTGTTTTCTAAGGCTGTTAGCTCAACCAGATTTGATGATAAGCCACGAAGCAAGCCTTTGCTACAAGGAGATTGGCGCCAATCCAGAAGGGACCGTCACTTGCCTGGCACATAACTCAGCTTCATACTGATCTCGAAAATGATGCTGCTCTGATAATTTTAGGTCAGCTGTCCAGTTACTCATCTTGTGAGCAAAATAGCGTACAGTCTTGAGCCTGCAAAGCCACAACTGATTTGTTCTCTGTGCACACCAGTAGCGGAAGTGGTTTCATAAGAAGCACTGTGCATGTTCAGCTCAGTGCATTGAGCAACGTCCAGTAGAGCAAACTGAGCCTACAACACTGACATGCCATGCTTTGCAGGAGGCCAGAAGATGCAGCAAGTATGTGCAGAGATCATAATCTCACCTTGAGCCAATGAGAAACATAGAAATGAGATTGGGCACCACACCGCAGTAAAAGACAATGGTGAATATATTCCAGTGTGCCCGGACATATGTTGCTATGACCAGCACCAAAGCACCCCAGGCGTACGTGCAGGAGGAAAACGCAAACACACAGTTGATCCATGTGTGGTAGTAGGGTACATGCCGCATTTGAATCCAGTAGTTGTAGAGCAAGAGGGCAAGATACAACCATGCCTGCACGCAGCACATTTTCAGAAACTGTTCTTTGTGTGCAAGGCATACTGTATCAATAATGCACTTGAGGCTGGACTGTAAAGCAGTATGAAAGCAAGAAGCTAACAAAGCATGCTATAAAAGCACATTCCAGTTCTTCACGACAGGGCAGTGAGATGTTCACCCGAAGGTGGATGTAGTTGGGAAGTGCTGCCGCTAAAATAGGCAGAGCAGACTTGATGAAAGCTCTGCGGAATGTCCATTTGCCGCAAGGAGATGCGTAGTAGGCTTTGCTGTGGGGATTCAAGTCACTACCATCCGCAACGGCCAGCACCAAGCTGATCAAAGCGAACAGCAAGCTCATAGCAATTCCCACAGCTGCATGAATAAGGTTTGCACCCTTCAAGCAATCTGCAGATAAGATCAACTGTGAGCATCATGGTCTGTCCTTGCGTTGCAGGATATGATGGTGCAGGAAATGAATGCTAGGAACTCACATACACCAGGAAAGTAGGAAAGCTGCTTGTTGACACGCTTTCCAATGATTGGACAGGTCCAGGTCACAGTGAAGAGCAGTAGGAAAGATGTCTGAAATGTTGTGAAGACCAGGAAGACCAAGATTCTGAAAGCAGTCAGTGGCCTGCATGACAAATGAAAAAAGTCAGCCTGCCTAGGTGGTTCATGCATGAATCTGCAGCTGTTGTTAACCAAACAGCTATTGTAGCTGAGACAAGCAAAATCAGCAGCTCATGCAACAGGGCTTACCACTGCCATCTTGGTTGTTTGCGTGATCTGGTTAGGCTGTAAATATACAAACAAACACACAGAATGAAGAAGACTACTGCCACCATCAGGTAGAACACCACAAGAAACACAATATGACTCCGCTCTGCAATTGCACGTTGCAGCTGCCACCGGGTGTAGAACCGCCAGAAGCTGCACTGGCACAACGGTGTCAGACAACTTGTATGATGCAGGAAGCAAACAAGGCGCTAGAATTGTGTTGGAGAATCAACCTGTTTGACCAGTTGACATCCCAGTCCCACTGTGGACCGAAAATCAAAATCAGCCATTGCAGGAACTCCAAGAACAGCGTTGGTATGCCCAGCCGAAAGTCTCTGTCTAGCTGCAGTTGCTTGAGCGAGTACACCACACCAAAGATCGCCCCCTGTTGCCACAAGAGTGACGTAAGCAGTCGGCAGAGCGTGCAGTCGCTGCTGACGCGGGGACAGTAAAGACCGAGGCTTATGAGCGAAAGGAAAGCGTACTTTGAGAGAGAACTTGGACTCTTTCAAGATGTCTGCTGCCTGATCTCCACCGTGTGATCCAGCATCCGATTTTCCAGCTTCTGACCCTGCATCTGAAGCTCCTCCCACAGAACTGGCCGCATCCGAGGCAGCGTCCTGTCTCGACATGATGAGCTGATCACTGACCGCAGGCGCCGCGCCAAACCGACTAAAGTCTCCGAGACTGCTTTGCTGGCCTGGGACGATACTTGGGACGCAAGGAAATACTCGGGATCGCCAATGCCGATTTCGTACCCTAAAGCTTCTGGAAGATTTGTTGAGGAGGAAGCCCTAGCTGGATTATGTGTGCCTCTGCTGATTCTTACGCAAGCAGTTGAGAGGTAGTCTTTAGCAGCGCATATAGGTCTGCTTGTCCACGAGTCGAGCAGTTACCATCCTTCTTGAAAGCAAGTGTACGCCCCGCTTTCAGCAAAACATACTCGTCTGGTGACCGACTGCGGACTTCGACAGACAAACCTGTTTTGACAGCTTGTACAACACGCGCGAATGGGGATGTTTGGTAGGTTCCGCGAAAAGGTAATTGGAGCACATACCAACTCGCACACTGCTGCCTGTGTTTCTGTGTTGGAACGCGTACTTCTGGACACTTTGAACGGGTTCAAATCTCAGCTGTCTGAGTCTATTGGCAAAGCGCACCACTTCATTCCTGTGCAGGTCCACGAAGTAGCGCCTGGTCGTTTCAGTCCTACGACCAGCGATCGCATCGACAAAATGTACAAGGAGGTAAGCAGCAGTGAACGCACTGCAGTATGTAACTAACGCACTGCAGTATCTGACTTGACCGGTCTTCCTCTGCTCTGGGGTTCAATGCTCCCAATTCAATCTCACGGCGCACCTGTAAAGCTCCGCGATGATCATGCTGGTGCTTTGCAGGTGCATGACTTTGCTCAGACTTTGAAGGAGTGCGACAAGCAGATCAAGCAGCTCGAGACAGCGTCGACAGGTAAACTTCGGCCGAAATTGGGACTTTGGTGGTTCCAGTGATTGGCACTTCAGTCAAGGCACGTTGCTGCAAATGATCATCCCTGTCTGCTGCAGCTGTCTTCAAGGCCACAGGAGATGCGCTGTCAAGACCCTTACCCCATGTATATCAGGAAGACGCCCAGGGTAATGCGCAGCCTCTTGTTCCACAAGACGAGCTGCGACAACAAGCAGCCACTACAATGGGTACAGCAGGACCACAGAGCTCTGTGCGAGTCCAGGACCTTGCTACCATCTCACAGAAGCACGTATGTTGCCTGTCCTTGTTGCTTTTGCTTGTGTTGATTGAATATTATGGTGTTTATTAGTTGCAGACCATGATCCCTGCTTCCAGTGATGGCAGGTGAACTGTTTGACCCGAATGCTTGCACAAACCAACAACATCTACTCACACCCCACTTGTCTCAAGCCAAGAGAATGTTGATGTCTTGATCATTCCAAGCATGGCCTGAGACAGACCAATGATTGCACAAACCAACCGACCTAGGTGATCCACACATCAATGCTGTTTGCAGACCAATGACCTGGAACAGAATGTGCTTGAGCCTCTGCGTGCCTGGATC
>JAABUK010005240.1_pt1 | contig 20419 bp, 13 predicted proteins | sample 5559141 | NCBI WGS metagenome assembly JAABUK01 (sample SAMN10711869, study PRJNA513367) | rock metagenome | isolation source: Antarctica rocks | place: Antarctica: Victoria Land, Pudding Butte nord | collected 2016-01-03 | reverse complement strand
GCCCGAGCGATGGCCGCGTTGATCTGCTGCCGCCAAACCGACCAATGGGATCTGTTCTGGAAGCGAGCGGCGTGAAACCCAAGATTCCCTGGTTACACCCACCCCAAGGAATTCCGGAAATTCAACCCGCCGACTTGACAGTACCGCGGGGCGCTCGTATTCTGCAGCGAACCTGGGGCCTTCCCGATCGGGATCTTCATGCCCTCCGTCCGCCAGGATCTTCCGCCCCAACCGACCGTCGCTCCCGACACCGATCCGGCCTTCGGGCCGGGTGTCCCGATGATCTACGGCTCGCCGCCCGAATCCAAACCACCTCATCGAACCGTTCGCCCCGCGGCGTTGAATAGTTTCGATCGTGATCGAAATTCTTGCATTATTTACATTAATGCATGTTTGGGATCGAGCCTTGATCGGCCTTTGTCATCTTCAAGGAGAGGGACCATGCGTAGATTGCACCGTGCGAGGTTGCACCGAGGCTTCACGCTGATCGAGCTGCTGGTGGTGATCGCGATCATCGCCGTGCTCATCGCCCTGCTGTTGCCGGCCGTGCAGGCGGCCCGCGAGGCCGCCCGTCGGGCCCAGTGCGTCAACAACATGAAGCAGCTCGGGCTGGCGATCCACAACTACGAGAGCAGCAACGGCTGCTTCCCCCTCGGCGCGGTGGCCACCACCCCCGCGCAAGGCTGGGGCGCCTGGGCTAACAACGGGTTCACCTGGCGGGTTCTGATCCTGCCGCAGCTGGAGCAGACGGCGCTCTACAACTCGCTGAACTTCAACATCATTGAGTCGAACGAGGGGTCCGGGGCCGCCCAGGCGACCGCCTGGTACACCAAGGTCAACGCGTTCGTCTGCCCCTCCGACGGCCTGAACACCGGCGTCTTGCCGGCGAACGTGCCGACCGGCCAGTACCCCATGTACGGCCCGCCGACCAACCCCAACGGCGGCGGCCAGGGGGTCATGGGCGTGAATTATCACATGAGCCACGGCGATAATTACACGATCGGCAACCTCAGCAACGTCGGCAGCAACCCCTGGGAGTCGGCCTGCGGCAGCACCACGCCGCCGCAGATCGGATTCCCCGGCTTCTGGGGCACCGGGTTCGACTGCGCCATCACCTCGGCAACCGCCGGCGGCACGATGCGCGGCTTCTCCGACTACCGGACCGGCAACTTCACCACCATGGCCGGCGTCACCGACGGCACCAGCAACACCCTGCTGGTGGGCGAGTCGCTGCCCGCCGAGGACGCCAACAACGAGTTCTTCACGGCGACCTCCGCCTCGATGGGAGTCACCATCCCGCTGAACTTGAGTACCAAGCGGTCGACCTGCACCGACGGCAAGACCTTCGGGACCAGCGACCTGGGGTGCCGGTTCAGCTACGCCGGCCACGGGTTCAAGAGCCGACACCCCGGCGGGGTGAACTTCCTCTTCGCCGACGGCTCGGTCCACTTCCTGAAGAACTCGATCAACCGGGTGACGATCGCCAACCTCGGCAGCCGCAACGGCGGCGAGGTCGTCAGCTCCGACGCCTATTGATTCGATTGATCGGGCCAATCTCGGGGCCGGCCGCCGCCCGGCGGTCCGGCCGGCCCCTCTGGCTCTCCACGAGTGGCCGACACCCTCCCGCCTTCCGATGATGGGGAACCATGAAACTGCGATCACTGATGCGACGTTGGGCCACGGCCGCGATGGCCCTGACGATCGCCGGCCTAGTCGGCTGCTCCGACGACGGGCTGGCCCGGCGCTACTCGGTCTCCGGCAAAGTCACCTACAAGGGCGAGCCCCTGCCAAAGGGGCTCATCAGCTTCATCTCGCCCGACCCCGAGGGCCGCTCGGCCCTCGGGACGATCGAGAAGGGGTATTATACCCTGACGACCCAGGACCCCGGCGACGGCGCCTTCCCGGGGACTTATACCGTCACCATCACCTCCAAGACGCCCGACTTCGTCGCCGCCGGCGACAAGGCCAAGGCCAAGGGGAACACCGCCGCCTACATCCCCCAGGACTTCACCGCCGAGGCCAACAAGAAGGCCCCCAACGCCGTGCCCGAGAAGTACGGGATCGCCACCACCTCCGGCCTGAAGGCCGAGGTCAAGGCCCAGTCCAACAAGAACGTCGACTTCGCCCTGGTCGACTGAACCGCTCCCATCTGGGATGATCGATCGAGGGGACGACGGCCCGACGCCGACCGGCGCCGGGCCCCCTCGACCAGACGAGACCGAGGAGGTTCGACTCGCCATGACCGATCGCTATCCGTGCGGGACCTTGCGGCGTCGGGACCTCCTCAAGGCGGCGGCGGCCTCGTTCGCCGGCCTCCCCCTGCTGGGCTCGGCCCGATACGCCTCGGCCTCCCCGCTGCTGGCGGCCCTGCCCGGCCCGCTCGGCGTCCCCGGCCCCTTCCCCGGCCGGGTGATCGAGGCCCGCAACCCGGCGATGATCCGGGGCGGCAAGAAGGACCGCGAGGCGATCAAGAAGTCGCTCGACCGGGGGATGAAGGAGCTCGTCGGCTCCGACGACGCCGTGCAGGCCTGGCGCTCGTTCTTCGAGCCCGGCGACGTCGTCGGCGTCAAGGTCGTCCCCAACGGATACCCCCTGGCCCACTCCTCGCCCGAGCTGATGCTCGAGGTGATCGAGGGCCTGAAGGCCGCCGGGGTCAAGCCGAAGGACATCTTCGTCTACGACCGCTATCGCGGCGAGTTCATGGGCGCCAAGATGCACGAGGCCGTCCCCGACGGCATCCGCTGGGGCGGCCTGACCCCCGACGACGACGGCTCCCAGCTCCTCGTCGACTTCCCCGGCTTCCGCGACGACCCGGTCGCCGGCTATGACCGCGACGAGTTCGTCGAGATGAAACTCGTCAACCAGGGGAGCGACCCCAAGGACGAGCGGACCGTCCGGTCCCACCTGGGGACGCTGGTGACGAAGCGGGTCAACAAGATCGTCGCCCTGCCGGTGCTCAAGGACCATGGCTCGGCCGGCGTCACCGGGGCCTTGAAGAACATGAGCCACGGCTCGGTCAACAACGTGGCGAGGTCGCACTCGACGCCCGATTCCAACGCCTGCAACACCTTCATCCCCGAGGTCGTCAGCCACCCGATCCTCCGCAAGAAGTTCGTCCTGCACGTCATGGACGGCATCCGGGGCGTCTTCCAGAAGGGGCCGTTCGGCAACAACCCGGAGTTTGCCTGGGAGTACAACGCCCTCTTCCTGGCGACTGACCCGGTGGCGATGGACCACGTCGAGTGGCGGATCATCGACGAGAAGCGCAAGGCCTCCGGCCTCCCCCCCGTCGCGGGCACCGGCAAGCTGGCGCTCGACCCGCTCAGCACCGAGGGGTTCGACGTCCGCCAGCCCCAGCACATCGCCCTTGCGGCGAACCTTGGCCTGGGCACCTTCGACTTCAAGTCGCCCAAGGGGCGGCGGTTCTCGATCGACCATCGGGTCATCCCGGTCGCCTGATCGCGGGCCGATTCGCACGATCGGCCATCGATCACCCCGCCTCGATGGTGCTGTCCCCGACGCGACGCTCGAGAATCGGACCCCACGAGCCATGCCCCTGCCCGGACCCTCGGACCGTCGACCGACCTCCCCCCGAATCCCGATCTTGGCGGCGCTGGCCTTGGCGGTCGGCGTCGGTCCCGGAATCGCCGAGGGTCAGGAGGCCCGGCCCCGCCAGGCCCCGCCCGGATTCGGCACGCCCGAGTCCCGGCCCGGGTTCGTCGACCGGACCCGGCCGTCTCTGCCCGAGGGGTTGGCGATGGTCGTCGAGATCCTCTCCGGCGGCCGGTTCGCGCCGGGGCGTGGGTGGTTCGAGCGGGCGGTCTCGCGGTCCCGGTTCGGCTGGGACTGGGTCGAAGTGAAGTATGACCGCGACCGCGACGGCCGGGTCGTCCGGGGCGAGTTCCCCGGGCTCGACGGCGACTTCCGCAGGCTCGACCACGACCGCGACGGCAAGCTGACCCGGCTTGACTTCGCGTTTCCGGGGAACGCCGTGGCCCGGTCGCGCTCGAAGATGATCATGAGCTTCGCTGACCGGAACAAGGACGGCCGGATCGCCGCCGCCGAGTATACCCAGATGATCTTCATGGCGGGCCGCGACAACTTCACCAGGGTTCGCTACTTCGCCGAGGCGCTCGACGACGTCATCGCCGCCTACAAGGCCAACGAGCGTGCGGGCCTCCCCTTCCTGACCCTCGGCGACCTCCGCGAGACGGTCGACCTCCGCGCCGACCTCGACGCGCTGGAGAGGATCCCCGACCCGAACGGCGACGTCGAGGCGGCGAGCCGGTCGACGCTGCTGAAGGCCCTGATCCGCCGCGACCTCGGCTCGCTCCAAGCCGGCCCCGCGCCGGGCGGAACGGCCCCCGACTTCGCCCTGTCCGACGTCGACGGCCGGGGCCAGGTCTCGCTGGCGAAGCTCCTGGGGGCGAAACCCGTCGTCCTCTGTTTCGGCAGCCTGAGCGAGCCGTCGTTCCGCAACGATGCGGGGACGCTGGAGAAGCTCGCGAGGTCTTATCGCGGCCGGGCCGAATTTTTGATGGTCGCGGTCCGCCAGGCGAGGCCGAGCGACGGCTGGCCCTCGAAGGACAACGCGCAGGCGGGGGCCTCGCTCGCCCAGCCGAAGGACGAGAAGGGCCGGTTCCAGGCGGCCCGCGACCTGAAGGCGAAGCTCGGCCTGACCTGGCCGATGGCGGTCGATCGCATGGACGACCGGGTCGGCATCCTCTACAGTGGGATGCCTTGCCGGCTCTACCTGGTCGACCCCTCGGGGCGGGTGGCCTATCAAGGCGGGCGCGGCCCGTTCGGGTTCAAGCCGGACGAGCTGGAGCAGGCCCTCCTCCTCCAGCTCCAGGAGACGCCGCCTCCGGCCGACGATCGGGGCCGCAAGCCTTGATGAGATCCCGAGCGGGACGCCGACCATGGGCAGGATCACCATGAGCAAAGGTCGGGTCGGGCTCGCCCTGACGCTCGCCGCCGCCTCGATCGTCGGCCTCCTGGTCGCCTCCGGGGCCTTCGCCCCCCCCTCGGTCGAGCGGGCCCGGCGCTCGTACGATCGGGGCGACTGGCCCGCCGCCGCCTCGGTCGCCGGCCGGGTGCTCGACCGCGAGCCCGACAACGCCGAGGCCGCCCGGCTCCGCTCGCGCGCCCTGGCCAGGCTCGGCGATGCCGCAGGGTCGGCCCGCCTGCTCGACAAGTTCGGCGGGGCGAACGCCGGGGCCGAGGACCTCTTCCTGATCGGCGAGGGCGCGGGCCGCGACGGCCGCCTCGGCCTGACGAGGCTCGCGGTCGAGGCCGCCTTGCGGCTCGATCCGAAGCAGCCCGGCGCGTCCGAAGCCCTCGACCAATTCAAGGCCGCCTTCCCGAGCTCCTACCGGGTTGATCGCCCGCTCGCCGCGCCCGACTCCGCCGCCCTCGCCGAGCTGATCGTCGGCCTGGCGGCAACCCCGCCCGAGGGCTCGCGTTCGAGCGAGATCGATCCGGCTTTCGCCAGGCTCCTCACCCGCGATCGCCCGGCCTTCCTCAAACTCGCCTCGCCCGCCGACGCCCGCAAGCTCCTGGCACGCGTCTTCCTCGAAGCCGGGCGAGCCGGCCCGGCTCGCGAGCGGCTCGGCCCGCTGGCGGACCCGGAAAGTCTGGGGCTCCTCGGCCGCGCGGCCCTGTTGCAGGGCGACCGGGCGCGGGCGAAGGCCGAGCTGGATCGGACCGGCCCGGTTGATCCGATGGCCCTGGAACCCTCGCGGTACGTCGGGGCCGCGCGGTGCGCGGGGTGCCATTCCGAAATCTACCGGGCCCAGCAGTCGAGCCGCCACTCGGCCACGATCGCCTCGGGCGCGGCCCTGGAGGCCGTCCCCCTGCCCGAAGGGGCTGTCGACGACCCGGGGAATCCGGCGGTCGTCCACCGGTTCGACCGATCGGGGGAGACGGTCCGCGTCGTGTCGAAGGGCGCCGGGGTCGACGTCGCCGGGGTGGTCGACTATGCCCTCGGGTCGGGGCATCACGGGGTGACGATGCTCTCGGTCGACCCGGACGGGCGGCATCGGTCGATGCGGATCTCGTACTACGCCCGGGGGCGGCACTGGGGCCTGACCAGCGGGTTTGAGCCGAGGCCGGTCGACCCGAAGGCGTACCTCGGCGAGCCCCTGAACGAGGCGAGCTTCCAAAGCTGCCTGAACTGCCACACCACGCGCTTCGCCCCCGACCTCGGCCCGCCGGGGCCGGAGGCCTCGGACCGGGGGATCGGCTGCGAGCGATGCCACGGGCCGGGCGATCTCCACGTCCGTGCGGTCGCCGCCGGGCTCGACACGCCCCTGATCGCCCGCCCTCGCCTGGCGACGCCCGCCGCCCGGCTCAAGCTTTGCGCCCAGTGCCACGGGTCGGACGGGGTGATCCCGCCGAGCGACCCCCGGTTCATCCGGTTCCAGGCGGCGACCCTGTCCTACAGCCGTTGCGTGAGCGAGACCGGCGGGAAGCTCGACTGCGTTGCCTGCCACGACCCGCACCGTGACGTCGAGACCTCGCCTTCTTACTACAACGCCCGCTGCCTGGCCTGCCACGCCGCCCCCGGCGCGGCGAAGGCGCCCGGCCTCCGGGTCGAGGCCGTGGCCGCCTCGCGCTGCCCGGTCGACCCGGTCGGGGGTTGCGTCGGCTGCCACATGCCCAAGGTTGAAGACGTGATGCCGCACATGAGCTTCACCGATCATCACATCCGCCCCCATCGCCCCGCCGCGACGAAGACCGTCGGGGCGGCCCGATGAGCCGGCGAATCGCGGCCCTCGGCGCGGCGGCGGTGCTGGCGGCGGCGACCCTGGCCGGTCTCCTGCTCCTGCGAAGGCCCGAGCCGCCCGAGGCCCGGCTCGCCCGCGAGGCGCTGGCCGCCGGACGGCTCGACGAGGCCCGGGACCTGATCGAACGATGGGCGGCGGCCGACCCGGGCGGGGGCGAGGCGGACTATCAGCGGGCGATCCTGGAGGTCCGCGCCGACCGTCCGGCCGAGGCACTCGACGCGATGCGGCGGTCGATCGCCCGGGGGCACGCCGAGGGGCCGCTCCAGGTCCTTCGCGCCGTCGTCCTCGCCAGGGCGGGGAAGCTCGGGGAGGCCGAGCCAGCCCTGGCCGAGGCGTTCCGACGCGGGGACGAGCCGAGGGCGGAGGTCGCCGAGGGGTTGGCGAGGGTCTACCTCCGGTCGTTCCGCCTGTCCGAGGCCTTGCAGGTCCTCGACGCCTGGGCCCGCCTCGCGCCCGACGACCCCCGGCCCTATCTCCTCCGCAACGAGGTCGACGAGCGGACCGACGCCGAGCCCGCCGCGCGGGTCCGCAACTACCGCGAGGCCCTCCGCCGCGATCCCAACCGGCTCGACGCCAGGCTCGGCCTGGCCGAGACCCTCCGCGAAGGGTCGCTCGTCGACGAGGCCGAGGTCGAGTACGACGCCCTCCTCGCCCGCGACCCGAAGAATGTCCGGGGGCTCGCCGGCGCGGGGCGGGTCGCCCTGCTCAAGGGGGACCTGATCGCCGCCACCCGCCTCTTCGAAGCCGTCCTTGCCGTCGCCCCCGACGACAAGGCCGCGCTCCGCGAGCTGGGCTTGATCGACATGAACCTCGGCCGGATCGCCTCCGCCCGCGCCCGGTTGAAGCGGGCCGTCGAGGTCGACCCCCACGACGCCGAGGCCCGCTACAGCTACTCCCGCGCCCTGAAGCTCGCCGGCGACGACGCTGGGGCCGCCGAGCAGGCCGCCGCCACCGACCGGCTCAAGGACGAGCAGAAACAGCTCCTGGACCTCCGTCAGGCCCTCGTCCAGTACCCCGACGACGTCGACCGCCGCGCCCAGGCCGCCCGCTGGCTGATCGAGCACGGCCACGAGAAGGAAGGCCTGGAATGGACCGCGCTGGTCCTCCGCCAGAGACCCGGCCACCCCGCCACCTGCCAGCTCCTGGCCGAACACTACGCCCGCAAGGGCGAGCCCGGCCTGGCCAACTTCTACCGGATGAACGCCTCGGAGTCGAAGGCCCCGTAGCGGAGGACTGGGCGAAAGTCAGGCCAGGATCGGATGCACGACCTCGCCGGCCACGTCGGTCAGGCGGAAGTCGCGGCCGGCGTGGCGGTAGGTCAGCCGGGTGTGATCGAAGCCGAGGAGGTGGAGGATGGTGGCGTGGAAGTCGTGGACGTGGACCTCGTCCTCGACGACCTTCGCCCCGTGGTCGTCGGTCTTGCCGTGGACGATCCCGCCCTTGATCCCGGCCCCGGCCATCCAGGAAGAGAAGGCGCTGTTCTGATGACTCCGGCCGTCGGGCGAGTCGGTGAACGGGGTCCGGCCGAACTCGGTCGTCCAAACAACCAGGGTGTCCTCGAACATCCCACGCGACTTCAGGTCCTTGAGGAGCCCGGCGATCGGCTGGTCGACGTTCTTCGCGTGCTTCTCGTGCGACTTGAGGTTGCCGTGGGCGTCCCAGTTGTTCGACGAGCCGACGTCGATCAGCTCGACGAAGCGGACCCCGCGCTCGGCCAGCCGCCGGGCGATCAGGCATTGCCAGGCGAACCCCTTGGCGCTGCCGCGCTCCAGGCCATAAAGCTCGTGGGTCGCGTCGGTCTCCTGGGTCAGGTCGAGGACCTCGGGCATGGCGCGCTGCATCCCGTAGGCGGTCTCGAACGAGCGGATCCGGGCGGCGAGCGCGGGGTCGGCCGAGCGGTCGCGCTGGTGACTCTTGTTGATCCGGTCGAGGAAGGCGAGCTCGCCCTGCTGGACGCGAGGGGTGGGGACTCGGCGGTTGAGGTCGGGGATCGGTTCGGCGCCGGCGAGGACGCGGGTCCCCTGGTGGCAGCCGGGGAGAAAGTCAGAGCCCCAGGCCTGCGTCCCGGCGTAGGGGACCTGCGGGGCGAGGACGACGAAGGAGGGAAGGTCGCGGTTCTCGGTCCCGAGCCCGTAGCTGACCCACGAGCCGAGGCTCGGTCGCGTCACCGAGACCGATCCGGTGTGCATCCCCAGGGTCGCCTGGGTGTGGTCGTTGTGATCGGTCCGCATCGACCGGATCAGGCAGATGTCGTCCATGCAGGCGCCAACGTGCGGGAACAGCTCGCTGACCTCGGTGCCGCACTCGCCCATCGGCTGGAACTTCCAGGGCGAGGCCAGGAACGGTTTGCCGCCCGCGCCCGAGGGCTTGCCGTGGTCGGCGGTCAGGCGGGGCTTGGGGTCGAAGGTGTCCATGTGCGACACTCCGCCGCTCATGTGGAGCATGATCACCCGCTTCGCCTTGCCCGGGAAATGCCCGGGGTGCGGCGCGAGCGGGTCAACCTCGGCCCCCTCGGCCCGGCCTCGGCCTTCGGAGAGCAGCCCGCTCAGCAGGCCCGGGAAGAGGATTGAGCCCCCGGCGAGCGAGCGGATCACCTGGCGTCGAGTCGGGTTCATGGGGGCGGCCTTTCCCGTGGCGGATCAAGTCGAGTCGGGTCAATCGACGAACAGGAACTCGTTGCTGGCCAGGAGGACGCGGACGACGCTCTCGAGCGCGGCGCGGCTCCGGCGGTCGTCGGGCACGCCGGCCTCGGCCAGCGCCGGGGCGGCCTCGCCGAGGTAGGCGAGGCCGGCGTCGACCTCGGCCCTGGCCGCATTTCGGCCGAAGGCGAGGCGGTAGGCCAGGGCGACCCGGCCGCCGTCGTCGGGCTCGGCGGCTTCGAGCCGGGCGGCGAGTTCCTTCGCCCGATCGTGGACGAACGGGTCGTTCATCAAGTAGAGGGCCTGGATCGCCGTCGTGCTGAGGGGGCGGTCGGGCGTGGTGGCGTTGGGGTCCGCGCCGTCGAAGACCTCCAGGACCCGCCTCCGGCGGAGCCTCTGCTGGATCTGGTAGACGGTCCGCTTGTTGGTGTCGAACGACGGCGGGGCGACGAACTGGACGTGCTGGGTGTAGCGGAACTGCGCCTCGGGCGGGAAGGCGAACGGCCCGGCGGGCGGGGTCCGGTCGAGCGTCCCGGCGACGGCGAGCATCGCGTCGCGGATCTCCTCGGCCGAGAGCCTCCGCCGTTCGTTCCGCCAGTGGAGTTCGTTGTTCGGGTCGACCGAGGCGGCGTGCGAGTCTTCCGCCGACGAGAGCTGATAGGCCCGCGAGAGCATCAGCCGCCGGTGCATCGCCTTGACCGACCAGCCCTCGGCGACGAACCGGGTGGCAAGATGGTCGAGGAGGTCGGGGTGGGTCGGCGGCTTGCCCCGGATGCCGAAATCGTTGGGGGTGGCGACGAGCCCCCGGCCGAAGTGGTGCTGCCAGATCCGGTTGACCATGACGCGGGCGGACAGGGGGTTGCTCGGGTCGACGAGCCAGCCGGCCAGCTCGCGACGGCCGCTCTCCCGGACCGCGACCTCGGGGGGGAGGGCCTGGCCGCCGAGGACCTGGAGGAACCCCCGGGGGACGGTGGCGGCTGGGTGCGCGGGGTCCCCTTTGCGGAAGAGGGGGGCGTCGTGCGGCTTCCCCTCGGCTACGGCGTAGGCCTTGGCAACCTCGGGCGGGTGGGCGTCGAGCTCCTCCAGCCGGGCCTTCACCTCGGCGACCTCGGCCTGGATCGCCTCCTTGGTCCGGCCTTCCTTTAGTGGAGCTTCGCGCTCGCGGTTGAGCTTGCGGAGCTTGACCTCCAGGTCGTAGGTCTCGGCCTCGTGCTTGCGGAGGACCTCGGCCTCCTCGGGGGTGCCGAGGGCGACGAAGTCCTTGGTCCGGCGGACGTTCTCCAGGCCGGGGTAGGCGAACTTCGCGCCGTCGAGGATGCCGTAGAGCGCGTAGTAGTCGGCCTGCGGGAGCGGGTCGAACTTGTGGTCGTGGCAGCGGGCACAGCCGAGGCTGAGGCCGAGGAAGGCCTTGCCGAGGTTGTCGATTGCGTCGTCCAGGGTCAGGTGGAACTCGGTCGGGCTCGACCCGAATCGGCGGGCCGTGGCAAGATAGCCGGTCGCGACCTTCCGCTCGACCTCGGTCGCCGGGTCTTCGGTCAGGAGGTCGCCGGCCACCTGTTCGCGGACGAACCGGTCGTAGGGTTTGTCCTGGTTGAAGGCGCTGATGACGTAGTCGCGATACTTGTAGGCGGTCGGCACGGGGAAGTCGGAGTTGCAACCGGCCGTGTCGGCATAACGGACGAGGTCGAGCCAGTGCCTCCCCCAGCGCTCGCCATAATGGGGCGAGGCGAGCAGGCGGTCGACGACCTTCGCGAAGGCGTCGGGCTCGCGGTCGGCGACGAAGGCGTCGACCTCCTCGGGCGTCGGCGGGAGGCCGGTCAGGTCGAAGGTGGCGCGGCGGATCAGGGTCGGGCGGTCGGCGTCGGCGACGGGGGCGATCCCGGCGGCTTCCAACCGTGAAAGGAGGAAGCGATCGACGTCGCCCCGGGGCCAGGCCGCGTCCTTAATCGGGGGGGCGGGCGGGTTGGCCACCGGGCGGAACGACCAGAACTCGCGCCCCTTGGCGATGTCCAGCTTCGAGGCCGCCGGCGCGGTCGTCGAGGCCCCCGACGGGGCGGCGTCGCGGGGGTCGGGCGCGCCCATGCGGACCCAGGCTTCGAAGTCGGCGACCTGCTCGGGCGAGAGCGGGGTCTTCGGCGGCATCCGGAGCGACTCGTCGGCGTAGCGGATCGCCTCGATCAACGGGCTCTCGTCGGGCTTGCCGGGGACGATCGAGGGCCCGCCGTCGCCCCCCTTCATCATCCCTTCGCGGTGGTCGACCCGCAGCCCCCCCTTGATCTTCTCCGACCCGGCGGCGTGGCAGGCGTAGCACTTGTCGACCAGGACCGGCCGGATCCTGGCCTCGAAGAAAGCCAGGCCCTCGGGGTCCGGCTTTGGCGACGAGGGCGGCGTGGGGGCGTCGTCGGCCGGGGCGTGGCCTATGGTCGCCAGGAGTAGCCAGACGCACGACGACGCCGCGAGCAAGGGCCTGATCATGGGCTTCGATCCATCGAGGAGGCCAGGGTGGGTTAACGAAGGCCGGGGAGTCACTTCAACTTACCACGATCGGGCCGGGCCCGCAACGCATCGTGCCGGGTCGATCGGTCGTCCGGGCGCTGTGGGGAGGATGGGCTCAAGCCGGGCCGTAGGCCGGTTCGATGATGAGTCGGAGTCTACCCTGCGGCCAAGGATTGGCGAGGACGCGCGATGTTCAGGATGAATCAGACCGGCGTCGCCGTCGTCGCCTGCCTGCTGTCCGGCCTCGCGGCCGGGCCGGCGCGGGGGATGATCGGCCTGCCGGGCCATCGCCCGCCCTCGCCCGGCCCGACCTCGGGTCGGGTCTCGGTCGCGCTGCCGGAGGTGACCGCCGTCGATTCGCTGCCCGACCCGGGCCGGGTGGCCGTCCCGTCGCCCCCCCCGTCGCCCGACGGCGGGCCCGGCCCTCCAAGGTTCCACCGGGGGCTGGACGCCGGGACCTGCGCGGGGCTGGCGGCGGCCAACTCCGAGGAAGCCGCCGTGATCGACGCCCGCCGGGCCGCGATCATGGCCGAGCTCCCCCGGCACGGCGACGACCCATCGCGGCAGATGCTCATCAAGGGCCTGGGCCATGAGGCCGACGAAGCCCGCAACCAGGACGCCTGCAAGGCCCTGGTCCTCTTCCATCGGCTCGCCCAGGCTCAGCTCCAGGGCGAGGTCTTGCGGCGCTCGAGGGCCGAGGTCGCGGGGTCGCTCAAGGCAGCGAAGGACCAGCTCGACCGGGGCCTGTTCTCAGGCCAGTCGCTTTATGACGTGCTCCGGCTCCGGCAGTCCGACCTCGTCGGCAAGCAGGTCGAGCTGGCCGGTTCGGCCGAGCGGGCGAACCTCGCGCTGCGGGGTTTGATCGGGGTCGACCCCTCGGAGGGGGATTGGGTCGTCCGGCCGGTGGTCGATTGGGAAGACCTCGGGGCCGCGCCGGACGCCCCGGAGTCGGTGGCGCTGGCCCTGGCGCATGCGCCCCAGTTGCTGATGCTGCGGACGGTGGTGGCCGAGGTCGACCGCAGCACGCAGTCGGCCGTCGAGCAGTTGCTCGCGGCGGTCAGCCCGCTGGCGGGCTCGCCGGGCCGGGCCGGCCCCTCGCCGGGCCTGGCGGCGGTGATGCAGGCGTTGAAGCACCCAAAGGAGCGGCGGGCCTCGGCCGAGAACCTCCGGGCGCGGGCCCGCCAGACGCTGGCCTGGCGCGAGCGGTCGACCGAGGCCGACGTCCGCTCGGCCGTCCTGAACGTCGAGACCGGATTGCGCGAGGTCGCCGTCGCCCGCGACGCCCATGCCTTCCGCGCCGAGGAGCTCGACCGGCTCCTGAAGACGTCCGACCGCGGCCTGACGCCCGGCCTGGAGGTCGCCACCGCCCGGCTCGAAACGCTGAAGGCCCAGGGGCGCTGGGTCGACCTCGTCGCCGAGGTCGCCGTCCGCCGGGTCGAGGTCGACCGGCTCACGGCGCGATACGCCTTGCCCTGCGTCCCTCCGTCGCCCCCCATCACCAGGTGAGGATGCGAGCCAGCCCGATTGGATTGTGGCCCCGGCCCTCGCCCATTAGAGTGTCCCCTGGCGACGCGACCGCCCGGCCGTCACCCTTCGCGAGGCTCGCATCTGTATGAGACGCACGCCCCGGCGCGGCCCTCGGGCCTTCACGCTGATCGAGTTGCTGGTCGTCATCGCCATCATCGGCGTGCTGATCGCCCTGCTGCTGCCGGCGGTGTCGACGGCCCGCGAGTCCGCCCGGCGGGCCCAATGCACCCACAACCTCAAGCAGGTCGGTCTGGCGTTGCATAATTACCTCTCGGCGATCGGCACGTTCCCGCCGGGCCGGTTCAACTCGCACGTTGCGGGGCGCGGGAACTGCTGGGGGGCTTACTCGCAGATCCTCCCGCAGTTCGAGCAGCAGGCGCTGTTCAACTCGTTCAACTTCGGGCTCGCGCCGGAACTGGAGCCGAGCCTCCCCTCGGCGGCGGCCAACGCCACCGGCGCCTCGAGCTTCCTGGCCGCCCTGCTCTGCCCGTCCGACCCGACCCCGGCGGCGCTCATCGTCGTCGCCGGCCAGGCTTACGCCTCGCACAACTACAACCTGAACGTCGGCTCGAATTACCCGCTGATGGAAGCCTTCCCCGCCGGCTTCGCGTCGCCCTTCTCCGGGCCGCCGAATGGCTCGTTTTTTGAGAATCGGGGAGTCGGCCCGCCCGAGTTCGTCGACGGGATGTCGAACACCGTCTCGGCGAGCGAGACGCTCCGCTCGTCGGCGAACTCCACCTATGCCACCGACCCCTCGCGCGTCTTCCTCATCACCGGCGACAACAAGACGACCGGCCCGTCGCTGACGTCCGACGCCGATTACGCGTCGCTCTGCTTGGCCCTGCCCCGCTCGACGACGCAGTTCCAGGCGACCAAGGGGGTCCGCTGGCACTACGGGGCGCCGGGGCACACGATGTACAACCACCGGAGGCCGCCCAACGACAAGGGGCCCGACTGCCGGGGCGGCCTGCCCCACAGCGACAAGTCGGACCCGAACTGGAGCAACCTCTCGCTCAACGTCGCGGCCCGGGGCGCCCACCCCGGCGGCGTGAACGCCCTCTTCGCCGACGGCGGCGTCCGGTTCGTCAAGGACTCGGTCGCCCCGCTCGTCTGGCAAGGGCTCGGCTCCCGGAACGGGGGCGAAGTCCACTCGACCGACGCCTATTGAGGGCCCGTCGCCCGCGACCGGGCCCCCACCCGCTCAGGCCGAGGTCCCGACGGCCTCGGGGTTGACCACCGGCGGGATCGTCGGCGTCTGGCCCCGGGCCCGGAGGCCGGAGCGGCCCAGGCATTCGTCGATCCAGAGCTTGGTCAGCTTCTCCTGGACGTTGTTCTGCGAGAGCCGCCCTCGCAGGCCCTCGAACCGGACGTGGTCGAGCGGCTGGTCCTGGTTGAAGCAGGAGAAGACCACCGTCTCCTTGCCCGTGGCCGGGTCGCGGTGGGTCTGCAAGCACTGGGCGCAGATCTCCTTCATCATGCACTGCATCGGCGAGTTGATGCTGCCGATGGCGTGGTGATCCGGCTTCAGGTAAGGCCGGAGGATATTGTGCCGGGCCATCTGGACGCCCCGCATCATACCGTCGGAGCCGATGACGACGAGGCGGTCGGCCTGGTCCATGGGGATCGTCACCTCGCCGAGGTCGCCCCGGGCGTAGGCGGCCATCGCGTCGACGATGTTGCCGACGAAGGCCTTGTCCTGCGAGCGGGTCGGGGTGAAGCCGGGGGCCTCGTCGGAGCACCAGGTCACGACGTCGGCGGCCTTCTCGATCTCCTCGACCTTGTAGCGGTCGATCATCTTTTTGTAGCCGGCGAAGTAGATCACCCGCGACCCGACCGAGCGGAGCTTCTGGCCGATCGAGAACAACACCGCGTTGCCGAGGCCGCCGCCGATGAGCAGGACCGTCTCCGCCGCCGGGGTCTCCGTCGGGGCGCCGGTGGGGCCCATCAGGCTGATCGGCTCGCCGGGCTTGAGCAGGGCGCAGAGGTCGGACGAGCCGCCCATCTCCAGGACGATCGTCGAGAGCAGGCCGTGCTCGTGGTCGACCGACGCCCCCGTCAAGGCGAGGGCCTCCATCGCCAGGTTGGTCCCCTCGACCTTCCGGGCAATCGCCTCGAAATTCTGGAGCCGGTAGAACTGGCCGGGCAGGAACGCCCGGGCGGCGATCGGGGCTCGGACGACGACCTCGACGATGTTCGGCGTCAGCCGGATCACCTCGTGGACTGTGGTCCGAAGCTGGTCGTTGAGGGTGGCGATCAGGTCGGCCGGGGGAGGCGAGGTCGCCTCGCCCCTGGCGAGGATCCGCGAGACGACCGGATACCCTTGCTTGGCCCCGCCCATCGCCTTGACGACGTTGCCGGCGAAGGAGGGGTGCAGGTCGCCGAAGAAGCTCATCGAGCGGCCGTCGGGCCGGGTCGACATCAGGACCCGCGCGTCCTTCGGCTTGGCGCTGCGCTCGGGCTGGACCGGCTGGCCTTCCTCGTCGATCGCCCGGAAGTAGCGGCCGTCGACCTGGACATTCAGCTCGTCCTCGCGGGCCAGGACCGTGTTCGGCTGGGTCCCGGCGGCCACCAAAATCGTCCGGGCTGGCAGGCGGACGACCTCGTTGCTCGGCACCGGGACGGCCTTCTCGGCGTCCCAGGCGTGGCCCTTGCAGATCAGGGCCGTCGCCGCGCCGAGGGCGTCGACTTCGACCTCCTCGGGCGAGAGCAGCTCGGCGAAGCGGATCCCCTCCTCGAAGGCCTTGGTGATTTCCTCGTGGTTGAGCGTGTAGCTCGGCGAGTCGACCATCCGGCGGCGATAGGCGACCGTCACCCCGCCCCAGCCCTGGAGGAGGTCGACCAAGTGCGGCGATCGCCCCTGGGCCGCCGCCGCCTGCCGCTCGGCCCGGATCGCCCGGCCGTGCTCCAGGAACTCCGCGGCGACCTCCGCCTCGTCGCCCAGCCAGCGCGACTCGACGTACCCGGCCCCGTGGGTCCGGGTCAGCTCCTCGTGCCGATGGAGGAACTTCTCGACCTGGACCACGTAATAGGCCAGCGACTCGGTCGACGTGTCGATCGCCGTCAGGCCGCCGCCGATCACGACGATCGGCATCCGCACCTGCAAGTTGGCCAGCGACTCCGACTTCGCCGCGCCGGTCAATTGCAAGGCCATCAGGAAGTCCGACGCCTGGCGGACGCCCCGGGCCAGGCCGTTCTTCATCGGGATCACCGTCGGCCGGCCCGCCCCCATGCAGAGGGCGAGGTGGTCGAAGCCCATCTCGAAGGCGCTGTCGACCGTCATCGTGCCGCCGAAGCGGACCCCGCCGAACATCGCGAACTCTTCGCGACGCTCCAGCAAGAGCCGGACGACCTTGAGGAAGTTCTTGTTCCAGCGGACCGTGATGCCATACTCGGCCACGCCGCCGAACCCTGCCATCACCCGCTTGTCCAGCCGCTCGTAGACCTGGGTGATGTCGCGGATCGGCTCGAACCGATGCCGGGCGCCCCAGGCGTCGACCCCCGCAAGCTTCTCCGGCAAGGGCTCGATCTTCAGGCCGTCGACCGCCACGACGGTATGGCCGTCGTTCATCAGGTGGTGGGCCAGGGTGAACCCGGCCGGCCCGAGCCCGACGACCAGGACCTTCCGGCCCGTCGACTCCTTGGGATACGGCCGGGCGAAGTTCAGGGGGTTCCAACGGGTCAACAGGCTGTAGACCTCGAACCCGAAGGGGAGATCCAGAACGTCCTTGAGGGTCCGGGTCTCAACCTGCGGGATGTCGACCGGCTCCTGCTTCTGGTAGATGCACGACTTCATGCAGTCGTTGCAGATCCGGTGGCCGGTCGCCGCGCACATCGGGTTGTCGACGGTGACGGTGGCGAGCGCCCCGATCGGGTTCCCCTGCTGCTTCAGGGTGTTCATCTCGGAGATTTTTTCTTCGAGCGGGCAGCCGGCCAGGGGGACCCCGAAGGCGCTCTTCTTGAAGCCGCCGGTCTTCTCCTTCAGGCCGGTCGAGCAGCTATCCTTGTTCTGGTTGTGGCACTTGATGCAGTACCCGGCCTGGTCGAGGGCCCCGGCGAGGTTGGTCCCGGGGTCGGTCAGGTGGAAGCCGTCGCGGTGCCGGCCGTGCTCGCCGCCGCCCATCGAGAACTGGATCGTCCCCTGCACCAGGTTGGCGACGTGGGGGACGAGGTGGTAGACGTCGACCTTCTTGGGGAGCTTGAAGAGGACGCCCTCGCGGTGCTTCGCCCGGCCTTCGGGAGTCAGGACGGCCCAGGTTGCGTAGTCGGCGGCTAGCTCGAGTTCGGCCGCGTGGTCGGCCTCGGCCTCCATCCAGCGGGCGACGTGGCGGGCGTAGGTCAGCTCGGTCAGTGGTTCGAGCAGGAACGTCTCCAGCTCGGCGGCGACCCGCGCCGCGTCGATCGCCAGGGCCTGCTCCGGGGTCTTGCCGGTCAGCTTGCGCTGGATGAACTTGCGCTTGACCGCGTGCAAGGGGGCCAGCTCATGGTGCCTGGCCTGCAAGGCCCCCAGCTCGGCCCCGATCCCGAACAGCTCGCCGACGAAATCCTCGACGTACGGCGCGAGGTCGACGATCAGCTCCGATTCCGGCTTGTCGTCGAGCGAGGCCGGGTCGAACCGGGCGGCGTCGAGCCGGGCTTTCAAAGCCGGGTCGCGCCCGGCGAGGCCTTCCAGGAAGGCGGCGTCGAGCTTGAGCAGGCCGTCGCGGCGGTAGAGGTCATCGAAGGTCAGGCCGAAACGCAAGGAGTGCTGGGGGCCAGGTTGCATGGGGTCCGCCCGAGGTATCGCTAGGGGAGGTCGTCCGCCCGCCCGTCGTTGAAGGGAGGCGAGGCCCGCCGGTTCGTGGGGTCGTCGGGGTGGGATGCGGCCGTCGGAGGAACCCATCCTACCACGCCGGGGGGAGACCGGGGCAAGACAGTCTCCGGCCGGGCGGGCCTCGTCGCACTCGACCCGCCCCGCGAGTTCGCCTCCGCCCCCGATCCTCTCAGTGGATTCTAGGCACGACCGGGGGTCGCGTCGAGCCTCCCGACGCCGGGCGCGGGGTCGCTCGGCCAATCCTCGTGGAGATTTCCCGGAAAGGCTGTTCGAAGCTCCCGCGAGATAAGGAATGTGTGGGAAGAGGTCGAAATCCCCGCACCCTTCGTACAGGACCCCGACCATGCCCGCCTGCTCGCCAACCGCGCCGACGCCCTCAAGTCGACCGGCCCAAAGATCCCGGAGGGGAAAACAGCCAGCCGGGCCAACTCGTACAAGTACGGCCTGAACGGCTCAGGTCCGGTCGTCCCCGAGCTTGAGGCCGCCGAGGTCGAGCGGCGGAACGCGTCGTTCGTGCGGAAATTGAAGCCCTCCGGCCAGGTTGGGCAGGTCTTGATCCCCCACGCGGCGCGGATGTCGGTCCGCATGGAGCGCCGCGCCCACCACGCCACGGCTATCGACGCCGCTCGTATCCGCCGCGCCCTCGCCGGCTTTGTCACGCTCGAGAGGTGCACTGCATGCTTCCCCTAGCTAACGAACAGGAAAACGAGGAAAGGAGAAATCCCGCAAACTCGCAATAACTCTCCCGGTATGGCGATTGCAAAGTTTTTTTAAAAGCCTTGGTAGACTTTGCTTCGGGATTGATGCTAAGATTTGAAAAGTTGGCGTGAGATTGGCAGATACTGTACAAAGGTACACTATGAGGCTTCCCCAAAAACCACCAAGCATGGATGAGTTGTGGGGTCCGATACTGAACAATCCCCAGCGACTTGCGACAATTTTAGGGCTCGTCACAGGTCCACTGGTTTCAGGAAAATACTTGCATTGGGATAAGTTGCGATTTTACACCCCGCCTGGTGGTCTTTCGCTCCATGAGTGGTGGGTAGGCATAAAATCCCAGCGGCGAGGTCGTCCTACGCCACTTCTAGACAAAGGGGGATCGCCTTTTGTCTTCAACCTCGCCGATCCACTTACGGAATATCTTCACGAAATCGATTTTCTGACCGGCGGCGTCATTAGAATGCCGGATCAGGTTACAAACGCCGAAACAAAAAATACCTACCTTGTCCGCTCCTTGATCGAAGAGGCATTTACATCGAGCCAACTGGAGGGAGCGGCTTCGACGCGCAAAATAGCCAAGGAATTAGTCCGGCAGGAGCGATCCCCAAGAGACAGAGGAGAGCGAATGATACTCAACAACTATCGAACCATGCAAATGATAACAGAGGTAAAAAACGAGCCTTTTTCAAAAGAACTCGTTTTTGAAATACATCGAATGGTGACAAATGATACCCTTGATGATCCGACGGCATCTGGTAGATTTCGTCGGGCTGACGAATATCGGGTCGTCGCGGACGACTATGGAGTAATATTCCACGAACCGCCAGAGGCCGACGAGCTCGCCAAGAGGTTAGAGGTGTTGTGTCAGTTTGCGAATGACACAAGTGGCAAGTGGCGAACCGTTTGTTCACCCTGCTATTCGTTCAGTGATCATACATTTTTGGTTGGCGTACGATCATCCTTTCGTCGACGGCAATGGTCGCACAGCCAGGGCTCTTTTCTACTGGTCCATGCTTAGACATGGTTATTGGTTGTTCGAGTTCATTTCCATATCCCACGCCATCATCAAATCCTCTGTTTCATACGGAAGAGCGTATCTTCACTCTGAAACGGACGAAAATGATTTGACATATTTTTTAATTTATCACGCTTCTATTGTTCGAAGATCAATAAATGAATTGAATTCTTATATTGAAAAACGATCGAAAGAATTGAGTGACCTTGAGCTTGATCTGCGAGGATTCGTGTCCTTGGGTTATCGGCAAAAGGAATTGCTTGGCCACGCTATTCGTCATCCAGGTGGTCGTTACACCGTGGAGTCTCATCGGGCAAGCCACAATGTTTCGCGTCAAACGGCCAACAAGGTAGTCCTACACGATCTTGGCACGGTTCGACGGACGATTTATACTGAATCGACTTGCCTTGCGCGGAATCTTGCCTCA
>JAABUK010005239.1_pt1 | contig 20420 bp, 20 predicted proteins | sample 5559141 | NCBI WGS metagenome assembly JAABUK01 (sample SAMN10711869, study PRJNA513367) | rock metagenome | isolation source: Antarctica rocks | place: Antarctica: Victoria Land, Pudding Butte nord | collected 2016-01-03 | reverse complement strand
ACATGTTGCTAAAAACAGAGTTGCGTAAAAGCCAATGTGGTCTTGTTATCATCTGGGGTTGAGCCGAGGGTCTGTGCGCTCATCAATCCGCTGAGTCCAGCTACCTCGCACAGCATTTGCCCACCAAACAACCTGAGTAGACCTGGAAGTGACTTGAGCTGGCGTCCGGTCATTTTTGGCAAAGTCCCACTCGAGTGAAGTCATAGGGAAATGGGTTTCTAAGGAGTTACATTTGCATACTTTCTTGCCAGCACAATACGGACACCCTGTAGAGTCTCTGCTAGTACGATCCTTGGGAGGCGCTTGGTACTGGTGCAGCTGTCCCTTAGGGCATTTACGGCACACCCAATGCACACGCTTCTGGCTGCCAAGGGTGGTGGTGTGAGGGTGAATGCCATCCAGGGCATTGCGCTCATAGTCCCACTCAAGCAACAAAGCATGATGTGCTGCCTCAAACGTTGGTTGCTTTGTTCCAGTTGGCTGAGCTTTACTACAGCGGGGGCAACCACTGTCATGCTCTACACGTACTGCAATGTCAGCTTGCCACTCATAGCCGCAGATTGGGCACTTCCATTCAGCCCGATGACGGCTGCCAGCAAGCGTCTGCTCTGGTGTGTTGGCGGTTTTCTCCTGGTTCCAATATTTGACTTGTCCTGGTGCCTTGGTAGCGAGAGAGTTGTGCTGGCATACCGCTCTCCCTTCACAGTATGGGCATTTGGTTCCTCTTGTACGGTTTTGGACAGCTGTCTCCCAGACATGAGGACGGTGTGCAGGACACTTGGGGCATGACCATGTCACTCTCATGTTGCTGTGTGGCTTGACCTTGATGCTGCCAAGCACAGCATTGTTGTCAGGATGCCACTCCTGCTGTAGATCATGGCGTAGTTCACTGATGTCTGGCAAGCCTTGCTCCAAGCACCTCCTGTGCTGTTTCTGAGCCTGTGCTGTGGTGGATTGCACATACGATCTAGAGGCTGCAGCAACATTATTTCACTTGAGTGCAAGCTTACCCTGGATTCAGCTTTAGGCCGCGCAACAACAACCCTCACCTTGTTGCAGCTGACCGAAATTCCTTTGTTTGACAACACAGCTGCCAGCAGCAGTGTGTCTTGGACGGCGTTGCAGCCAAACATCTGGTCGCCTGCAGACTCGGCAATGAAGCAAGACTCGGATATGTGTACTGAGAAGCAACAGAAGTGGACGAAGACCGCTGCGTTACCTGCAAGGCCGATGTCTGCCACAATGAAGCAGGTCATAAGTCGCGGGGCAGTACATGGTCCGTCTCCAAAGTTCACGCAGTTACTGTGTTGTGCTTCGCAAGAACCGTTATTGTGTTGTGCTTTGCAAGAACCAAAGATTGCACACTGAACAGCAGAACGCCAGCACTCCAAGCGGCAGAGTTCGCCGTGCAATCTCAGCATCTGATCAGGAGATGAATCGTCTGCTCCGTATTAGGGAATACTACATGTCCTACTAGGACAGGGCATCTCTATCTGGAGGTCACTGACATTTAGTTTGACACAAATGAATGACGTTTGGCAGGGTTGCTGAGGCTCTGCCACGAGCGATCAGACTTGTTGGCTGGCCAAAGCTTGTACTCTTCTTCTTCTTCTAGGCAGCAAATCTTGCCTGTATGGAATTCACTGAAATGAACTTCTTGTCTGTTGGGTCCCGGTTGCCCCCCAGGACATTGGTTACATCGATTGATTGATTGTTGCTGTCAGAGTAGCCAGTGCAAACCAAAACTTGCACCAGCTAGCAAGCCTGATAAGACATGCAATATTGTACATTACGCATGCGATTAGCAGCTGACGCTTTGTGAAGTATCGGACAATACATCTCTGAGAGTTGTATTGGTAGACAGAGCAAGACACTGAGAGTCAAAGCTGAAGTTATGTCAGCCAGGATATATATATATATATCAATACTGCCAAGCTGCGCAGTAGCTTTGCCACCTGCAGGCTGTTTCAAAACAAACCCATGCCGTCAAGGTACCAAGTGAATGACGTTTAGCAGGGCAGCAGCCCATACAGTTGACCTAATTAGGTGTAAGCCAGCTTCCTGTGCTAGATGCACCAGACATAATAAGCCTCGATGCAGCCTCACAGAGTGCTCCGACTCAACAGTACATATAGTAAAAAAGCCATGGAAATGCAAACATGCAATGTCCTTTCAAACAATGATGAAGACACAGTCGGCAGCAGTCAGCACTCAGAGCTAACACTCAAGCTTCAGTCTGCTGAATCCAACTTTATGGCGGCAGCAACAGCAGCAGTAGTAGCCACTTGACAGCTGCAGTGCTTGTCATCCAAGGCCGACCTGTCAAGCTTGTCTTCATCCCCAATCCAGATCTGTTGAAGCAGCTGCAAGTCAGCTTCGGACACGCTGTTCCCCGTCTGGGAACAACTCTGCCCAAAACCTGCAGAACCAGCAATGCTAGGAGAAACGATGCTAGGCATGTTCAGTGAACACGAGTGAGAGTCAAGTGTAACACAGATAGGCAAGGTGGCAAATTAAAACAGGCAGCACCAACAGCACCAGCGACAGCAGCAAATGTGGCGTTGTGAGCTCTGCAGCAGCAAAGCAGCTACGACCGTGCTGTCATAGCAGCAATAGCGGCAGCAAATTGTCCCGCTACGCCATGCAAATGATAGCAGCAGCAGCAGCAGCAGCAGCAGCATGCTGCTTGCAAACACCAGCAGCCACAAACATGGCAGCTATTGGTAAATGGCAAAGTCAGTGCCAACAGCAGCACAATCAAGCAGTCAGTGTTGTCACTACTCTGTCACGCCAGAAGCATAACTGACAATTGCAACAGTGCTGTTGGTTCAAGAGTGCAACCTCTGTTGTCCCTCTGTTGATGGCCTTGACTGATGTAGCAACAGTAGCAGATTGGCTTACGACGTTACCTGAAGGCACGGAAAACAGGATAGTGCATAGACACTGTGCCTGTGTGATGAGATCTTGCAGTGGAAGGGCAGCTTGACTGGACACAGACTGGCTGAGGGCCCTTTCCCTCAGGGCTCCTGCTGCTCATATGAGCAATGCCTTGCAATGCCACCTGTCAAAAAGGAGAGGTGCTGTCAGCAACATCAATAAATATGCAAATGCTCAAGTCAATAAGGAGCATGAGCCAAAACACAATCCAAATCTGTAGCGTGGCAATCACAACAGCAACAGCAACAAGCACTTGGAGGTCAGAGCAGTTGCTTCTCACAGACTAAGCCAGTACTACAATCTGCTGGTTGCATGAATAACAGCAACTGCAGCAACAGCAGCATCAGGCAGCAGCAACAAGCGCTTGGAACTTCAGCGCAGTTGCACAGCAATTCTTTGCAATGTGAGAGTAATTCTGGTAGTAACAGCACACGCAGCGCTCACCTGTGCTCACGTTTGCAGCAGCTGCAAAACAGTAGCATTGCAAGCATGGGTACAGATAATACCTATCACAACACAATCAAGAGGGAAGCCTGCATGACAAAATCCCTTGAAGTGCTGACAGGATGCTGTGCCCTGCCATAAAAAGTCTAAGGAGAAAAGCATTGCTTACAGCAGCTTCAACACAATGAACGGAGCATACCTGTGAGGTGGCACATCTTGCAAAGACAGCCATCTGCTTTCCCTCTCATCAGCAACCCGGAAAGCATTGCCAATGATGTTGACCTGGATCACGATGTCAAAGCTGGACAGAAATCATCATGTGTTCCACAAGGTGCATACAAGCACCGGACACCAAGGACAATACAATTCAATCAGACTTTTGAATCACTCTCGATCATTTATTCAGGAAACACAAAGGACAATGAATAGCTTCAGTGCAAACAAGCAAATGCAACACTAGTCACTGCAAACACAATAATACCATTGAACAGTACTGTGACAATGTTGGTGATAAACCCCACTGTAGTGAGCCCAGCTGCATCATGCCATCACTCACATTTTTTCTTGCAGCAACAAGCCAATGTAGAAAAGAATTTGAGAGCTTGCATCAATGTGTTGTTGATTTGCTATGCAACAATAGCTTGGCAAACGCAGGTGCATTTAGGTGATCTAAGATCTTTCACTGGAAGAATGGCGTGACTGCAAGCAGACTGGCTGAGGGCCCTTTCATTCAGAGCTTCTGTAGCTTGCTTGAGCAATGTCTTGCATGCCACCTGTCAAAAAGGATAGGCACTGTCAGTAAAAAGAATAATCATGCAAATGAAGAGTGTGAGTCTGTTGGTTGTGATGCACACATGCAATGTGCGTACAGAACAGCGACAGCACTAGCTATAGTCATAGGGAAAGCAGCAATGACCATGGCTCAGACCTACAGCCAAAACTCTAGCGTGGCGTTTACAACTTACAGCAGCAACAAGCACTTGGTGAATAGAGCAGTTGCTTCTCACAGCCACAGCCAGCACTGCAGTCTGTTGGTTGCATTGCGGTTCTAGTGGTAGCGGCACATGCTGCGATCCCCCATGCTGACAGTAGCGGCCAAGCAGCAGCAGTGCAGACATAGGTACAGACAACACCTATCTCAACACAATCACCAAGGAGGATTGCATGTCAGCCGCCCAGCAACATGACAAAATCCTTGAGAGCGCTGACAACAGGCTGTGACTGGTCAATGAACGGGTTAAAAAGCAAAGAATTGCTCTCAGCAGCTAAAACACAAGCAAGAATGTGTACCTATGAGGTGACGCATCTTGAAAATGCATTCATCTGCTTTGCCTCTGATCAGCGCATTGCCAATGATGTCAACCTGGACAGAAGTCACGATGTCAATCCTGGTCAGAAGTCATTATGCGTTCCACAAGATGCATTTGAGCCTTGGACACATTATACATTGGACTGAACAAGTCAATAAAAACTCTCAAAAAAGCTGTCAATCATCCAGGGCACAAAGGACAACGAAAGGCTTTAGTATAAACAAGCAGATTCAACCCTAGTCATTGCAAAAACAACAATATTATTGAAGAGTACTGTGACAAAGTTGTTGATAAACCCCAATGTAGTGAGCCCAGCTGCATCATGCCATCACTCACAACCTGTCATGCAGCAATAAGCCAATGTACAAAAGAACTTGAGAGCTTGCATCAATGTGTTGTCGATGTGCTATGCAACAATAGCTTGGCAAACGCAGGTACATTTAGGCACCCTTGAATTGGTGAGCTCACCTTCATCTAGGATTACATCGAGGGTCTGTGCGCTCATCAATCTTCTGAGCCCAGCTGCCTCGCACAGCATTTGCCCACCAAACAACCTGAGTAGACCTGGAAGTGACTTGAGCTGGCGTCAGGTCATTTTTGGCAAAGTCCCACTCTAGTGAAGTTGTAGGGAAATGAGTTTCTAAGGAGTTACATCTGCACACTTTCTTGCCGGCACAATATGGACACCCGGAAGGCTTCCTGCTAGTACGATCCTTGGGAGCCGCTTGGTACCGGTGCAGCTGTCCCGCAGGGCATTTCTGACACACCCAATGCACACGCTTCTGGCTGCCAAGGGTGGTGGTGTGAGGGTGAATGCCATCCAGGGCATTGCGCTGGTAGTCCCACTCAAGCAACAAAGCATGATGTGCTGCTTCAAACGTTGGTTGCTTTCTTCCAATTGGCAGAGCTTTACTACAGCGGGGGCAACCACTGTCCCCCTCTACGCGTGTTCTGATTGGAGCTTGCCACTCATGGCTGCAGATTTGGCACTTCCATTCAGCCCGAAGAGTGCTGCCAGCAAGTGTCTGCTCTGGCTTTTTGACGTTTTTGGTCTGGTTCCAATATTTCACTTGTCTTGGTGCCTTGGAAGCAAGAGAGTTGTGCTGGCATACTGCTCTCCCTTCACAATATGGGCATTTGGTTCCTCTGGTGCGCTTGCCAACACTTGTCTTCCAGACATGAGGGCATCCTGCTGGACAGTTGGGGCATGACCATGTCACTCTCATGTTGCTGTGTGGCTTGACCTTGATGCTGCCAAGCACAGCATTGTTGTCAGGATGCCACTCCTGCTGTAGATCAGGGCGTAGTTCACTGATGTCTGGCAAGCCTTGCTCCAGGCCTCTGCCAAGCTGTTTCTGAGCCTGTGCTGCGGTGGCTTGAACACATGATCCAGAGGCTGCAGCAACGTTATTTGGGTTGAGTACAAGCTTGCCCTGGAGTCAGCTTTAAGCCGCACAACAAGCCTCACCTTGTTGCAGCTGACCGAAATTCCTTTGTTTGACAACGCAACTGCCTGCAACACTGTGTCTTGGACAGCGTTGCAACCAAATATCCGGTCGCCTGCAGACTCAGCAATGAAGCGATACTCGGGATGTGTACTGAGAAGCGACAGAAGTGGACGAAGACCGCTGCCTTACCTGCAAGGCCGGTGTCTGCCACAATCAAGCAGGTCATAAGTCGCGGGGCAGTACATGGTCCGCCCTCAAACGCCACGTCGTTACTTTGGTATGCTTCGCAAGAACCAAAGATTGCACACTGAACACCGGAACGTCAGCACTCGAAGCTGCAGAGTTTGCCAGATGGAGCGCAAGCTCAGCGGTTCTTAGCTACTGATCGTCTGTTCTACCCACTGCTGTCTTAAGTCACCAGCGAGCAAGCCTGGTGAGACACACAATTGTACAACAATAATGCGATCAGCAGCAGACGCTTTGTGAAGTATTGGATAATAAACCCATGAGAATTGTGTTGGCAGGCAAAGCAGCTCACAAAACTGGTTGTCCAACGCCCACGAGGCCCTATATAGTACATGTACTTCCAAGCCATAGCAATACACATATGTGCACTCAGACAACGGCAGAAACACAGTCAGCAGCAGCAGCAGCAGTCAATACTCTGAGCTAAGACTCAAGCTCCAGTCTGCTGAGCCTGTAACATCAACATCATCAACCAGTCGGAACGTCATGATAGGTGCAGTCATCAGTCATCAAAGACTGCTCCATCCATCCTCATCCCCAATGCAGATTTGCCAAATCGGCTGCAAACTAGTTCCTGATGAACTTCTCTGACAGACTCTGCCACAAATCTGCAGATCCAGCAATGCTAGGAGCAAAGATGCTAGGCATGCAGCAGTAAACAAGAGCGAGTCGTTCTGACACAGATGGGCAAGGTGGCAAATCCAAAAGGCAGCACCAACAGCAGCAGCAGCAAATGTGGCGTTGTGAGCGGACAAAATAGAAACTGTGCTGCCATAACAGCAACAGCAGCAGCAACTTTTTCTGGTAATGCCATGCGCACGACAGCAGCAGCAGCATGCCGCTTGCAAACAGCAGCAGCCACAAACATGGCAGCTGTGGGTAAATGGCAAAGTCAGTGCCAGCAGCAGCACGGACAAGCAGTCAGGGTTTCCACTGATCTGTCAAGCCAGAAGCATAACTGACAGTTGTAAAGGTGCTGTTCATGCAATATTGCAACCTGTGTCACCTTGATGATAGCCTTGATGGTGTAGCAACAATGGCAGATTGGCTTGCAAGATTACCTGAAGACGTGGGCAAAAAGGTGGCGCCTGCAGGATGTGTCATAAGGTCTTTCATTGGACGGGAGGCTCGACTGAAAGCAAATTGGCTCAGAGCCCTTTCCCTCACTGCTCCTGCTGCTCACACGAGCAATGCGTTGCAATGCCTCCTGTGAAAAAGCAAAGGCACTGTCAGCAAGAACAATCAATTTGCAAATGCTCAAGTCGACAAAGACCGTGAGTCTGATGATTGTGATGCATACATGCAATGTGCGCAAAGAGCAGCAACAACACTAGCAATAGTCATAGGGACAGCAGCAATTACCAGGGCTCAGAGCTACAGCCAAAGCTTCAGAGTGGCAATCACAACGGCAGCATCAGCAAGCACTTGGCAGGTCAGAGCAGTTGCTTCACAAGGGTCATGACAAGGACTGCTGGACACACCAACGGCAGCAACAACAAGGGCTTGGACTGTCACCGCTATTGCAGTAGCAGCAGCAACAGCAGCAGCAGATGTCTGCAACATCAAAGCAGTTCTAGTAAAAGCAGCAGCCGCAACACATGTCCCATGCTGACAGTCGCAGTAGCCACAAAGACAGTTGCGCTGCAGACATAGATACAGATAACAGTGATCACAACACGATCCAGAAGGAGCAGTATATGTGAGAACCTTTGAAGTGCTGACAGGAGGCTGTGAAAGGTCATTAAATTGTCTAGGCAACAAAGCATTGCCCACAGCAACTTTGATTCAAGCAACAGTGTCTACCTGTGACGTATCTTGGAAAATCATTTATCTCCTTTGCCTCTCAGCAATGACCGGAATAGCTTACTGATGATGTTGACCTGGACAGAACTCAAAAAGTCAAATCTGGACAGAAACCATCATGTGTCCCACAAGGTGCATACAAGCCTTGGATATCAAGACAACACAAGCCAACCAAACTTCTGCCTGACTCTCATCCATTCAGAGCACAACAGACATTGAGAGGATTCAACGCAAACAAGCAAACGTGAGCACATGTGAACCCATCTGCATCATGCAATCAGTCACATCCCATCTTACAGTGACATGCCAATGCACAGAAAGACTCTGAAAGCTTGCATACTTGTGTTATCAATGTGCTGTGCAACAAAGGCTTGGCAATTGCTGTTACTTTTAGGCAATCTTAAAACGGTAGCTCGCCTTCATTTTGGGTTGTGTCGAGTGCGATCTTTGATCGCCTGAGCCCAGCTGCCACGCACAGCATTCACCCACCAAACAACCTGGTGAGACTTGGAAGTGACTTGAGCTGGCGTCAAATCATTTTTGGCAAAGTCCCACTCTTGTGAAATCATGGGGTACCGAATGTCCAAGGAGTTGCATTTGCATACTTGCTTGCCATCACAATATGGACATCCTGCAGCTAGCTTGCTAGTACGGCTATTAGGATGCATCTGGTATCGATGCAGTCGTCCCGCAGGGCATTTCTGACACACCCAATGCACACGCTTATGGCTCCCAAGGGTGGTGCTGTGGGAATGAATGCCATCCCCAGCATTGCGTTCATAGTCCCACTGAAGCAGCAACGCATGATGTACTGCTTCCAATGTGGGTTGCTTTGTGTTGACTGCGTTAGCTCTACTACAGCGCGAGCAACCACTGTCCTTGTCTACACGTGCTCCAATCCAAGCTTGCCACTCATGGCTGCAGATCCGACACTTCCATTCAGCCCGAAGAGTGCTGCCAGCAAGTGTCTGCTCTGGCGTTTTGACGTTTTTGGTCTGGTTCCAATATTTCACTTGTCTTGGTGCCTTGGAAGCAAGAGAGTTGTGCTGGCATACCGCTCTCCCGTCACAGTATGGGCACTTGGATCCTCTTGTACGGTTGGTCACAGTTGCCTCCCAGACATGGGGGCATCCTGCTGGACAATTAGGGCATGACCACATGACTCTCCCGTGGCTGTACGGCTTGACCTTGATGCTTCCAAGCACAGCATTGTTGTCAGGATGCCACTCCTGCTGTAGATCAGGGCGTAGTTCACTAATGTCTGGCAAGCCTTGCTCCAGGCCTCTGCCAAGCTGTTTCTGAGCCTGTGCTGCGGTGGCTTGAACACATGATCCAGAGGCTGCAGCAACGTTATTTGGGTTGAGTACAAGCTTGCCCTGGAGTCAGCTTTAAGCCGCACAACAAGCCTCACCTTGTTGCAGCTGACCGAAATTCCTTTGTTTGACAACGCAACTGCCTGCAACACTGTGTCTTGGACAGCGTTGCAACCATAACTCTGGTTGCCTGCAGACTCAGGAACGAAGCAATACTCGGGTATGCATACTGAGAAGCAACACAAGTGGACGAAGACCGCTGCTTTACCTGCAAGGCCGCTGTTTGCCACAACCAAGTAGGTCAAGAGTTGCGGTGCAGGCCATCGTCCGGCTCCAAATGCCACGCCGTTGGTTACTTATGCTTCGCAAGAAATAAAGATTGCCCTGAACAGCAGAACGTCAGCACTCTAAGGTGATTTACTGATCAGGAGATGAATCGTCTGCTGTACCAGTGCAAGACAGTGCAAACCAAGTCATACACCAGCGAGCCAGCCTGATGAGACAAGCAACTGTACGACAATCATGCAGTTGGCAGCAGACGCTTTGTGAAGTGTTGGACAATAAATCCATGAGAGTCGTATTGGTAGGCAAAGCATGAAATACTGATCGTATGATGCATGCATGCGTGACAGTCAACTTGAAACTGAAGTCATGACAGCTGGCACACTGCCGGGCTGCGTAATTGCAGCAATGACTTTGCCGCCTGCAGGCCGTTTGAGAAGAAACTTATTCCTCTCCGGTCAAGGTACCAAGTGAATCATGTTTAGCAACGCAGCAGCCCACAGCATCGACACTTAAGTATTAGGTGTAATCAAGCTTGCTTGGCTAAGTGCCCCAGACATAAATTTCGACGCAGCCTCACAGAATCAGTGCTCCAGTGCTGAGAGGCTCAATAGTATATGTCATTGAAAGCCATCGAAATGCAAATGATATAATGTAATGTGCACTCAAACAATGGTGAAGACACAGTCAGCAGCAGTCACTACTCAGAGCTAACACTCAAACTTCAGTGTGCTGACTTCATAGGAGCAGCAGCAGCCACTTGGAACATCGCGACAGCTGCAGTGCTTGTGATCCAAATAACCCTGGAATTAGCTTCAAGTCGCACAACAAGCCTCACCTTTGTGCAGCTGACTGCAACTTCTTAATTTGGTGTTACAGTTGCCTGCAGCACTGTAGCTTCGACACGGTTGCAGGCAAATATGCTGTTGCCTGCAGACTCATCAAGTTCAGTAAGTACACGCTCTCGGTGGGAACAGCAGTTGACAAAGACAGCTCTTTTACCTGTAAGATCGATGTGTGCCACTTGACAATAGGTCACGAGTCACGGAGCAGACATCGTCCAGCTCAGGAGGGCACGGCGTTATCTCGATAACGTTTGCGAGAGCTAAGGGCTCCTCACTGAACAGAAGATTGCCAGCGCTCCAAGCTATAAGACCAAACGTAGACGTCAGCCGCACAAGCACGGTTCTGAAAAGCTGCACTGTATGTTTGGGTGTGACCTCAAGTGTTGCTATGCGAGACTGCAATAAGACTGCAATAAGACTGCAAGAAGACAAATCGTCTACTCAGCGCTGCGGCATCTGATTATACAGTCACATGTCCAAGCCCAAGACAAGGCACAAAATTTTTGACACCATCAAAGGTTGTCCCCATCCAAAGAATCTGTTGGCTGAAGCTATGTACAAATAGGTCAGCAATAGGGCATGACAGTAGATTGGCCTAATTAGGCTTATAAGTAGGCAGCAAGCAGCACACCACACCACACCATTGGCCTGCTGTGTTCAAGTACTTCAGATGTCGGCTTTTGGCTGTTGCTGGTGGCAAGGTCATCCTTGATCAGAAAGCTAGTCATCAGCAGCACATGCAGTGATACTTAGCACAATAGCAAGCTATGTAGCCTTGCATTTGTTTTGTGCTGTTTGCTTGCAGTGAGTGAGAGAAGTGACACAGAACCACCTGAGGCAAACATACTGGTATGCAGCCATGACCAGCTGTGTTATTCCATGCATTTGTCACACCTTTCTGATGTCCCTGCGATTGCATTGAGGACTGCTAGTTTGTCAGGTCATTGGTAAATTACTTCAGACCTCTAGTATGCATGCGCATGTAAGCTTAAACGAATGAACCTCCCCAAAAGTCATGTTTTGTGTGCCAGATGGTGTACAAGTTATGTGGGATACCAAAGAACCAATAGCCTGTGCTTGACTACTTTGTCTTTTGCCTGCAGGCCACCTTCTCTACCTTGATATCATCGACGGTGCAATCTTGCGCGCGTTGAGCATCTGGAGCTTTTGCACTGCAAGCTGCTGCTGCTGCAGCTAGTCAAGGATCTTTGTAGGCAAAATATAGTCTGTTGATCATACAACCAAATTCAGAATTCTTTTTTGGCAGGTCTGGTTTAGGAAAGCTCACACAGGCTGCCCGAAACTACAAGCGTTTATGTAGCCAATGCTTGTTTGTTACGCATGCACAGCATAGCTGGTTGTCGCAAGCCCTCAGGCTTTGTCGATGACACAAGCTCAGATGGAGCAGCGGATAAAGCAGTGGACTGGGGACAAGACAGCAGACTATGGAGCACTTTGTAACGATGTTGCACAGTTGAAGCTGCAGAAGGTAAATGCATTACCAAAGGTCGCTGGGAGCAATATATGTCGCAACGTTTGGCTTGACGGAGCACTCCCTCAGTGGCTTGGGGGAGTAACGTCCCAGCCAAAGTTCACTGTGATCACTGTGAACCCAGGTAAGTTGTTGACCTCCGTTTTGCTGTCAGGGAGATATCGCAGAGGCACAGCAGCTGTTTCAAGAGGCTCTTCAAGTCACTGAACAGGCGCAGGTCCAAGCAGTGAACAGTGATGTGTCAGACGATGAATGGGAGTCTAGTAAGCTCACTGCAGGCTGTTGACTGTAACATCTATCTACTAGCACGAAACGCTTGTCTGGTGCTTTCAGGCTGGCAGAACAACTTGCAGCAGTTGCAGCAGCCACAGCGTGCTTTCCCCAAACCAAAAATAAAGCAAGTACCCACTGCCCAGCATATGCAGCCATCTGCAAACTTGAGCCAGAAAGAAACAGATCATGATGATCCAGAGGAGATGACAGTACCTTTTGATGGCGCTCATCTGCTGGAATGCTATGGCATGACGCAGTACAACACAGTGCTGAGCCTAGAACGGTTTTTGCAACAGATGCAGTGGAGTTCTGTCTGTCCTGTTGTCAGGTACACACAATGCTCAAATCCTGATTGCCAGAAGCAACAGCTTCGTTCTTATTCTGCACGTCTGCACATTCACATGCACTGCCAATAGGTGTGACATAGGCTGGACCCTTCCAAACCATGCGCTGTTGTGTTGCATTTTCTCCAAAAGTCCATCACTGCAATGCAGTTTGCAGCGCAGACTCTGGTTGCTCTAGTCCATGGTTGTGCTTGGTCGCCTCAGATTCCAAGCAGGCTAGGTTCTTTCCCCAGCAATCAGCGCTGTGCATGATTGTGAGGCTTTTGTACAAGCTGAATGCATCACAGCTGCCGTCAAACTTCGACAAATGTCGCCGACTTTGACGTGCTCTTGTCTCCTTGACAGGTCTGTAGATGACACTCATTCTGTAATTGTATGCGCCAATCCTGCCAATGCAAGGAGCCTTTTGCACGCAAGCAGTCAGCCCTCCTGTAAGTGGCAGTTGCAGCCTTTTGACAAGGTGATCACTGCATCCACACCGTTCTCATGACATACCTGCCAGCTGAATATCCAGCTGTGCGTTCTGCATATACTTTGATCTTTAAAGCTTTCTGCAGAACCAACACTGCCCAGCAGACCTGTCCAGATGACTATGACAGATCAGTTCCATGCTTGGCTTGTACCCCAATGGGTGTCACACCATCACACAACAAGTGCATTCAGCCTTGGAGCATCACTTGCCTAATAAAAAGTTGCAGCACGCAACAGCTCTTATGCTCGCAACAAAACAGAGTAAGCCTACATGCAGCAGAATTGCTTGACGGCCATGCTCAGCAGCAACAGCATGACATCTATATGAGGCCATACAGCAACTATTGAGACGGTTTCTTGCAGGGTTGTGCAAAGTCCAAAGCTTTGAGTCCTGGCGAACTGCAGCCCCCACGAATTCGTCAGAAGACCAGTGCTGCTGTTGCCAGACGCCTCATTGGAAACGCTCTCAGCAATACTGCTGTGCATGACAAGGTGAGCCCCTCAGATGCTGCCCATGTCCTGTACATAGCCATGACACCAGTCTACAGGGTTGCATCAAACAGCAAGGATGCTGAGCTAGCATCCATTAAACATGGTCTCACTGTCTTACCAAAATATGATGCAAGCTCTCTGGCTTGCACTCCGTTCCTGTGAGATGTGGACTGCAACAGCTGGCAGACCATTGTGCTATGCATGCTGGCGCACACAAGATTGTCTTTGTATCTTGATGATCACAGCGATACTGTGCCGTCCTGCTAGACTGGAGAGCTGGAGCTGAAGGCTCAGAGGGAGCAGAAGAAAGCAGCCAAGGCAGAGAAGCAGAAGCAGCTGGATGCAGCTTGGGGTGATGACTGATACACTGCGATTTGAACCATGACCTTGCCTGGTTCCTCAGTGGTATGAATCCGATGATCAGTTCCCGAAACTGCACTCTTCAGCAAAGCTCGGTAAACTGTCGGGATCAGTGTGTACAAAGAGAATGTCACTGCAAAATATGTCGGCAGGTATGCATGAGTTTCACATGCAGGTCAGGAGTATTGCATTACAACAGTGACTGGCTTGACCTTGCCTGGTTGGCAGATATGCATATTTGCTGACGTGAACAGAGAATTTGCCCGATGCACTCACCCACCTGTTTTGACCCCCCCTGTTTGTTGCTGATCAATTTATTGTTTTCTGGAGTTGTCAATGTGGACCCACATGTCGCAGTGCTACATTGAAGTGGATTTTATCTTGCTTATCAGGTCTGCGTGACTGTTGCTGTGATAGAAAAATCTACCTGCTGTGCATACTCGAGCCATAGCATGCAGTGAAAGACTGATTCCTACATTGATCAGTGGCCACCATGATCCACATGTGCAAGATAGCACTTTGTGCTACTTATGTCTGATAGTACACCAGCCAACTCAGCTGTCAGTTCTCAAGTGTTGACCAGTATTGACTGTCCAGAGACAAAGCGTGTGCATCCAGCTGGGCCATTTAAACTCAAGAAGCTTGTGTAAACTTCACTCTTCCCCAAGCACTATTGCGCAAGCACAAACGCTGGGTGAGACTCAGCTGGACGGCAATCTCTATAGTGCACAGCCTGACTATTCAAGTGAATGGCTAGCATTTGTTTGCTTTATTCTGCTTAGTATGTCTTCTTGTACTCATTGCCTGTAGGACCGTTGGGGGCAACAGATGCTGAGTCAGCTGTTGAGTAGCTGTCCACTGGCCTGTTGCCTCCATAGTTAGATGGGGTGGAAGTGGATGTTGATGCTCTGGGGATCTTGTTGACATATGGTGCACCGTACTGGGAGTATGCCTGCTTGCTCTGGGATACAACCTGGTTGGCAACTGAGTCAATCTCGTGCTTCCTCAGCTCATACACCTTGGGCAGAGTGAAGATCAAGAACACAACTGCAGCAGCACCAAAGGCTCAGATCTCTGCTTAGCAGACACAATCCACTTGCAAGATGGTTTCACAAAAGGCGTGACACTAAGCCTGAATCATACTGACCTGTGTATCCCAGACCCAAGGTTGAAAAGTAGTTGCCGATTTTGGCAACAATGTACAGCACCACCGCTACCTGTGTAATCAGCCACACCCATTGGACCTGTGTTGTCATGGTGCAGAGAACTGCCAGCTCAAAAGCAGATAACAAACACAGGCCTGCAAACACAGGTCCCACCTGCACTGTAAGGACAACTTCCTTGCCCAAAATCAGTCTTCTGGTGAAACCTGAAGCAACATTATCAGTCAGACAAAGATGACAACAACAGCAGGCTGGCACAGATTCTTGAACATGCCCTCTTACCAAGCAGCTGGTTGATGCCAGACGTCAAGTCCTGAGCATAGCTTTTGCTCTGGCTGTCTGAAATGCCATGCTGAAGTATGGCTGGGATTGGCACGCCGGGTCTGCAACGGCGTTCCAAACGTTTCCTACGACTGGTCAATGGCACTTAACAAATGACACGCACGCAGGTGTCCTGTGTCGACCGATCAACTTACTTGTTGATGAACTGTGCGAGATTGTTCCAGAGGAAGGTCAAAACCACGAGGAACAGCAGCACGTTGGCAATCAATGTCAACAAACTGAATCGAGACCACTCAAGCAACAGGTACAGCAATGTGATTCCGGCGAACACGCCTCCTGTCTTTGCAGGGTCCCTCCACAGCAAAAGGGCCTCCACTGCAATGAAAATACCACGCTCAGCGAGGCCACTGTTGCCTTGCACGATTAGCCCCGACAAATGGCGAAACTTACGATCGTTGTCCACAGGAAGAGACACGCGCTGACGCTGTCCAACTTGAGACATGGTGTGCTGATGCGTGGGTTAGGTCTGACTGATGCAAACGAAGGCAGCCACAAACGCAGTGGCGATCCCTTAGATGTCTTTGCACGGTTTGGATGCTTGAATCTGTGCAATAATGGCTGCGCGACTAGAGTTTGGATAGACTTACGCAAACACGGTACAGCCAGTGTTGACTTCCGACCAGAAGGAGAGCGGCCGGCATTCCTACAGTACATAAGGCGGCAACATATTGACCGGTCGACCATCTTCTTCACGATTTAGTCTGGGTCGCTAATGCAGCGCAGCACGCATCGAGGTTCCTCTCAAAATATGTGTCATCAACTGTGACATGCGTTATCAAACACCTGTAAAGCCATAATCAAACACCTGTAAAGCCATAATCAAACCCTTGTACACCAAGCTTGCATGGAGCGCATGGAGCAATCAGCTGTATATTTAGGGGTTTTTTTTTGAGCCTGTTTGATTGCGGGAATGTGCAAAGAAACTGGTGCTGTTCAGCATGCAAGTACAGCAAGCACTCGATGATTCATTATTGCTAGCTAAGCCTGCCTCTGGTATGGAAGGTGGATATAGCTGGTGGACATAGCTGGTGGAAATAGCTCATGCTGTTCATAAAGGTTCGACCTTTCGGCTGAAAAGGTGGCATAATATGACGCTGCTTCAACACTGAACAGTGTATAAGTTCCTGATCGCCTGATGCAGCCATCTAAGCAGCCAGAGCGACTTTTGGGTTCTTGAATCCCTGTTGTACCATGATTGTGTCCTTCAAGATGATCTCCAGCTGGTTGATGCTGTCCAGATAGAACGCCAGCCTGTGGTCGGCAAAGCTGTACACATGCATGTTGACCTTGTCTTTTGGGAGCAACCCTCCTTGGTCACAGTCGTGCTCCCAGCTGCTAACATGCAGTGTAATCTTTGCATTGGACTCCCTGACATTGCTCAACAGCCTTTTTTGCATGACCATCATTTCCTCAATGCCTAATGCAGGTCTGATGGAAGACACCGTCAGATCTACCTGCATATGCAAACACATCCAGGCCTAAGTGATCCCTGAGCGTAGGATTTCCATGGGCATCAAACATCACAGTTTGCATGATGCCAGCATGCAGACACTCTTCAAGCTTACCCTGCAACCAAACAGACGCTTCAAAGCAGCATGAACATGCTAGAACAAGGCTATATGACATATGCAGTGACATGGTTGCATACAGCAGCAACAGCATGCACAGGCATGACCATTCTAGCTCTGACCAGCAGACCCAATCTGCAAAAATGCATTGCCAAAGGCACCGCTGCAATCAGAACTTCAGTGTGGCTATCTGTAGACAGCCTCAGACAAGAGACAGTGTGTGTGGGCAGCTACTGCTGACCATCATGCCTGCTTAGAAAAGTTTACGCTTTTCAGCAATCATAATGGGAGCCTCCTAAGGCAGTAGCCCTTAGCTTCATGCTGACTAACCTGTGGACTGAAAGCTTGCACAGCAGTGGCAAGTGGGGAGAAAAGCAGAGCAGCAGTGGCGCCCATGCTGTCCCCCACCATCATCACACGCTTGTACTGCTCTGTCACCTTCTTCAGCCTGTCGTAGTAGTCATAAAACCGCTCATCCCCACCTGCAGGACATGCCCATGCGCTGTCCTTGAATCCTGCTCATTATGTTTTTCCTGTAGGGCTGCAAAGCTAGCATGAGTCTAGACAAACTACAGACTGCAGCAGGATCATCTCTGCATTGAAATTGATGCTAGCAAAGGCTTCACGACCTTCAGGCAATTTGCCTTGCATGCTGTAGAATGAGTCAAGCTGGTCCACAATAGCTTCTGTTTTTCATGCCACATTAGCAACTCATATGTCTGATTAACTGTAAGTGTTGTAACAGAACTCAGATAAAGCATCTGTGGCTGGTTTCATTCACAATCTGAAGTTGTGGTCACAAGACTAGCGACTTGAACACATGGCAGTGCTACTTTAGCTGCTTGCCTCTGTGGAAACTGTGCTAGCGCACATGGTGTCTTCATCACATTTTTGTTTGTATATAATGCACAAAGAGAAGTGACTAACCATGGTACCATGATCTGGATGGGTCCACAACATACAGGGTGTCAAAGCACTGATGGGCAGGCTCAGCCATGCCATCATACACCTTCCTCAACAGCCCTCCCCAATTAGGCAGCCCTGGGGCACTTGCAAACGCTACCACCAGTAACCTCTCTCCCTGTAAGAGTATCTGTACATGGTAAGCAGATCTGGACAATGCATAGCTGCTTTCACATCTGAAACGAGACTTGATTCCCCCAATGGGTGCTCATGCAAAACCTGAAAGTATATATACGTCCTGTAATGACTACGTAAAGTGAGTGATGCCATGTCCATCTGAGGTAGCCACATTGCAACAAGCCTGTGCATGATATGGAGAGCCTGAGGACGAGCAAAAGGTTTGACTGTTATGCCTTCAAACTGGTGGCAGAAAACAACACCATGCCAATGTTGCTTTCTGCCCACTCAAGCGGTGTATCTGCTCACACCAAAAAATGATACTGGGACATGTTGTGTCAAGGGGTGGACATCAGCAGGCAGTGGCTAGTCACCTGAGTTTCATCCTCTGCAAGTCCAGAATGGTTTGTTTCTCCATAATGTAGCTTGAAGTAGCCTATGCCGTGGCCGCACACTGCACCTACACGCACCTTCTGAGCAGCTTCCACTAGCCTTGGCTCAATGCCGTCCACCTGCATACCGGTGTGCACAATCAGCTTCAGCAAGCTGCATACGAGCTTGTTGGCATGAAAGCATGCAACTTGGTTTCAGTGCGCACAGCTTGCCATCACACTCAGCAGTATTTGGAGGCAGGGCAAGCATATTGCAACTCCAAACATTACAGTAATAGTCACCATACACCTCATGCTGCCGCATGCATATTGCAGTACCAATCTGACCTGGTCAGCATCTAGCCCAATCTCTCTGAGGTCAGGAGGACGCTCTGAAGCCAGCTGGCGCAACATTGGCACCAAAGACTGTGGATGCAAAGGATTGCCTTCTAGCCACATGTCTGCAAGATTGTGACACACGTGAGATCGCAGAGTTGCCCTGACATCAGCCAGCCATGATCGCACCTGCCACGCACAAAGCAAGTACACTGGTTGAGCATATGCTGTGCTGTGATTGCAGGCTTGATCTGTGCAAGCAATGCCAGGCAGGCTGCAAGGGCACAAGGCTGTGGGCAGATGCACGACACCAAAAAAAGCGCATCCAAAAGAAGCATTTGCATACATTGACAAAGCCACAACACTGGCCTGACAGAGAACCTGAGCAAGCAAACAGCCGGAAAGGGTATGTTGAAGAAGGCCATGGCAAAGTGCAGAACGCACATGATGCACTTGCAGTGCAGCAGCTGAGGAGCCGATGCAGAGATTATGGCATGAAAGACATGGTAATCAGCACACTGCTGATACCTGAGGTTTGGTGCTAGGCAGCTTGAGCTGTGCAGCTGCTTGCCATGCATTAAGTCAACTTGATAGGATAAAGTTAAGATAGAATGCAGGTAAGGGGAAGCTAAACTGCAAAAGGCAAAACAAGTATGGCAAAGGGCAAAACATGCAGGGCAAAAGGACTTTAAAAGGCAAATGGCAGTCAGCTCACATATGATGGCAGGCAGGTCAAGAATGTCAGCAGGCAAGCTCTGCAAGTGGTTGCCATACGCCCACAGCTGCTTCAGTGATATCAGCCCTGCCATGCTAGCAGGCAAATGCTGCAAGTGATTGTCTGCCACACTCAAGCTTTCCAGAGCCTGCAGAATTGCATCACAAACATAATGCACGTCCTTAATCCTAGATTAACCCTGCATTTTGAGCAGGTCTTGCCGCAGTTCAGCTGCACAGGGCACTGAAACAGTTGCAGCACATAGCCAGTTGTGTGAACGGCTGCAAGTCGTCCTTGACCTGTGTAAACAAGCATGCAGCATGCTGACCTGGTCTTGCTTTGCAGTGCAAGATGGAGCTGGTACAATGCAACACTGACCACCTAGGCTCAGTGCCCAGATGCAACTTTCAATAAGGTACTGCAGTGTACAGGAAATGCTTTGCAGTGTTCAATGCCTATCCGAGGTAACACTGATCAAATCTGAGGTTGCAGGCAAAGCTCACATAGGAGGCAATGGATGGCACTCACTGTCAGGTGGCACAGCTCATTTGGCAGCTCTGATAGCAGATTCCCTTGCAGATGCAGCTCTTGCAAGTTGGTCAGTTGCCCAATCTCTTGAGCTATCTGCTGTAGCTGGTTGCCGTGCATCGTCAATTTCTTCAATGCACCTGCTGGCAGATAAAGCATTACTGGTGTGTTGGTACTATGATCACTGCCGCAATGTAAATGCTACCATGCTGACATGTGTTGCAGCAGGGCTGATGCAATCTTGCATGAAGGCAAGC